>Ga0315914_1003452_pt1 | contig 24006 bp, 16 predicted proteins | sample MpolenodulesMG_FD_203920 | JGI IMG/M metagenome (GOLD analysis project Ga0315914, IMG submission 203920) | Medicago polymorpha root nodule microbial communities from Los Angeles, California, United States - elongated nodules | ecosystem: Host-associated > Plants > Roots > Nodule | place: USA... | reverse complement strand
AAGATATTAATTAAACATATCTTGTTTATGTCATTTCATATTCATCAGCTACTTCAACCATTAATTTTATCAAACATTATAAATTCAATCAACTAACTTGTCCATTATCACATATTCACTGTATGTTCATCTGTTATAAGCAAGTTTATCCCTTATTTTTTTTCTTCCAAACAGAGCCTAAAACTAAACTTAGATAAATTCAAACATACAGACATTACAAACTGAAAGAGGTGAATTAAATAAAGCGCAATAAAAATGCGAAAAGATGGACATATTAGTGTCGTCTTTCTGCTAATATTCATAAGAAATCACATAAATCATAGCTAATAACATTATCAATGACATTCAATGAATGCTTTGTGACTAGTGAGAGAAATGGGAAAACCTGAGAAGCATAAAAGTGATGAGTAAAAGAAGTGGGATGAGAGAAACCCAACTCTCTGTTCATAATAATATCCATTTTTAATGAATTTTCAGAGTCTGTGTCTACTTCTAGTTTGAAGTTAGAACTGAAAACTGAAAGATTCTACGCTACATTTGATGTTTATGTTTTGTTCCAACAGACATGTGGGGTTGCGTAGACGAGGCTGTCGTTTGCTATCTGCACCACCCCCACTCCCACTTCTGCTTTGTTTGGATCACAAAGTAAAGTGAAAGGATATAATGTTGAAAGAATGAAAGTGAGGAGAAATTAAGATGGTTTTTTGATTGTTTGGTAGGAGGGAAAGTAAGGAGAAAGTAAGATGAAAGAAATATATATATAGACTTGAAGCGGACATTGAATGACATAAATGTCCCTATATAGACTTGAAGCGGACATTGTTTTTCGTTTTTGTGTGATATTGTTTGACTTTTTTTTGTTATATTGTGGCTTACATTGAATAACGTTATAAATCTGCAAGCATGAATATTACATTTTTATTATGTCACTTTTATTATGTTACATTTGTAGTTATGTTGCCGTTTTTTACTATAAACTTAGGTGTCGTAAGTTTTTTCATAGATTCTTCCTTTTCGGTTATAGTGACTTTGAGATTTGTATTGTTATCGATTGATGAAATTTCGTTGACAATATTTAAAGGATTGCTATGAATAAAAAATGGATTAGTTTCAACCAATTTGAATGATTAAATATCGTTATCAATTGGAAGATCTCCTGACTCTTTTTGGGTTGAATATAATTAGATTATACAACAACTTATCTCATTGCATCAAATTGGTATGCTGTCATGCAGTAATGTTTTTTATTAGTCAAGTGGAGCTTTTTTTTTCTTTGACAAATAGTCATGTGGAGCTTAACATTGCAGTATAAGACGCAACATATAATATATTTTCATATATTTTGAAAAACTGTTTATAATGTTTTAGAAGAAAGACTAGGTGCTTGCAAGCGGAGTACTTTTGTAAAGACTAAAAAGTGCAAAATAAATTTAGGATGGAAAATTAAATTTGATAATTCTCCAAAGAGTAAATAAAATATGTTTGTAAATTTAACAAAAATTTATACGCTTGCTTTATTTCAATTAATAAAAAAAAGCTAATTCATTTGAATAAAATAAATAAACTAATTCATTGAGTAAATTAATCAAATTCAATGTTTTATTCTAACCAAATGGTTGGATTCCAGTGGTTTCAATTAAGGACGAATCGTTTAGGATAAATTGTTTAAATTTTGACTGAAACAATCATCAACAAACTCTACTTCTCAGGATTGTCATGGTTCATTCTCTTAAGAACTTATACACAAAATAAGTTTAATAATACTTTTTTTGACAAAGTTAAATAATACTTGAACCTGAAAAAAGTTCACACACACACACACAAATATCATTACATAAGTAACAAGTTCCAGAGAAACATGGCATTATTCAACTTCAGATTTCTATATTTTACTATGATAACAAATCCGTACAAAAACAATGGGGCTCTAACTTATTATTTATCAATACAAGAAAATTTCAGAGAAATTGGTTGTTTCTCAAACCTGTGCTACATCATGTATGTATGCAACCCCAAAAATCCAATAGCTACATTCTATGATGAATCTCAGCTCCTAATTACAAAAAATTAGTCAGAAAATTCCCCTCCTTATCTCTTCCTGTTTCCTATTCTAAATTTTGAAAAGAAAAAAAAACTACAAAGTAGATATTCTCTTACAGATGCAGATGTCTTCCATGACCATTGGCAGTGTGATCTGTTATACAGTTGAAGCCACAGAAAAATATGCAAGATTTTTTGTTGTTGCTAGGTCCATATCAAGCAGCATATCACTAGGCAAACCTAACAACTGTAACCATTAAATTAGATTTCTACAAATTCTCATCTTGTGCTTCTTTCACTAATGCAAATATAATTTCCATATTATTTGCCTAAAAAGCAAGTTAGATGCGATGGATCAATCGTCGTCCTCTGTTAAAGAAGCAAATGAAAAAGGCTTGAACTTGTAGCCATCACCGTGGTAGAATTTATTTTGAAATTCTACCCAGTGAAGCCGTAGGGCATGAAGAAAAGCACTGAGACTCTCCATCATAAGTAATATAAAGGCAGTTGCAAAGGCAAAAACAGTTAGCCCCACTAACCGAATGACGAGATTGTCATACCTGTTTTAATTGCAACCAGAAATGACATTAATAATTGAAGAGTTAGAAAAGAAAATGTATAAAAATGCAACAAAGGAATACATAATATGACAGATTGATAACTCCTAATGCTAAAATAGTGAGTTATACTCCAAGCTTAGTGTTCCTCTGTGTATCTATTTAATTAATTTCACAACTAATAAATTTCACAAAAAGTTGTACAAAACTCGAGAGATGTAAGAATAAAATATAAAATATTCATAACATTTGGAGAACAATTATTATCTTGATATTGATAAGGTAGCAATCAGTGGCTACCTCATCTAAATTTGTTAGTCGCTCCGACTAAGGCAATATGGTAATTTCTAGCTAAATACATCAACTTTTGTTGACTTAACTTTTGCTTATATTTGAGACGGGAGGGAGTATATATTATGGGTTTGTTTAGTGGCCAAGATAGGACACAATAGTTGGATTATAAGAGTGATATATGATGAGCCCGTTACAATCTTATCCTATCTAGAGTTTAATGCATACCAGGTGATTCACGATACACTATACAGTATGATTTTATCCCATCCGATGTTTTTTATTTTAGAAGATCCCATCCTATGTTTGGGTGGACTAGATATTATATAAGTTATATTCAGATGATAAAAAATATCCTTCTGTGATCTGGGATGGTGGTAATAAGAGGTTCCTTGTAATGGTAGAGTGTTGACTGTTGAGAGCCGAGGATGGTGGTGGATTGAACTGCAAAGTGATGTGATGACAATGGTGGACTGGAGGGTGACCTTAGGTGGCAAAAGCATAGCGTGCCTGACCATGGCATAGGGTGCCTGATGTAGGCAATGGTAGTGATGAATGGTGAAGGGTGATGAGCAAATGAGACAGTGACAGTGACAGATAGGGTCGGGTGTCAGGAGTGGAGTATGTTGCGTGACTTTAGCAAGGAAGGCACCAAGTGGTTATGAAGGAGGGTGTCAACAGCAGAGTGGAGGGGGGAGTAGAGGGTGTGAACGATGCTGATGATGGCGACTGTGGAGTGTGCATACACCTAAAAGCTCCCTCCAACTAATTGACTCTCGACGCAGGGCACAAATTGATAGGAAAAAAATCCTACCATGGTTGGCGGAGCTTTATCAGTCCCCTTCTTGTAATTAACTAGATCCAGAAACCTATATCATTCTCCAACCCAATCTAGCCTTTTCTTTATGGAATATGAAAACAATTCTTTAGCATTGTATGATTTCATGCAACACATTATTATTATTATTATTCTTATTACTACTACTACTATTATTATTATCGTCATCGTCATCGCCATCTTGGATGCAATCCCTTTAAATCCAAGTTCAAATATGAATAGCAATTTCATTTTGTCTACCAAGGGAAGCACATTGAATGATTCAATGGTTTGAAGCATAAAAGTCAGGTTATAAATCAAACTCACCCCCAAGCAAGAAGCAACACTTTCTCATAGAAAACAGTAGAAAGTTCCGAGTGCGCCAAACTGCAAATGTTCAGAAAAATTAACCAACAAACAAGAATGTATAAACTAAAGACTCATGAAGATGGAAGAGGATCATGGCTGAGCAAACCTTAATGCCCAAAGTCGAAGATATGATGCCGTATTTGAAACTGAACCTAAAACAAACTCGATGGAGTGAATCATTTGGTGAACAAAGATCTCGCTAAAATTGAAGTCTTCATGATGTTCCCTGGCAGAATCTGGCTCGACCTCAAGATCCATTTCAGAAGTATTCAAAATACCATAACTACGACCTTGAAATCGCTGTGCAATGTCAGAAGGATAAAAAAATTAATAATCTTGGCAGGACCCTTTGTATCATCTTTTTAATTACAAGATGCAACAATAGTATTGAACAAAGCAACTACAGCCTGAAAATCTGTTTGTGTTTGCCAACAGGAACTATAAGTAGTTTAACACTTAAGCATATTCATTTGAAATAAAGTTGATCTTGTAATGGTTCTAAACGAGAACTGACATTCATCAACTCTTGCAGAAACTCAGTCAAAAAGAGGAAACTCAAACCACAAGCATATGTACACATGATGTAAATGTAAAATAGAGGCATGGTCAAATAAAATTCTAAACTTCCTAGCAAGAAGATCATACAAAAGGCTGGTAAAAGTGGCACCTCAGTATGAAGCTTCTTTAGTATAAAAGGCTTTGGAAAGAGCATCCATGGAACTGCAATTATAGCCAAAAGCAATAACACAATCTGCACATCAAGAGCGGTAATTTAGACAGATGAAAAGCCAGCAAACATAACAGATTTTTTTAACCAAAAGTGAAGAAAAGAACCAAACTCATACTTGAAGTGGTCTTTGGCCCCAGAACAACTGATTCTCACCAAGTTCGTCTGTGGGGCTTAAAAACATATATATCATCACATGATAAAGGTCTGCTTGAGAGCCAGTGCACCACTTAACAATAATGAGAAGGGAAAGATATCCAAACAGACTGTTAAGGAAGATCATCTGTGGCACAAATTGGTACCTGGGAGCAACATTAGAGTAAGTTAAACCATTCTATCGAAAGGATAACACAGAAGTAATTCCAAAGGCCAGGCAGAAGAGAGACACACCTTATATCCAGTGAGCTTCCAAAGAAACGAGCATTGAAATAACTTAATATAATTCCCAAGTTCATATGTGCCACACCAAACAGAATGGACATCTTCATCTTCATAGAGTTCAGAAAAGCCAATTCTGAACGACTTCCACGCCAGCTAGGATCCACACCAAATGGGTATGGATCACGGTATTTGACTAAGCCAATAGTATGTGCATCCCTGATAAAAGGTGAGAGTTATGAAAAACCAAAAGCACCAAAGTTAAAGCTTACTGCTTTAGAAACAAAAGGAACTTGATTGCATTCTTGGCCAATACAAACAGCCAAAATCGGAACAATTCAAATATAAAAAAATATATAAATGCATAAAGCAAAACAAATAGTGTAATCGTGAAAGGTATTATGGCTAAACAATTCCAGATGACATAAATATGAAGTTAAATAAATCCGAGTGAAATGTGAATCAATAGTCCTAGGAAAGGGACTAAGGAAAATACAAGTCAGTCAGTAACATATACATATGGGAAATTCACTATCTATAAAGATCATAATACAAAGAAATTAAGAAAACACTCCCAGAACTATCAGTCTATCACCAAGTTCAATTCATGGTTTCCAAGTATACACTCATCTCATTATGGTAGTTCATAGCTTACTGTAAGACAAGCACAATTATTTGAACTAATATCTGTCTTGTGGAAACTAGCTTCTTTGGTCAATAAGGATTCTTACAACATGAACCTATGATCCCTACTCCCAAAACCCACCTGGCTTCAACCACAAGATTTATAGCCTAGATGGCATTTTAGCAAATAAATTAATTTGTTACCCTAAACCTGCTGTTGGTTGAAATGCAAGGCTGTAAGGGAAGATACGGAGGTTATGTTCCCACCAAGGCACAAGAGCAGTCAAATCTAACCTTTTTAAAAAAGAAAATTGTGGACCAATATGTGTAAAGCGTAGAATAAAAAATTGTACAGGAAAACTAGTTAAAAAAAAAATGCAAAAGGGAAACATACACTTTGCCCCGAAAGGTGTTGAAAGAAATAGGGTGAATGCTATTATGTTAACTAGCAGAAAGACGGGCACATATACCCACATTTTTCTGTAGTAATTCGTTGTGATTATATTTTGTTATTTTTAAATTTAAATTTGAAAAATATATTAGATTGCTGTGAGAAAATTTGTGGCAAAAAAAATTGTTTAGCTAAAAGATAGGTTTTAAATTTCCTATAATTCAGGCATAAATTTAGATTTAAATGTAAATCTGAAAAAGAAGTTGGTTGCTAAGGGTAATTTTATCTAGAAAAAGGTCCGACAAAAAAGTAGTTAATTATTGGTAGTTAATTTTGGAGTTGCCATTATATAATGTTAAGATGGTATAGATTCCTCAGTCCAAGGCTTCATATAGAGAGAATACAAATATTCATCCTTGAATCAAGGAGAAATTTTAGGAAATAGAAACAACATATTTATGAAAGAAAAAAAAAAAAAAAATCTTCCTTAATAAAAAAGAGAGAATCGTGGGATTCTCCAATAAAAAGGCATCATACATCTAGACAACAAAACAAAACTATTGGCACCATAGTTAGAGGCTCCAAGAGAGAAATAGAACACACCTGCATGAAGTATCACGACATCGAAATGCCGATGGACCAAATATATGAAAAGGAACAGAAAAGAACTCATTGTAGATTAACCCACAATAGATTGAAAATAGTGACATCAAAAGAATCACATAGCGCCCGCCGAATAGCATCTCCATGAAGCTTCCAAGCTTCTGGAAGAAACCAAAACGAACTATTAGGTATCAGCAAAAAAATTAAAGGGTATTTTAAGTCTCTGAACCACTTCGACGTAATATAAATAGATATATTTCACTAACATTCCAATTTTGAAGATACTTAGGCCTCAAAAAAGATAAACACTGAATCATGCTAAATACTGAATGCTCGGTAGCTAACGATAAAGAGCTTAGTTGACAAATCTTTGGACATCATCAACCATGGTGACCCTACTTAAAGTTAGAAATAAAAAGAAGAATGCTCAAGTTTGACAAATCTCGAATGATGTTTTAATTAATCCAGGATGGAGCATAACATATGTCACATGTCCCGTACATATTTTGGCAGATCCTTCTATTGTCACTTTATTTATAACACAGGATGATTTTTTACCTGTGTACCGAGCTTGTTTTCATGTGCTATAAGAATTAATGCTCCCAGCAACAGGCAAATTCCATGACCCCAGTCCCCAAACATCATAGCAAATAGGAAGGGGAATACAACAGTCGTGTAAACTGCAGGATTTGCTTCTTGGTATCTTGCAACACTGCCAAGAAAAGGGAAAATTAGGGTGTGCAATATAAACCTGGAACATAATAACTAGTAAGCCAGACAATTTGTATCTGCAACTATACATCCCACAACTCGATCCAAAAAGACAAATCTCAAACATGTAATATTTTAGTAAATATCATGTGGTTTAACTACTAAAGAAGTTTTACAACCTCTTGGACATACATTCAGATCAACAAACAAGTTTAGAAATAGAAAAGCAGTGGGAACGAGACTGTAAGGATATAGAATAATAGACATTAGAGTAGTTAAAATGGTTTAAGAGTTGTTAAAGTTTTATAGAAGTTAGTTAGTTAGTTACTTGATTGGTTATTTTATTTGAGGTTGTTATAGGGCTATTTGTAGGAATAGGAGAATACAATGTGTTGAAATTTGGGGCGAAACTCATCCTTACAAGACCGGCTTGGCGGCTTGTAAGGTGAGTAGTGCCTCCTCTTTATAAACTCTTCTCAAGAGTACTATCTATCCAATGTGGGACTAAATCCACCCCCTCAAAGCCAACACAATGAGGTGTTGGAGGCTGCAATGAAGGCTAACCAAAGGTCGCAATTTAGGCGACTAGGGGCGGACCGCAATTAAGGCGGAATTTCCAACACAATGTACAGTTGATCATCATTGAATATTGTAATCATTTGTGAATAGAGTAATGACTCTATTGTGAAGGGGAAACCCTTGGAGGATCTCTCTCTCTCTCTCTCTCTAAATCTTTCTTAATCTTTCAATAAAATAGTTTTTTAAGGATTTCAATAAATAGTTCCTTCCTTTCAATTCAATTCCTTGGGTCCTAACAGAGACAACTCTCCCACCTTTTCTGTTTGAAAAGGCTCATAGATGAACTTGTGAAGTACTAACCACTTTTAAAACTTACCACTTCAGCTCCAGTATACGGAGTTTGTTATTCTCCATCATTCATTCAAAAATATTTCTTCAAGAACTTAAAAAATTCAGTTTCACTTCATTGAGAATTTATCTATTCAAAAACATAAGGTCTACACATTAAAGGTGTAGAATATACACCATCAGATAGTTGTGTGTGCCAACATAAATTCAATTTATCCAAATCTACATACAATAGTCAGACGCTCATCAGCCTTTTAGCAGAGGCATTGCATATTGCTGCCCAATGTTCCAACTTCATGAAACAAATGCACTTTATAAAATTATAACACTCCAAAAATTAACTTCATGGCATTAAAATATTCTGCTACTAAATATAGTCAATGGAATTAAGCTCACCCATATGCATCAACAATTTCCTGATACGGATTTGTGAAAGTGTTGGTCTTAAAATATGTGGGTGGGGATTCCACTGCATCCATTTGATGGAAGATTATGCCAACTTGAGAATTGCTATCAAAAGTTGCCCGTTGCAGTGCCTCCTGCATCTGGAAAATCATTGAATGCAAGTTATTTTTTTAGAAAATATATACCAATGATGTTTTCGGTTACTCAAATTTAGGAAACAAAAATACCTGTGTTTTTGCGATCATAGGACACCATCCCTCTCCAACGAGACATTTTTTTGTGACATCAAAATTTAACATGTTTAACGTATCATACACAGCCTTCTCTCTTCTTACCTAGGACAAGGCGACAAGGATGAAATCTATTGGTTCAGGATATAGGTACTCATTTATTGCAAACATTTATCAGATAGTAGGATTAATTTGCATTTAAAATATAAAGAACAAAATTATCTCAGACAACAAGACATACAGAAGCAAACTCTTACCAGGTCCATCCATTTTGCTAGATGGTCTGCAATGGAAGATAGCGCCTTGTTCCGGTGCCTGATCCCAGCATCCAAAGTTGCCTCTAGGTCGGTAAGACGTGACGTAACCTGTACCCAAATATGAAGTTTTCAACCATAAACCACGGAACTTTGCAAATTTGTAGTCTCCAAAGATAAACTATATAAATCAACATCAAGGGCATAAAAGAAAAGGCATCAGGTATAGTTGTCTAGTTGAGTTCAATTCAATGAGAAACTAATTGCCCCATGCATACTAGATTATTGTGAATGGTATTTCTATGAAAGACCCCAAAAAAATCTATTGGATTGCAAAACTAAAGAGCATCTAACCAACCTATTGGATTGCAAAACCCGAATACCTTGTTAAGGTATGTAAAATTCCCTAGTATTTAGGTTAAAAGATTACCAAAAAAAATCTTTCACTCAAACTATAGCTACAAATATCCAAACTTTATCTAGAGCACATTTTGCCCCTATGTTGTAATAATACATTTGAAGAGGTAGAAAAGTAACATCTTCCAAAGCTGAGCTCACTTACCTCCCTAGTTATTTGCCCGTGCTTACTTATATCTTCAGGAACAGGATAACAATTCGCACCAAATGCCTCACAAATTTTCAGAATCTTTGTTCTTGCCTGTTCCCCAGAGAAAAACACAACGAATACTGTTTTCTCAATCTGAAAAGAAAATTACAGGAGTCTGAATCACTGTGTAGACAGGGTACAGCATGGGAATATACACCAGCTGTGAATGCAATAGGACAAAATGATAAATACAGATTGACAGGATGGAAAAGAGCCAAATTATCAATCTTCATAAAGTTGTAAGAAAGAAGAAAACCATCTCGGTTGTAACAGGATCCATGAGTTGCTCTCCAGCTGGTGCCTGATTGAAAAACATATTGCCTCTTGTAGCACGAAATAACATCCTTTCAAACCTAAGAGCCTTGGATTTACAAATTATCCCACTGATAAATCTTAAACCAGATGTATTTGATGGTTGGGGTCTCATTTCCTGTAAAATAAACAATTAAGTATATTCCACTTAATGAATAAAATAAATTTAAAATACCAATAACAGTATTCTCACTTTTGACACTAAAGAAAAAAATATCAAGGATGAGATGTTACAATCAACCTGTTCAAGTAAAGATGCTGTCTCGATATAATCATCATTTGAGTATACATTATCCTGTAGTTCTATCTCGCCTGAAACAGCACGGCCATGACTTGAGATAAGAAAACCACATGCCTGAAATTTACCCACAGTATTACCACATGAGCAGCAGAAGCATAGAGGAAACATTTTATTCATTAAATAAAATAACAGGATTGTATTTACATGTTCAGAAAAATACCATATTGGTCCCCTAAAAAAAATACCATGTTGATATTTGAGTGACGTAATAAAGTTAAAAAATAAAAATATAAAGAATATAAAACAATCAATAACTAGTGCCAAATCCTCTCCAAAAAAAAAAAACTAGTGCCAAATTGTCATCAGAAAGACCACTAATTGTTAAATGAACTTACAACAGAAAGAAATAAAAAAATGTACAAACTACCAAAATCAAAGGGAACATATAGATTTCCAAGGAAAAAATACCTTTTGTAATACAATCTTGAATTCCAGAAGTTCATTATATGATTGCCGAAGTTTGTCGCTATTGGAGTTCATTTCAATTAGCTCATGTTCATGCTCAGAAAGATGTACCTGGTATAAGAGAAACCCAACAGAACATGTAATGTCAGATCCAAAACTGAAAATGCCCGAACAAACTAATAAACTTCTTCAGTAATGAGCGCCAACTTAAGGTATGGCATCACGTAGTTGTTAACAGCAAGACAACATGTCCCTTGAATATTAACCCTTAGGCAAGAATCATGTATAACAGAGAAAAATAAACAGAAAGAGACCTCTAAATCCTCCAAGTCAATGTCCGGTTGCAATAGAGTACGAGAAGAGGACATTAGACCAGCTTTATTGACTTGATCCTTGAAAAATCGTAGCTTTCTTGACATTTCAGCACATCGCTTTACCTGCCCAAAACAAAACACAGTTAATATCAGTAACAAGAAATAAAAAGAAAGAAACCATTATCACAATCATGACTTCTGAGGATAAACCATGATAACACTGTATTCAGTCTAAAAATAAACTAAAAAGACAACAAACTCAATGGACACAAATTCTAGAAAATATACTCCCTCTGGTCTCGAATATAAAGATAAGTTCAAACTCATGCTAAGTTGCTAACTAAGAATTAATTGATCTCTTTAATTTTATTAATATAATCATAAAAGTAATTGCATCCTCCAAACTTCCTCTCGTGGGAACTTATTCCATTGCCAGTTTTTGAAAATAAAATGCAAATTAACTGAAGGGTATCATACAGATGATATCATTAAAAATGGTGTACTTAGTTTGTATCTGCTTATATGATGGACTGCCAAACATGAATATTTTTTTACTTATATTTGAGACTGCCAGGCCAGAGTAGTTAACTCTAAGAGAAAACAAAACTCTTGCTAAAGCTGAACCTTCTTCAGCATTTTGAAATCAAATATTGAGGAGTAGGATAACAATAGTCTAATTCCAACTTACTTTGTTCCTTTTTAAGTTTCTTTACACAAGTAAACGAAGTTGTTTTTAAGTTTCTTTACGCAAGTAAATGAAGTTGTAAATGCTAGCATACAAGGAAACAAAGTCATGAGCACTGGCCGTATAGAGAGGTCTCAAATCTCAAACGTAGACAAATATTCACAAGTTATACAAATGAGGTTCCTTTTCAAAAAGGTGTCAAGATTTATGCATAGTATGGCTAGCCAGAGAAATAGGGAGGAAAGAAATTGGGGAGAAGGGAAAATGAAGAGAAGTTAAGTGAAAAATATGTGTAGTCTATTTGGTAGAAATGGGGAAATTTCTCTCCAATTATTAAGATGAGTAGAATAGTGAGTAGGAAGCAATAGAAAGATTGAACATAAACATGTTTTCACCGTTACACAAGTTTGGTAAGATGACATTACTTTGTTGGTACAGAGTAAGTTGACATTACTAATCGATTAGAAACATTTATATTATCGACACAAATATTATGGTAATTGACTAAAATATTATAGTAATTGATTAATACGGGATAATCTGTGGAAAACACGCACTCTTCCTTCGCTCCATACAAAAGTCTTTCCACTGGAGTAGAGATCTGTTTGCTGGGCCCCACACATAAAAACTTACTTCCACCATTTTGCATACAGTATCCAGACAAAAGAGATAAAATATTTCTCACCGATCTCTATTTTCCCAATTTATTTCTTCCCAAAATCCACTCACCCAAACAATACAGTTGGGAGTTCAGAATGTAATAAGATTTCTCATTAGTGCAACGAATAAATACCTGATTAACAAATGTTCTCTGGAAAGGACTTTTGTCAGCATTTAACTGCAGCAAGAAAACAGTGCTCATAAGAATTGCAATGATTAAATATCATAGGAAACTACTATACCAGCAACATCCAATCTATAAAATTTAAAAAACTAAAAAGTACTTCTCCTTCATATGGGGGAAAGGAAAGACTCAGAATAGTCTGAACAAAATTTGAATATTTCATAATACACCAGCAAAACTGCCACCTAATTACCTTCCACAAATAGGTTCAGTTGGACAGCTTTTGTATGCTATTACAAAGATACAACATTGAAAGCCAAAAGGCATTAACGTGTTAAAGTCTCTTTACGTGCAATTGTGTGATAGAATAGCCCGTAATCAGAAAATTAACATATTTCCTATTTGTAAATCAAACATGTCCGGATAAGGACAACCTGGATCCTAGACTCAACTACCACTCCGACGACTTATAGCATTTCTCACGTGTAGAAGTGTAGATGGATCTCTACCAGTTTTTAAGCAACTGTTGAGTATTATCCTCTTATAACATTCTAAAATTCTAAAACAGAAGCTAATGATAGAGTAATAATACTCCCCTCTGGTCCTAAGTTTATGAGACCGTTGGGTCTATAAAAATTCATCCATCACAAAATAGTCCTCTAACATGATACCAAGTGCCTGATGAAGATAGTGAACATAAGCAAAACCATCATATCTTAAATTAGCAGTGAAAATCAGTGTTATTTAATAACACAGTAAAATACAATTATGCAACAAAATCCATACCTCAGAAATCTGAAACCATAACAAGATTCAACAAAATTTTGACAAAACTATGGTCACACTTTGGATCAGTTAATATCAACTATTCAGCACAAAGGATCCAATCAATCAATCACTCTAAATTCTGAACAAAATCCTACAAATTAGCATTCAGCATTGAATGAATGACTACAACATTTTCTTCATTTCTTAAGCCCCGCACTCAATAGAAATGAATGAATAGAATATAATTATACGTGTTGGGATCTGAAATGGAACTTACATCACGGAATTGAAGAAGACCGAGTTCACCTAAATAGGAAACGGCACGGTGAGCGGATTCGGCAGGGATGATGAGTTGAACGAATGTCATCTTCTCGGATCGCATCAGATCCATCGGCGGTAAGTTGTCGATGAACTTTTCCATTTTCCCGGGAAACGTCGAGAAAATGGATCTGTTTTTAGATCTGAAAGCGTGTCCCCAACAAGTTGAAAATCAGAAATAATATTCGGTGTAGTGTTGAGAAATGTCTATATCGAGAAGGAAAAAAGGTGTAGGATGGTATTTTAGAATTAACGCTATACTTGTTTGCTTTTCAGTGAAAAATTCTTCAACACATGATGCTTATGGTGACGGTGCGGTCTCATAATCTCTAATCTAATCAACCGTAATTTTTTAATTTTATTGGTCAACTCCTCGATGCACTAATGAATACTGTCAAAAAAAATGTGGTAATGCGAGAACATCTTAAATGGAGTGATAAGTAAGTAACTTATCTAAGTATTTTTTAGTCTTGAGACATGTTTTGAATTGGTGAATTTTAAAATTCAACTCATTTAAATTTTAAATTTCATAACTTTATAATTGAGAAAAGTTTTTTTTTTTTTTTAAGTGAGAGAAGTCTATGTTGAAAGTGATAGGATGGTAGTATTTTAGAATCAATTTTTTTTTTCCAGATAATCTAGTGGCTAGAATTCATCTTATAAGGGAATAAGTGGGGTGTCCGGGGTTCGAACCCCAACCTCTACATATAATAATGCATTGTCCTACCAACTGAGTTATGCTCACGAGACATTTTAGAATCAATCTTATTGGTGTTGCTTTTGAGTGATCTTCAACAAAAGTTGAAATTTCGGATGAGAGATCATTTACTCTTTGAGCACATAATAAGTGGGATTAATGACATTTAAAGTTGTGGTATACCGTGTTCAATTTATGATTTATGAATATTCAATAATTATGTATTGAATAAGATTAACCACATTTAATTATTTAAATTGATATTAATTTTGTTTATAAAAAAATATCATTTCTTTATAATACAGTGTATCTCAATTGGCAGGAACATTGCATGTAATAGGTATGGATCAAGGTTTGAATCTTGAATTCCCCATTTATTTATTTTGTCGGATGGATATCTGGTTACTGGGGCTCTTGTGTTACTACATATTAAAACAAGTAACCATTTGAGTTTCATCTGCACAATAACCTATCTAAATAAGATAACGTTCAATGTTACGAAACACACAATAATGAAAGACACAATTTCATATGCTATGTTGATCTACACTTATACACAACTATGATTTCTGTCAAAGCTGGACTTAGTATTTTGAATAAAATTCTGTTTAAAAGTTTATAATATTATAATAACCTCTAAAAAAAAACTTAGAATTTTTTAACAAAACATGAATTAAATATGAAATTTCTATATTTTTGACGGTTAAAAATTCATATTCAATTCATATTTGGTTAAAAAAATTCTAATTTTTTGGGAGATATTTTTAAAATATAATAAACATTTTTACACAATTTCATTAAAAAATACACGATTTGACTTAAAAATAGGAAACAAAAGTGATGATTGAAAATTTTTTAGAGACTAAAAGTCGAATAAATTTTTTAAATGGACTAAAACATAAATATGTTATATTTATAGTGAACAAAAGTATATTTAACCCTTAGTTTACATCTGTTTTAACCCTTAAACCAATAATGGCAATAAATATGATGTTTACCTTTGTTTTACTTAGCATCGAGTCTTGAGGGAGTAGTACCACTTGTATTTATCTAGTGTATTTGATAATTCAATAACTTTAGTTTTGTCCATGTCTCATTTATCTTGAATGTTTCTATGCCACTCCTTTATAGGTGACATCTTTCTTTAGTGACTTAGTGATGCTTTCATCCCACTTAAGCAAATGATACTTATCTCGTTCTCTTATGGTTTCTTGACTCTCTTTTTTTCCTCCCAAAAAGAGGAGTTGTTATCAGTATTGTACTCCACAAACTCCACTATGTATGTAGTTTTCAAATGTTGATCCACTGTGGTAGTCATGAAATGAACCCTGTCGAAATTAAGATTCTAAATTTGCAATGAGTAAAAAATATTTATGCAAATACTTTTTTTGTATTAACGCCTTACCTTAATTTGACTCAAAAACCATGAAGCTTGATTATAGAAAGAATGATAAGACCCTGAGCAAAATAAGGCCGTGTTATTAGCAAAACAAAAAAGAAGCTGTGTCCATTATAGAGGTTAACCATGAGGCCCATTACCTTATAACAGGCCTAAAATAAAAGGACCCAAATAACAGTCCATAAAATTGCTTTTTACACATGAACTTTCTTAAAACCACATAGAAAATATGTTGTCCCCAACGCTAGTTAACTACTGTTTGAAGTTTTTTCTTTAAGTTGTATATGTGGAACGATAGTTAACTACCGCTTCCATGTGTTTTTAAGAAAGTTTATACGTGTACAAAGCAATTATCATAGTTGAAAGCTAACCTAAGCCTATAACCAATGACTGTTATATCAATAACCAAGAACATGAGCTGCTTATGATGAACAATCACGTTTTTTTCTTCAATCTGAAGCTGTTTAAGTCACTTTTTCTATATTCTTTTTGGATGTTCATAACTTCCCAAACCCTCATTAAGTGTAGGAAAAACTTCTAGCAGCATTTAGGCCCTCTCACATAGTATCCCCAATTGTTCCGCGTTTTAACAATTTATATTGGATTTAGACAAAAACTATGAGATTAATTTTCATAAACCATTGTGTATTTTTTTTTTTGTACGTGCACCCAAATATACTATGAGATCAGTTTTACATTTTCAGTATATACTATATATAAATTAAATCTAAAAACCACACCATTTTGAAAGAAACTGATTACGACATCTGTACAATTATTTTATTTATTTGTTTTGGAATATGTTTGATTCTGCTGTCTGCTTGACAACATATTATATTAGAAAATGTCACGACAACAACCAAAATAGATCACTAAAAAAATTGGAATGAAGATTTTGAAAACAATACAATACAAAATGCGTGTATATTTTGCACGCACTTAACATTCCAAAATCATTGTTAAATTCCTCAATCTAGATAAAATATTTACGAAATGGACAACATACGCATGCATATATAATTGGCTCACGATATTTGAACTGGTGCATCAAACCAACCCCAATATGAAAATGATGATGGGAACAACAACTTGGACCGATGCAGGTATACACTATCCATTTTCCTAAGATCATATTGCATATTTTTAATTCAAAACAATAGTAAACTATAAAGTGTATTGGTGCACGTGTTCGATTTTTGTATGACCACGTAGATAGGGAAAACTTACTTATGAAGAATAGAACCTTATTTTTATCATTCCTTAATAAACCTTCACGTTCGTACTTTGCATAATTCAATGTTGTACACTGTTTCGGATCAAGATTCAAGATGCCACAAATTTGCGTACTTGTTAAGATTCTCATTTTTTTTTTCTGAATATGAAGCATGACATGTGTTGCATATGAAGCGCTCATGCTTATTTTGGCCATGGGAGTTGCAATTGCCACATGTTGAGTACTAGACATAAGTCACCAAAACAATCGAAATTGGAATTGGAAGTTATGTTAGCAACCTAGCTAGCAATAATGAATAACGAACAGATAAGGTCATAACTCATACCGTAGTAACTAATACCGTTTTGTTCTCATGATGATGAGTAATGCATTATATATTTAATCAAGTCATCAATCATCATTATTCTTTGCCAAACTTGAACCATGACGTGTGATCTCTTGATTGGAGCCCCGGGTGTCCTCCATTATCTTGTTGACGTGATAATTATCACCATTCACCAAACACCCCTCTTTCTTATATAAAAATATTTTTCTATATAATTTTATTTTATTATATGATCGTTAATAAAACATTAAATCACTTGTTTGTCAGCTTAACTTACTGAGTTGATATTATGTACCATATGTAAGGGTTGGAGTTTGAACATTAGACATACCATTTATTTATTTTATTTCTACCTAACAAACTACTTAAAAAAAACATTCAACTACTTAATTGTCTATTTTTTTTGAAAGGATGACGCTTAAATATCTAAAATTTGTTAACATTCAGTGTGTTTGATTGTTAGTTTCTAAAAATTGTTAACATTCATTGTGTTTGATTGTCAGTTTTAAATACTCCATCTGTTCTTTTTAAGTGTCTTTTTAGGGTGACTTTTTCGTTCCTATTTAATTGTCGTTTTGGTATTTTTAAGGGTATGATTTGTCAATTATATTCTTTGTCAATTATTCTTATATTTTTCAATAAAATTAATTAATGCTATATATTTGGAAAATTAAAGTTTGTTTTTTTAAACAATGTTTGTTTGTTTTGTTTTAAAACAAAATTTGTTTTTTGTTATCTTCAAATTTAAACAAAATTTTGTTACCTATTGGCTCAGAAACCAAGAGAGAATCCACTTTCTAACTCTCAAATGAGAAAACTTAAGTGTTGTATATTTCAAATTGGTCATGATACATGAAGGAAATGGCCTTATTTATAGCAATCCTAGAGGTCAGATTGTAGTTGAAATAGTAACAATAATTAATACATATCAATGGGAACACAATCTAGTAAAAATAAACATTGTCAAACATAGTGGCTTGTTGACCTTATTGTCAATAGTAGGGTGGTGGAAATGGAAAGCTAGCATGGTAGGGTGGTGGATGCAAAGTCATAGCATTTGGTTCATCATCCAGATATGGTGAAAGGTCGGCAACATTGAAGTTGTTGAGACACCATAGGTTCCTGGCAATTCTACCTTGTAAGCATTGTCATTGATTTTTTGTACTATTTTGAAGGGACCATCAGCTCTTGGTGACAACTTGGCATTTGGTTGTTTGGGAAATCGTTCCATGCGCAAATGTATCCATACCAAATCTCCAACTTTAAAGATTTGTTGTCTTCTGTGCTTGTCACAATTAGATTTGTATCTTGAATTTTGCTAAATTATCCGTTGTCGAACCTGTTCATGCAGTTTCTCGATTTCTTTTGCTCTGCTTTCTGCATCTGCACTAAACTGATGTTTATCTGCTGATGGAGTCAAGTCTAACGGACTGTTTGGTCGAGTTCCATATGCCACTTCAAAAGGACATTTTCCCGTATCTTGATTAGTTGAATTATTGTATGCAAATTCAACTTGTGTCAAGATGAGATCCCGTTGTTATAGATTTTTACCAACAAAGCTCCAAAGTAGGTTTCCCAAAATCTTGTTAACAACTTCAGTTTGTCCATTTGTCTGGGGGTGACTAGCACTACTGAACTGAAGTTTAGTACCCATCTTCCTCCATAATGTTCACCAAAAGTGACTTAATAATTTAACATCTCTATCAGAAGTGATGGTTTTTGGAATTCCATGAAGACGAACAATTTCCTTAAAGTATAAGTCAACAACTTGAACGACATCATTAGTCTTTTGGCATGGGATGAAATGAGCCATCTTTAAAAATCTATCCACAACTACCATCATAGAATCCTTCTGGCATTGAGTCCGAGGCAATCCAAGGACAAAGTCCATGCTAACATCTTCCCAAGGTGCTTCTGGAACAGGGAGTGGCATATAAAAACCAGTTTTTTGGCTTTTGGCCTTGGCCAAATGGCAGACTCGACATCTTTGAATATGTTTGTAAACATCTCTTTCAAGTCTTGGCCAATAGAAATTCTCTTTCACTAAAACAACCGTTTTATCTCGTCCAAAATGACCCGCTAATCCTCCATCACGGGCTTCCCAAATAATGGCTTCACGTAGAGAGCACTGAGGAATACATAAGTTTTTCCTTTGAACAAAAACCCCTCATGTATGTAGTAGTCCAGAGAGGATTGTGAATCAGTGGCATTCCAAAACTTTTGAAAATCTGGATCATCTTTGTATAACTCTTTGACTGTTTCAAATCCAATTACTTTCATTTGCATAGTGGCAAGTAGGGCATGACGCCTACTAAGAGCATCTGCAACAACATTTTGAACTCCCGCCTTATGTTTAAGTAAAAACAGATAAGCTTGTAAAAACTCACTCCAAGCGGTATGTCTGCGATTGATCTTTTTGATGAGAATTCAAATGTTTGAGGGCTTCATGATCAGAATAAAGAATAAATTCTTTATTCAACAAGTAATGATTCCAGAGTTGCAAGGCTCGGACAATGGCATAAAACTCTTTATCATATGTTGAGTATCTAAGCTCACCATTGTTGAGCTTTTCACTAAAGAAGGCTATAGGATGACCTTCTTGACATATAACCGCGCCAATTCCTGAATTGGAAGCGTCACAACTTACTTCAAACACCTGGTCAAAGTTGGGAAGGGCTAGCACTGGTGTTTCAGTCAAAAGTTGTTTTAGGTTGTCAAAACTTTTTTGTGCTTGCTCTGTCCATTAAAACTTATCTCCCATTATGCAATCTGTAAGTGGGGCATCAACAGAGCTAAAGTTCTTGATGAACCTTCTATAAAATGAAGCTAATCTATGAAAACTTATCACATCATGAATTGACTTTGGAATAGGCCAACCATTGATGGCCTCAACCTTGCTAGGGTCAACTCGAATACCATCATCAGTGATTATATATCCAAGAAAAGTAACCTCATTGGTTAGGAAAGAACATTTCTTCAAATTTGCATAGAGTTTTTGTTCGCGAAGGGGTTGTAGCACTTGTCGAAGCTGCTCTAAGTGTTCCTCTTTGTGTTTGTTGTAGATCCAGATATCGTCAAAGTAGACCACTACAAATTTGCCAATGAATGGTCGAAGTACTTGATTCATTAGACGCATGAAGGTACTTGGAGCATTAGATAACCCAAAGGGCATCACTGTCCATTCATATAAGCCATCTCTTGTTTTGAATGCAGTATTCCATTCATCTCCTGGCCTAAGCCTAATTTGATGGTATCCAATTCGAAGATCAATCTTTGAAAAGATGATGGCACCATGCAACTGATCTAATAAATCATCAAGTCTAGGTATTGGAAATTGATACTTGATGGTAATCTTGTTGACAGCTCGACTATCAACACACATTCTCCATCTTCCATCCTTTTTGGGTACTAAAATTGTCGGAACAACACAAGGGCTAACACTTTCTTGTATGAGTCCTTTCTTTAGCAATTCTTCAACTTGACGTGTGATTTCAGCATGCTCTTGTGGACTCATTCTATAAGCTGGTCTATTAGGACTGACAGCTCCAGGAATAAAGTCAATAACATGTTGAATGTCTCGTATCGGCGGCAATCCTTGTGGAACGTCTTCTGGTACAACATCCAGGAATTCACTGAGTATTTGTTCATTTTCTACTGGTAGGATAGTTTCTGTGTTTTCTTCGAACATTATGAAGGTGAGAAAAACACAAGAAGGGGGGTTGAATTGTGTTAGCTTTTTCTTCGATTCTCCTACTGATGTCACAGTTCAGAAGCAACTGACTATTAGCTTCTGAAGTTGTGATCAGAGACTTAATGTGCAGCGGATAAAAAACAGAGAAGAGAGAGAGAGAAGAAAGACACAAAGCAATTATACAGGTTCCTTCCACAAACCGAAAGTAGTCTTGTCCCCCTTGCACTTCCAAGGAGATTTGACTAACAATGTAATCTCAAATTACAAGTACTCAAACACACAAGCAAGAGATTTCCAATGCTCAAGCACACAAGTAAGAGACTTTCCTATGCTCTAGTACAACTACAAGAGACTTACAAATGCTCAAGCACACAAGCAAGAGACTTACAAACAAACAGATTTACACAGAAAATTGTTTGAGTTTGAACACTTGATATACAATCAGTGGTGTTCTCAATACAAATCAATTACAGACTCTTAAGACTCTTGAGACTATAGAATTTCTAAAATGCGGACTTTGCTAAGAAATTCTAAGTAACTTTGAAATGCAAACAAAACAGAGTATAAACTTTGAGATGTTTAGAGAGTCTAACTTTTGAATGCGTGTATATTGCTTTCTTGTCTGTATGCTGTATTTTTCTATTTAGTCTATTCAACTAGAAAACCTTCACTCCTTTATATAGTGGTGTGAAAGAGACGTTGGAGAGTAGCCAGCACGCATGCATAAAAGAGTCGTTTGAAGCTTGTTGATCACCAATAATCTTTTGCCTGATATGGTTATTGTCCTATGAAGGATCAATTTCAAATCCATTCCTTGTATGAAGGAACATTTTTGCAGGCAGAGCTGTTATCCTTGTCTTGTTGCAAAGCACGACCAAAGTAGTGGAGAAGGTGGTTGTACAGTTCGTACATTTGTCCTTTTTCAACGCTCTTGATAGAATAAGCATTATGAGCTTTCAAATTTCATCTCAAGACCGTTGTTGCACTTTTTTACGTCTTTAGCAACTCTTAGGCATGATTAAATGAGATTCCAGCTTTTGAAGCTTTAAGTTCTTCAGCTCCTGATGAACTTCAGCTTCTGGTGAAGTTGCTTCTGATGAGGTGCTTCTGATGAAGTTGCTTCTGATGACGTTATCACTTCAGGAGCGCTTTTGAACTTCATGAGCACTATTCTTCAGACGCTTCAAGCTTCCTTTTTGTTGATTCTTTTGCTCTCTTTTGTTCTTTCAGAACCCTTTAAAGATATAAAATTCTGTCTATGATCCTGTACACTTGAACAAATATTAGCATATCCAATTGACAATTTTTAATACCTTGTTATCATCAAAACCTTAAGGGTGACACTTGTTACACAATGTTTGTTCTAACAATTTCCCCCACTCTAAGGGTAATGTTTGTTAAACGCATTTTGTTCCAACACATTAGAATAAAGCTCATGGTTTGGACTTCATCAACAACTTCTTTGAACTGAGTCTTAGTGATTAAAGACACTAATGACTTGGACTCATTTTTGTTTTTATCAAGTCCACTCGGTGGTAATGGAGTTAACTTAATTTTTACTCCATCTTTGACAAAGGAGTAGGTGTTGGAATAACAATCATGGTGGGCATGACAGTCGTATTGTATCCATTGGAACAACATCACACCAAACTTGATCTTGATACTTCTGACCAATGGAAAAATTCACATGGCAACGCTTCGTAACCTTCACTTCACTACCTTTGTTAGGCCATTGTAGTTTGTAAGGATGAGGATGACTTTGTGTTGGCATCTTTAACTTCTCTACCATGTAGTTTGACACCACATTTTCACAACTACCACTGTCTATTATAACATCACAAACATTTCCAGCAGTGGTGCAACGAGTATGGAAAATGTTTTTCCTTAACCAATGCTCTTCTTGGGTTGACATTATGTGTAGGCTTCTTCTGATCAGTAGAGACTCGCCATGATCAACAACAATGAACTCTTCGTCATAAACTGGCTCTAACTCTACATCTTTTTCATGTTCATCTCGAGTTGTTTCCTCTTCATCTTCTTCATAAGCTTCTCCTTTGATTATGGTGATGGTTCTTCGTGTTGGACAGTTTGAAGCTATATGTCCAAAACCTTGACATTTGAAACTTTTGGTAGCTTTAGGTTTATTTTCTGTGGTGGGTTTAAGAGAAGGTTTTATAAAAGTACTGGGAAGATCGTTGTCTGTTTTACGGGGATAAGAAGAATTCTTAGTGGAGGAAAAATTCCTATAAGAATGCTTCTTGGGTAAATATTTCTCCACTCGCATGGCCAAACGAACAACATCGTCTAATGACCAGTATTGTTGGAGTTGAACTGGATAAACAACGTCAATGTTTAATCCACCAAGGTAACGAGCTATTGTCTGCTCCTCCCTTTCATGAATGTCGCACTTCATCATTAACTTCTCAAATTCTCTAGTGTATTCTTCTACAGAAAAGTTTTTCTGACGAAGGTTCTGTAGTGGAATAAAACTATCTTGATAATAATGAGAAGGCAAGAACTTTTTGCATAGTTCTCAATGCATCTTCTCCCAAGTCTTGATCTTGCTTTTTCCTTCACGTGCTCGCTTCGTTTTTAGGTTTTCCCACCAAATGGAGGCATGCTTCTTTAATTTGACAGCAATGATCTTGACTTTCTTTTCTTCAAGTATCTCTTTATACTCAAAGACTCATTCAACAGTTTGGAGTCAATCAACGAACTCATCTGGATGTCGCTTTCCTTCAAAATCAGGAATATCTACCTTGATGTCGTTGTCTCTGAATGATTGTCTTTGTGGACGACGACTTCTTAATGATGATGATTCGCTACTTGATTCATCAACGTCTGATTGCATGTGTTGGGCTTCCAATTGTGCTTGTTGTGCATTTACAGTTTCTTGTAACTG
>Ga0315914_1003450_pt1 | contig 24010 bp, 16 predicted proteins | sample MpolenodulesMG_FD_203920 | JGI IMG/M metagenome (GOLD analysis project Ga0315914, IMG submission 203920) | Medicago polymorpha root nodule microbial communities from Los Angeles, California, United States - elongated nodules | ecosystem: Host-associated > Plants > Roots > Nodule | place: USA... | reverse complement strand
CCCCCCCTTCTTGTGGTTTTTCTCACCTTCAAATTCGATATGACTAATTTTGGAAAGTTAACATATTTCCTTGGAATGGAATTTACTGAAACTTCAGAAGGCTTGGTGATGCATTAGAAGAAATATGCTACTGATATTCTAAAGAGATACATGATGAGCTGCAACCATGCATCTACGCCAACAGAAGGGAATCTGAAACTTGTAAAGAATAAATACGACGAGCTTGTTGACCCTACATTATTCAAACAAATTATAGGATCATTGAGATATATGTCTAACAACGGGCCAAATATAGCTTATGTTGTTGGTATAATCAGCAGGTTTATGAGTGAACCTAGAAGCTCTCATCAACTTGTAGCCAAAAGGGTTATGAGATACATCAATGTAACTTTAGGCTATGGTATATTGTTCCCTACAAATGTGAATGGAGTTACTACGAATCTAATTGCTTATTCAGATGCAGATTGATGTAGAGAAAAGCATGATAGAAAAAGCACTTCAGAGTACTTGTTTAAGATTCTGAATGCTCTAATATCATGGTGTATAAAGAAACAATTGTGGTAGCTCTCTCTACCCGCGAATCTGGGTATATGGCATGTTGCTTAGCAGCATGACAGACAAGGCTAGATTATGTGTTGCAGGAACTGAAGATAGAGGTTTGCAAACCTATTGCACTGCTCATTAACAACAAATCTACCATTGATTTAGCTAAGAATCCAGTCGTGCATGGAAGAAGAAAATACATTGAGGCAAGATTTTACTTTAATAGAAAAAAGTGAACAAAGAAATGCTTAAGGTCATACATTGTCCAACTGCGGAACAACTTGCTAATTTGTTTACTAAAGCTGTGAAGATTGATAGATTTTTCAAACTAAGAAAGCGTGATTGGAATGGTGAACTCGAAGTTAGTTAAAATAGAAAGTTGTTACATACTTTGTTATGGTTGTCAGCTACTTTTAAGCAAAGTTTGATAGTTTTGTTTGAATACTTGATAAGCAAGTAATGTGCATAAGTTTGTATATAGGTATGATGTAAACACACTTTCAATGCTAATGAGAATAACAAGTTTACAGTTAATAGAATGTTCTCTTCTTCTATCTCAATCTCTCAATTCTGACAACTTGGACTGCAAGTTATCTCTGTTGTGCTAACAAAATTAACACTCTACTAGAAGTATTATAAGTTATATGACAACTTTAGATTCATTTCCATTTACATGTATTGCATTAAACAATATCATTGACGGTACATGTAACAGTTGTTATTGTTAAAATATGTTTTTCAAAATTAAAATTGCTTAAGTCGTATTTGAGATCGACAATGTTACAAGATAATTGAAGGGATTGGCCATCTTAGCAATTGAAAGGGAAATGTTAGAATTTCTTTATTACAAAACTCTGATAACTAATTTTGCAGCTCAAAAAACTAGACGATTAATATAAAAAAGTAATAATTTATATGATTTTTATTTAAAAAAAACTTTTGTCCTATGCCCCGGAATATTCATCATATACTCCAAAGGTTCCTATAGAAGTATATATAATTGCATGCAATAGACAAAATTATTAATTAATGACACCAATTTCCTATGGCCAGTCTTTCCAAAAGACTAAAGAGACCCCTCAAAAATCTTGTAACCAAAACTCAATAAAGTAACCAATTTGAATATTCATAGCAACCGGCCTTATAAACTTTGGCCACATATGGTCGTTTTTATTCGCAATTGGACCAAACAAGCCTACTACAACACTCCTCTTACCTTAATTTTACCTTTCCTTAAATATTTATAGACATAATCTCATTTTATTCTAAGAAATTAAAAATGGGGGATCACAAGAAAAAACCTTTGGAAGAAAAACCAAAACTAGAGGAACTATACCAAGGAATCCCAGATGAATCAGTTAACCTAACATTTCAAGACTTACCAAATTGGAAGAAAAACACTACAATTTCTGAAGGTAGTGCTGTTAACACCCCCACAAGAAATATACCATCACCTTCTCTTTCCCCTATGTCCATGTCACCTACTCATGATGAATTCAAAAAAGGCTCCAAGGTATATTCTAATCACAAATATAATCAACAAGATTTTCGCCATAGAGGTGTTGGTGTTCAAAGTACTCCTACCAGGGCAAGTGAGCATAGTATGGGATATGATGCCATGAGTGGTGAGAGCTTGGCATCAGGAAAAGGTGGTGCTATTCGACGAAGACGACAAGGGATTCCTCACTCTAAGATTTGTACCATTTGCAATGACTATGTTTATTTTTTCAGGACTAGATGTTTGGTATGTCTTTAAATGTTACTATTGTTGATTATAGAAATGACATACTAAGATTTTGTAAAACCATTTGCAGTAACAAATTATTTTCAAATAATCATATAAAATTTTGTAAATTTATTGTTGAGTATGATGTACAATTCTTTGCTTTATTTAACATTGTTTTTGGAAATGCAGGTATGTGGCAGGGTTTATTGCAAGCAATGTGTGGAAATAGGTATGGGAGAATTGAGAGAAGGAAGAAAGTGTGTTGAATGCCTTGGACTGAGATTCAGCCAAAGGTAACAATTTTCTAATTGATCAAGCATTTTACTTCAAAAAATTAGTCTTCAAAATTCTGTTTCCTAAATTAGATCTAATGTTTTGAATAAACAAAATCTATTGTTGGATGCCTTTTGTGTTATGTAACTTATAACCAAAATAGTTTTTGACATATAACATGAGCTAGTTCTTGAAATTTCATCTGCAAATGACATAATCGGTGTAAAAGAATTCAGACATGTCATTTCATAATCTTGAAAAGAAAAACACTAATAATTCTTGTTGAAGTTAACTCGTCAAGATACTCAACCAGATCACATATTGAGGGAAATTCCTAAGCCTTCACTACCATGATAGATTAGTTCTATTCTGGAGGCAAGTTTTTTGGTTGCTAACTTGGATCAGTACTTGAGAATCTTCTAAAACTTCAATGATGATTGACATCGGCTTTCACAAATAGATGTTGAACGTCTTCTTTGTTGTAATGTCTGAGACACTGATGTTACCAATCTCAATGTGACAAACAAATAAAAACCCGATAATGCTCCTCAAAACTTAACTCATTTGTTTTCTTTGTTAATATAAAATTGCATAGATGAAATCACCGTCTCAATCGTCAGGATAATGACGACTCTCAGCTTCTAATTTTGAATGGTAACATCAGTTGTCATCGGTGTTTTGGACAATTTTCAAGTACTAGTTCATATGAATCACATATGAAGGTGGTCCACGGGATTTAGTTAGAAAACTGCATCGCATTTATTTTAGTTCAACAATGTTGATCAATGGATAATTCTAATTTTTGTTCAAGTTTTTTTTCTTAAATCAATAAAACATAAAACATTAACTTGATTGACACAGGTACATAGAGAGAGCAGGGTTACTAGGATGTTTGAGTTGGAGGTATCCAAGTACATTAAAGCAAAGTGAACTCAAATGGGCTGAGAAAGGACCAAGGAGGAGCGGTGACAACGGCTATGGTCACCAATCAAGACCAACAACACCTACAACTCCAAGGAGTCCTCTGTCTATTGCCAGCAGTGAAGCCTCCCATGCCATGTCTGCAGCATATTCTCCTTTCTCTCCTCATCATCGCGTCCCTCTTTGAAAACAAGAAGAATTAATTTAATGTGAAATGTTTAGAGTTTAATTGGTATGCACTGTCAGGATAAAAAAATTACGCATACATCTGGTCATATCTCATCGCAGATTTTTGTGGAGACACTTTTAAGAAATAATATGGCAAAGTAACATAAAATTGAGATATAATTAGATGTATGTGTAGATTTTTTTTTTTTTATAATGATTGTTTCTGCAAATTATAGAGATATTAATGGAACCCCAAAACTATTGTTCCTTTCAAAATATTCTTTCAACTGTTTATTTTTTTATTTGATCTTATGTTTCTTTATTCAATTTGTTGATTTAACTTATATTAAGAGTTTTATTATTTCATTCTTTATATGTGTCACTTTCTTCAATGTCTCGTTTACTTGTGTACCTAGCTAAAAAATATAAATTAGAAAAGTGATTTGCATTAAAATAAACAACAACTGTCTAGTTTGCAAGCATTGCTTGATGCTTCTGTTTTTATTAACGACAAACACAAGCTTGTACAAATTGTATATATCAAGGTGATACAATAAATAATGATAAAATAAAATACTTTGTTAAATCTGCCGGCCAGTTACTTCACCCAATACATTGTTATCTATCAAATTAGTAAAAAATCATGGAATTGGTGCGGTAAAATGCTATTTGTCTGAATTTACTATTGTCAAAAGAAACATGGAATTGGTGCAGTAAATAATTAGTATAACATTTGATTAAGATTAGATGGCTCGCACGCTAGGTTTGTATGTTGAATCGGATTTATTAAAATAGGATTGCAAGTCACTGATCTTGATCAAATAGTGCTGATCGTTTGATTGCTACGAATTCATGTTTTTCTTGACCTAGGAAATCGGGCGTGGATAATTTCTTGTTGTTTCATGCAGTAAACAATCTCGGACGTTAATCTAAGATTAGAGGACTCAGACGAAACACTAACAAAATTCACTTCAAACGATCTGGTGTTAATTTAGAGAGATACACAACACCCACCCCACCATTGGTTGAACAATAAAAAAATACAAGTTTCTTAAAAAAAAAAAAATACAAGTCATTTTGCTGCAATGTAATATATTATTTTTTTTGCATAATGTCATCACCGTAGACCCAAAGATTATATCCAAATTAAAAACTGCTGCCATGTGTCCCTCTCAATGAATAATTAGACTATTGGTATTGAATATAAAATGTTGTACCATACCAATGTATTCTCTTTCCAATGTCTCATCATTACAATTCATAAAGTAATAAGAAAACCATATATCATCCCTATCTCGAGAGTTTAGTACTACACCAAATGATCTCAAGCCTCTCATCTAATTTCTAAATGGTAGAGGATATACCTTTCATTGCTCTATGTGTACTCACTTTGAGTTTAGTTTTTCTCCTCACAAAAATTCTCTCAAAAAGTCAAACAAAAAATGTTCCAAAAGGGTCTTTGGGGTATCCTGTTATTGGAGAGACACTTACTTTTCTAAAAGCACAAAGGCAAGACAAGGGCTCTGAATGGATAGAAGAAAGGATATCAAAGTATGGTCCTGTTTTCAAAACCTCCTTGCTGGGTTCTCCCACAGTGTTTATTATTGGACAGCAAGGAAACAAGTTTATTCTTGGTTCTTCAGATGATGTATTGTCTGCTAACAAACCCCCTACCATTCAAAAGATACTTGGAAAGCAAACCTTAGCTGAACTTATAGGATCAAGGTACATACTCTTCAACTCTTAATCATTGTTGCAAAATTTTTGTTTTAGAACTTCAAATAGTTTACATGGCTTGCCAAAAGAGAAATCATATTTTTAAGGGGAATACTTACCCACAGTTTCATACATGCTATTCAGCTGGTTTTTCGAATGATTTATCATTATACGGTATCATCTATAAAAAAAATCATTGTTGTTAAAATCCCGATCAGAATCCTGAAATCCTACGGTTTTGCGATTTCGCTCTGCCTTAACGATCTGAATCCAGAGTAGAATCCTAAACTATGCAAAATTCGTTTGAAATTTTTTGTTTAAGCGATTTTGCGATTTTACTCTTACATGCAATTGGCACGTTCGTCATGTGATGCAGGCTTGTAGCATCTAGATTTTAAGTATTTTGTGGACTTGGTTGTTTTATATTTAAGATTTGGGACTTTAAGTCGTTTATTTTAAGATGTGCGACTTGGTTGTTTTATGCTAGCTTTAAGATTTCAAACTTTAAGTAGCTTATGCCCTTTATAGTAAATATTTAATATTATTTGATTAGAAACATTCGGTTTTCGTTGCGATTTTAGGTTTTACGATCTTGTTCTTGCTATCCTCTTTCAGTTTGAAGGAAAATCTCGATTTTGACAACCTTTGTTGATGCAGTTATCTACAGTTTTGATTTATATTAGTTAGGAACTGTATCAACTGTATGTAGAGCATCTTAAGTAAACATTTTCCTATTTTTAACACACAAATTCCCCCTCTAAAAAAAACACACACACACACAAATTTAACATCGAAATTCAACAACAATTTAGATGTTTAACACAATTCAAACATGTGGCTAATTGTGATTAGTAGATGATTAATGAATATGGCAGATGTCAAAACTTATTAAACACTTGCTCAACACAATTAACCACGCAATATTGAATGTTATTAATCACATATTTCATGTGTATATTTGAACTCAAATAGTGGTGAGTGAGTATATTTGTATAGTTGAATATTTGATAATGGTTAATGAAGTTAAAATTGTGTTATAGTGAATGGTTAATAAGTTGAAACTCCTTTATTGAGCATAATTAACCTCGAATTTGAATTGTGCTAACCATCTAAATTGAGGTGGAATATTGATGTCAAATTTGTATGTCAAAATAACTTCTTATCAAAACAAAACTTTTATTAAAATCAAGGTTTTAAAAAACTCTTGCATGATCCAAATTGTAGCAGCAACATAGAGTTTTTCTTTATTTTTTATGTCAACACATTAGACCAAAACTTTGCATAATATAAAAGGATCACAACGCAACAGCGACAACAATTTCAATTTAAAACCTTGATCATGATCTTGATTCAAACAGTGGCACTGTGAAATAAGGTCTTTCATATTAGGACAGACAATTTGAAGAAGTGATATTTATAAAAGGATGATGAATCCATCTAGTTTGAGGCTTGTTTTTAATTTTTATGCAGGCACAGGTTGTTGAAGGGGGAAATGTTGAAATTCTTGAAACCTGAATGCCTTCAAAACTATGTGAAAAAGATGGATGAATTAGTGAACAGAATATTACTTAAGGAACTGAAAGAGAACAAAACAATTGAAGTTGTGAGGTTGATGAAGAAGCTGTCCTATGATATGGCTTCCAATGTATTGTTTGACATAGATGATCACACAAGGGAAATTCTGTTTGAAGATTTTATCACAGCATTTAAAGCAATTCACTCTCTTCCAATCAATTTCCCTGGCACCTCATTTTGGAGAGGCCAAAAGGCTAGGGCAAGAATTGTGGCAAAGATACTTCCTATTATGAACAAAAGAAGGGAGGATTTGTCAAAAGGAGTTCTAAGCGCTACTAATGATATGCTTTCTTGTCTTCTTGCTATAAGGGATGAAAATCATCAACCTCTAGCTGATGACATAATTACAGACAATTTTATCTTTCTATTTGTTGCAAGTCATGACACATCTGCTACTCTTATGAGCTTGATGATATGGAAGTTATCTAGAGATCAAGAGGTATATAATAAAGTTTTAGAAGGTAATACTAATTTTTTGTTACACTATGCTATTTGTGTACCATTCCATATTCAAGACTAAAAAGGGTTTTGTTTGTTATTTTCATAGAAAAACACTAAAAGAAATCACTTAATGAAGTTTCCATCCGTTTGTTATAGTTTTTTAATAAATTGAGAATATGAAAAATATCTAAAAACTGCTTCGCAGCTTCTCTTGAAAATCATTTTTGCAAATGATTACTTTTAGCAAAAAAGGTTAATAGGTCTTTACCCCTCTGTAATATAGGTCATTTTCGGTTTTCCCCCCTCTAAAATTTTTTTTTTTTATTTACCCCCCTAAAAAAAAATTGTTTTGATTTACCCCCCTAATAGGCCAAACAAAAACCAATTTTTTTTTTCAAGAAATTTTCGTTACAAAAATATTTTACGGTAAATCAAAAAAAAAATACAGGGGGAAAAACCAAAAATGACCTATATTACAGGGGGTAAAGACCTATTAACCCTAAAAAAAATACTAATTTTACGGTACACAGCCACAATAGCTTTTATTTTCTTAAAAATCTCTGAACTATTAAATGACAAAATCACTTCTTTTTCTTAAAAATCTATATCAAATGGAACCTTAGTCTCTCTTTGAAGTTTTGCTAAACTCCTTTATGTAGAACAAATGGAAATTTTAAAGCAAAGGGAAGGAAATGAAGAAAGGCTAACATGGCGAGAGATACAAAAGATGAAATACACATGGAGAGTTGCTCAAGAATTGATGAGGATGATCCCTCCCTTGTTTGGTGGATTTAGGAAAGCACTTAAAGATACTAGCTACCAAGGATATGACATACCAAAAGGGTGGCAGGTGATGTTTCTTCCAAAGTTTTAATTTTGTATTATTATTTTTTTATCAGTCACATATATATGTTTGGGCTAACATTAATGTCAAATTGGTTTCTTGTTTAGGTATATTGGGCATCAAGTGGAACACATGAGAACAAAGATATATTTGAGAATCCATACAAATTTGAACCATCCCGTTTTGAAAATCAAACCAAGCCAATTCCACCCTTTACATACCTTCCATTTGGTGCAGGGCTTCATAATTGCATAGGAAATGAGTTTGCTAGGGTTGAGACATTAACTACCATTCACAATTTTGTGAAGATGTGTGAATGGTCTCAATTGAATCCTGAGGAAACTATTACTCGTCAACCTATGCCATATCCTTCTTTAGGTCTACCAGTTATTATTAAACCAAGATGTAATATGTCTTCTTAAACTCAATTTATTGTACTGTATTATTTATACATTAAATAATGTTTTTACATTATCACCTTTTTTTTATTAAGTAGGACTTATAAATATACATGTTTAATTATATTTTATAAGTAATATTACTTCTTAATTAACAAAATATAATTGAATAATCTTTATTTAAAAAAAAGAATATAATTGAATGTCTACAAACAGAGAGAGTCACAACATACACGTTATAACTTCTAACGCACAAGACAAAACCAGTATTTTGGCCCCGATAATGTGGCTAATTATTCAACAACACAATGAATTCAAACTTGATTATTTGATGTTATGTGCAAAAGGATGGCGTAAACTTTGGCACCTGTATAAAAGCAAACGTTTTTGTCATTGCTAAAACTTCTCCAACAAGAGTTTCATTGTTGAGTTTTAAACACTGTACACATGGGCTGCATAAATTTTGGTGTCCCTATAAACTATTAAAAATAGGTCACAAACTTTATTAGCGGCAAAAAAATAGTAAAATTTTAACAATCAATTGTTATTTGTTTAGCCACACTAAAACTTTGTTCATATGTCTGTCTTTGGCTATATAGCTGTTCCATAATTTTGTTTTCATTGGAGGACATCTGTGTAACAATTTGAGTTCCATAAAAAATTACATAGCATCTTATTTAAGCTACTATTCATACAAATATCTGACAGTGGGCGAAGACCTTGTATCTATTCCTATGACTAAGACATATATATGGTTCCAAGTCCATCATCTCCTGTTTGGCTTCATGGATACGAGTGTAGGAGCGTTGGTGAAAGTCACATAGGCCGAATGGTGAAATATGATGATGATAAAAAGTGTCCCTTGGAGAAAATTTATGCGAGTAAGAGCCGAGATTGACATGGAACATCCTCTGAAGCAGGATTTGGTGATTGAAACGAAAGGAGGGGAATCTATAAAGCTCATTTTCAAATTTGAAAAATTAGGTAAACTTTGCTTCATTTGTGGCTTGTTAGGTCATACCGATAATTTTTGCAATAAAAAATTTATGGCTAGTGAAAAGCATGGCAGACGAAAGTGGGGACCCTATCTCCGTGCTAAAAGCAGCTCTGCAGGTGGCAGTAAACCAACAAGCAAGTGGCTGGTGGGTGGGCGGAGTTCGAATTTCAGTGGCCAGAGAGAAGAAGTTGCGACGTTTAATGAGAATAAAGGCAACCTGTCAAATTCAGCTGATGGTCATGAAAACTCTAATCACAAAATTTATGGCCGCATTAAACTCACAAGTGACTCGCGTACTAGAAAACTTCAAATTTATAAATATACAGAATGTCAATAGTCTGATGGGTCCTTCTTAGTTCATTGGTGGACAACTATTGACCCTGTAGAAATTAATTCTAATGAGACAAGGCATGTCGAACCTAAGAGTAGAGATGATGTTTTTGCACCAAATTTGTTAAGTTCATACCAAATTAATCAAGTTATAGCTGAAGTCATTACAAAAAAAGATAGGTTCCATTATAAGCATGGTGGGGGTATAAACCAATACTTAACCGTGGTTGGAGAAAGAGGCCAAAGTCTCTAGATTGATCCCACAACACTCTATTGTGGAGGAAAGTGAGGGAAAGTGGCTTCCTAAAAGATAGAGTGTTGTGGGGTCAATCTATAAACTTGGACCTCTTTCTCCAACCAAGTTAAATATTCTTTTGTACCCCCACCATGCTGATAATGGAATCTATCTTTTTCTGTCATGCCTTCAGCTAAAACTTTATTAATTTGGTCTGAACATTCCAAATTTGGCTCAAAAACGTCATCTATGGTCTTAGGTTTGACAATCCTGGTCTCACTAGAATTAATATCCGTAGGGTCAATAGTGGTCCACTAGCGAAATAAACCGGACTCACCAGACTGTTGACATTCTGTATATTTATAAAATTGCAGTTTTCTAGTACGTGAGTCAATTGTGACTTTAATGCGGCCATAAATTATGTGATTAGAGTTTTCATGATTGTTACCTAAATTTGACTGGTTGCCTTTATTCTCATTAAATGTCGCATCTTCTTCTCTCTAGCCACTAAATTTGTACTCCAACCGCCCACAAGCCACTTGCTTGCCGGTTTACTGCCACCTGTAAAGCTGCTTTAAGCATGGAGATAGGTCCCCACATTCATCCACCATGCTTTTCACTAGCCTCAAATTTTTTATTGCAAAAATCATCGGTATGACCTAACAAGCCACAACTAAAGCAAAGTTTACCTAATTTTTCATATTTGAAAATGAGCTTTATTCTCTTCCCTCCCTTTCATTCACCAAATCTTGTTTCAGGGGTTTCTTCCATGTCAATCTCGCCTCTTACTCGCATAAATTTTCTCCAAGGGTCATAATTATTCTCATCATCATATTTCACCATTCGGCATACGTGATTGCCCACCAACGCTCCTACACTCATATCCATGAAGCCAAATGGGAGCAGATGGACTTGGACCCATATATATGTCTTGGTCATAAGAATAGATCCAAGGTCTCCGCCCACCGTCACCTTCATCAGAATAAGCATGTTGTTTTCAATCCGCCATGGATTGTGCTCAAGAGCACCCCTATGAAACAACTGGACCATAAATTTGTTATTCTCCATTTGAATTAAGTCCATTTTCCGCCATGGTCGCCAAATCAGACCAAGCCTTTCCTCGATTGTGCATATGTGAAGTGGTTTGTTCATTAAATATTAAAATAAGCATAATTTACTGCTTCGCCCAAGTTTGAATGCAGACATTTTATTTGTTAGAATAAAGATACCGGTTTAGAATCAAATAGAGTTGTAAACTACATATATATTTAATACATGTCAAATAACTTAAATATTCACTAATATTATGTAAGGCGCCCCTCAAAAAAAGTGAGGCGTATTTCTTTAATGTAAAAATTATTTTTCAATAATATTTTTATTAAAATTTTATAATTACGTTAATTCTCTTGCTTGACATCGGATTCATACTAGTTTGAGGACAAATCACTAGTGCTGATTGAGGATTAGAGGTGTTACATCATCAATATTTTAAACCGTTATAATATGTCTATTTGACACCAGTTTTAAAACAGTGTTAAGAACATATTAATGACTAAAATAAATATTTAAGAACATAATACATATGACAAGACAATAAACAACACCAACTACATAGTACATGAACACGGATGCATTGCAATTGATCAAAATTATGTATTCATGTAGTTACTCAATGATCGTTTCATCAAAACTAGATGATGTAGATTTCAAACGGGTTTTTTATTGTCCGATCTCAATGTCACGGTCTGGGTCATAGACATGGTGAATGTTGAATTTTATGATTGTAGAAAATCTAAATATAGAACATATATATGATTGAACAAGAAAGTTTGAGACATATTACATTTGGGTTTGATCTTAATTGGGAGACCCAAGGATGGATATGGCATTGGTCGACGAGTAATTGTTTCCTCTGGGTTCATTTGAGACCATTCATATGTCTTCACAAAATTGTGAATAGTGATTAAGGTTTGAACCCTAGCAAACTCATTTCCTATGCAATAATGAAGCCCTGCACCAAATGGGATGTAAGAAAAGGGTGGAATTGATTTGGTTCGATTTTCAAAACGAGATGGATCAAACTTTTCTGGATCCTCGAATATTTCTTTGTTCATATGTGTTCCACATGATGCCCAATATACCTAAAAACATGAAAGCAATATAAAATTAAAGTCCGACCAAAAAGATACTCCAGTAAAAAAGGCATGTGACTGCAATCTGAACTGCGACATCAAGGTTATTGATGTCTCCAATATAAGAGTGCAGATGCGATGGAGGCGATGCACTAGACTAGGGTTGTCCAACAGTATCAAAAATCGTGATTGCTATTTAAAACCTTGGAAAAACATCACCTACCTGCCACCCTTTTGGTATGAAATATCCTTCATATACTAGTATCTTTGATTGTTTTCCTAAAGGCCCCAAACAAAGGAGGGGTCATCCTCATCAATTCTTGAGCAACACAAATCAAGGGTGTTAGAAGTGGATTTCCCCAAGATTTGTAGAGAAATCATGGATCTTGCCATGGAATATTCATCTTTTCTTCCATTTTTGCAAGGCTACTATGAAAATATGTAGCGAAATCTACCCTTGTGGGTTTAGAGGTGCTTAATCAAGATATTATTTAATCTTTTTTATCATTAAATATAAGGATCTAGCTATTTTACTTGATATTGTTATTATTCTTGTGTTTAATGCTTTATTTATGATTTGAAATGATATTGAAAGGTACTTTTGAATCTAGGGTTAGAATAATAATCTATCAAAACTTTTATTTTAGAAATAGGGTTTAGGTTTTGGTAATCACTTTAAAATCAATAACTTAATGTTATTGGATCGGTTAATAGGTTGAGAAATCATCGACTAAACGATACAATTGAAATCACGACGTTATTTAGACATAAATAATGTTGTTGAGTGATTGTGATAATATCGGTTAAAAGCTAGAATTTGTTTATATGATGAAGAGAATGCGTATGTAATGCTTGGTTGGCGAACTCTAACCCTAAATATTATATGCCCTATCTCGTCTCTATTTAATTTAATGTAACTGATGTAGAATAGTTTTTAAAGAAACAAACTTTTAAACCACAAACTTGAGATGATAATTGACGTTATACGGCTTGTGATATACGCTAGTTCCTGTGGAGACGATATAAATATACTTACATGTGAATATAAATACTATGTGGAAATATCTTACATCAGTTATCTAAAGGTTGCCCTAGGGTTCCCTAACTCTAACTCTAGGATTCTTTCTCAGTTTTCTTTTTATTTGTAAATATATAATTTTCTTTTAGTCAAAGTAATTAAACAATTTTTTTTTATTTTCAATATCAAAAGATGAAGTGAAAAGACATCATTACAGAAAGAAAACAAAAATTACTTTTATTACTTTGCAAAGATATGACCTTTTTGTTTTTTGTCGTTGTTGTTCTATGTGATACATTTTACCTCAAAAGTAATTATTGTAAGGGTCTTTCTAATCAGTACCCTCAGAGCAATGGTTAAGAAAATTATAAATAAAAAATTTGTCTTGAAAATATAAGTTTTGACTTTTGATTAAGTAATAATTACATCACTCTTTACAAAAAGTTATTGGTTTGGTTGCTTAACCAATGTCATGAAGGCACTGTTTAGCATTTCCTTATTGTAATAAGTAAAAAGTAGAACATGAGACAAGTTTATTTAAACTATATATAAAGAAAATAATCCATTTTGATTTTTTTTGCTGACTTTTTCTTCCAAATTACCCTTAACTTTAAATACAAAGCACATATAACAAATTGATAAGAGGAAATTCAAATATTAGAGAAAATGTAACAAATTCAATATGATATATATCCTCTTTTATTTTCTTTTAGGCTTTAAAAGTGTAACAAACTAGATCGAGTATATATATATATATATATATATATATATATATATATATATGTGTGTGTGTGTGTGTGTGTGTGTGTGTGTGTGTGATTTTGGGCTGACGTTTTCATTATCCCAATTATACTCTAAAACTTTTTTTTATAATAATGATTGTTGTTGATGTCATTAAAAAGACAAGAATTTAGATTATATTTTTTTTTTATATTTTTGGTGTCATTAAAATAGATAATTTGTTTTGTTATAATTTGAAAGCAACAATCATCTATATTTATACTTTTAATCAAAATCAAAAATTTCATAGAAAAACAACATTCATAATTTTCAAACTTTAGCGCAATAAAAAAAGCAGAAACCGCTAATTTAAATAAAAAATATTTCAAGTAAATAAGTCACAAAGACATACACCCTCTAATCACTATTATAAATAAAATTTTGCATTTTAGATTCATTCAATTAATAATGTATGTGGCCTTTATTATAGACAACATACAACATTTAAAAAATTAATCTAAAATTTTGATTTTTTTCTTATAATAATAATGACCGGCTATGCTGGACAATTACCTACTGATGTTGAGATGACATTGTGATACTTCCTCTGTCCCATAATATATGACACAGTTGACCCTATTACGCATATCAATGCATAATTTTGAGCTTAAATATCTTGAATAATATATTAGAAAAAATTATGAAAATTTGATATTTTGAAAATGTTCATCGAGACGAATCTAACAACATCTTATATGATATTATCTATCTTTGTATATTAGTAGAAAAATACGGTCAAAGTAAGTTAGGTCAAAATTACACATTTTCAAATGGGTCATCTATTGCAGGACTGAGGGAGTAAATAATAGTGCTCAATAATAGAACAAGATCAAAGTGAGTCATAATTGGTGACATCAGAATGAATGTTACTTTATCGTATAAAATACTCTCTTCGTCGTATAATAAGTGAGTTTTTTTAAAAAAAAATATTGTTCTAAAATAATTGACTCATTTCATTGTCCCTACCAACTGACTAAAAATATATATTTTAAGACGGAGGGAGTATTGTTTACTTCAAACGGTCTTTTATGGGTATCGTTTAGTCGTGTCAACTTAGTTAACTCAATGTTATTTGTGTTTTCCAAGAAGATAAATGTAAAAGTAATTTTCCCTAAAAAAAATGTAAATTTTATTTATTTATTTTTTGACAAAAGCTTAAAAAATAAATTAAATAATAAAAAATAAAAAGCAACCGTTAATATTTGGTTTCAACGTGAGGAAGAAGAGAGAGAGAGGGTGAGAGTTTACGCGTTTGTTAGACTCAATCAGAAAAAGTTCAGAGAAGAAATGCAAGATCCCAATGCACCTTCTTCCAACGTCTTCATCCGTGGCAGCGTCAACGGCGTCTCCACCACCGTCACCGTCGCCGGCGAACCCCACTCTCACCACCGTCGCTCCCACTCCGAAATCAACTACCGTCTCCCCGACGACATCATGGACCTCTCCTCTTCCGATCCCTTAACCGGCGGCGGATCCTCCACCGCCAGCCTCGACGAGATCGGATCCGAAGACGATCTCTTCTTCACCTACATTGACGTTGAGAAGCTCGGTGGAGTAACAAACGGTTCGAATTCGAATCAGAGCGGTTACGGTAATTGTGCCGGTGCCGGTGCCGGCGTCGGAACGAGTGGTAATAACGACGGAGAGAAGAGTGGGAATGATGTTACGACGCCGAGAACGAGGCATAGATATAGCTGTTCTGTTGATGGATCAATGTCGACGACGAATATGTTTGGTGAGATCATGGATGCGAAGAAAGCTATGCCTCCTGATAAACTCGCTGAGCTTTGGACTATTGATCCAAAACGTGCTAAGAGGTTTTTTCTTCATTTATCTTCGTTTCAAAATGTATCAACTTTTTTGTGATTGAATTGGATTGATATTGATTTTACGTAGATTCATCGGTTTATGATTTTAATTGTCGTTAAAATGTAATTATTTTCTGTTGTTGTTAGATTTGTGATTGTTAATTACGTATTAATTATAGAAATTGATTGTTAGTTTGCAAATTTAAGTAGTTGATTATGATTGTTTGGGTAAATATTGTTTGATTTGAAGTATTGCTTTTTTGGAATGTTAATGTTGAAATGGGAATTTTAGTTCGTCTTTTGGATTCAGCATGAGATTGACAGATTCACGAGTTGTCGTGGTTTTAGAAAAAACTACAATTTGGAGGTTAAACATGCGTGATTTTGCCAAACTCACGGATCATCTAGACATATAGTTAGTATTGACATTTGGCACTTTGGTGTTGGTATTTGATGATTGCGGTTTTGTTGTGAATGTGTAAAGTTTGGACTTTGGAGATCTTGAAAAACACTACTTTTTTTTTTACCAAAAAACCTCTTGATCTTCGTGTTTTGTTAAAAAATCATGTTTAATCTAATGACATTATTTGGTGTTTTACTTACCATTTTTGAATAAACGGAAACAATTTAGGATATTCCTTTTTTGGTTTAGATGATTTGAAATCTAGTGTTTGGGTGCTATTTTCTAAGAAGAAAATGCATTTACAACTACTATGGATATGTAATTTCTAACAACTATATACGCTTTTTGAATGTCGAGTGTTTAAATTGGATGTGAAGAAGAAATCGTGAGTGAGGTTTATGCCATAGATGCTGCTTTAGTTTCATTTTATTTTCAAAAATTGAAGTTTAGTAGTTGCTTTGGATTTTATTTCAATTATTAATCTCACAAATATTGTTGTTTTGTGCAGAATACTTGCAAACCGGCAATCTGCTGCACGTTCAAAGGAGAGAAAGGCCCGCTATATACAAGAGCTTGAGCGCAAGGTTCAGACCCTTCAAACAGAGGCTACAACTCTCTCCACCCAATTGACATTATACCAGGTTAGTTTCAACTTGGTCTATCTTTGACACAACAAACCAGAAATTCCTTTGTGTGTATCTTTTGTTTATTGGAGCTGCATTTTATGCTAGAAGTGTCTAAGAAGTTGGTTGATCTTGACTTTGTTATGATATACTGCAGTTTCTTTCCATTTTGCGGCTTTTGATTATTGTCCAAGAATTCTTGTAAAGATAATATAACATATTTGCTTGCAAATATTTCTTCTTCAGCCTTGTATAAGCATTTCCAACCAGTTGCTCAAACAAATTTAAATTATAATAAGAGATATACCTTTCTTGAAATTGTTCTTAACTATGAAAATATCACATTGATAATTGGATCGTGGACACACTCTTTGTGTATTCTCTTCACAAAATCCTTTCTTTCTTCTAGTAGATAAATCTACATGGTTATTGATCATGTTACAAAATAGTAATTTAGATTGGCAAGTTATTTTAGTAATGGCAGGTATTGATGCTGGTTTTTAATTAAAATTCTTAGTAACCATTTGTTGATTTCAGTTGTTTGTTATACACAAACTTATATGTTATAGGAATTTTTCTCATCACTTATTGATTTTTCAGAGGGACACAACTGGTCTGAGTACGGAAAATACCGAGCTCAAGCTCCGTCTGCAATCCATGGAACAACAGGCACACCTTCGAGATGGTAGCTGCTATTTTAAGCCAATCACTTTCTTATGATACAATTAGATACATGCTTAATGATTTACATTTTTCAAATGATAATTTATAAAATGCCTTTGTTAAAATTAGTTAGTGGTATTGAAATTTATTTCTAATTAATGCAGCTCTTAATGATGCATTGATGAAGGAAGTTGATAGGCTTAAGATTGCTACCGGGGAGGCAATGAACCCTTCTGAATCTTATAATATGGGAATGCACCAGATGCAATTTGCAGGGTCAAATTTATTTTCAATGCCACAACATTTAGGCCCTTCGGGTCACCAGAACATGCAATTTCCCCAATTTGGCCACTCCCCATCTGACGTGCCGAATTATCAGTTGCAACAAACCAATTCTCTCCAAATCTCAGATATGTTGCAAAACGATCAGCTCGGTCGTTTGCAGGGGCTTGACATCAGTAGCAAAGGAACAACCCTCGTGAAATCTGAAGCCCCCTCAATCTCTGCAAGTGAGAGTAGCACTACATTTTGAATATAACCTAAACTCCTTGACCTACTGACTTATTTATGGCACTCGATTATCTTCAATTGTCTATAGTGTTGACATGTAGTCATCTAATGAAGGTTCTCTGTTTCATTAAATATTCCATTTAGATTAAGAAATGATTCTTGATTGTTTATTCTTAGGGATATGCTCCCCAAATAGGGGAAGCACCCTCGTGGTTTTGTCGCAAAAAGTTCACGCAATCATATTGAAGCGTGGCATTTTGGTGTTGTGGGTTTTAAAAAATTCGGAATGAAAGGTCATTCACTTTGTATCTTTGTATGTTGGGATGCTTTTTGATCCCTCTTTGGTCATGTGTATCATCATTTACATGATACAAATATGTAAACTGTGATTTGTTGTATTGTTCCAATTGAAGGACATGTAAGATGAATTATCCAAAACAGAGAAGGATATGTAAAATGTACTTTTAGTCACCTTTTATTATTATCATTATAGTTTTAGATTTATGCCTTTGGTTCCTTTTCCTCATTAAGAAAAAGTTTTAGAGACTTCTATTATTGCTCAACTAGACATGTTACATGTCTTAGGTGATTGCATTGCATCCTATTTTTTTGTAGCTCTAACTAATAAATGACTTCATTAACCATGAATTTAGAGATAAGGTTTCAAAATATCTTGTCCATGTATTAGGATTTTGGCTTTCTTAACAGAAGCTGTCATTTGTCTTTAAAGTATTGGAGATAAGAATGCCAACCCTCTCTAGGCTCTCTCTCTGCCGTACGTCTTAACTCTTGTCTTGTCTACTTTTTGTCTTACACGACATTAATATTCAAAAGCTGTTTGGAGGGGTCCCAAATACTCAAACAAGGATAAGGCAGAATTGTATCTTTAGCAGCTGTCTTATTTAAGGTGTCACTGTATGTTGTTGTAGGCCAGATTTGAAGAAAATTCTTTGATCAAATATTGGTAACGGGTAAAACAAAGAGGGAAAGCACATAGGACGGTAATTGGTTTACTTGACGATAAATACTTCTATGATCATAAAACTAAATAAAAATCATTTAGGGACGCAAACACATAACAATACATTTCATTTAATCAACGGGTAAGTTTTATTAGACGACGTTAATTTTTTACTGTACATTAGTTCATTTTCTCGCTACAACTCAGTAAGCTTATGATATTATTACTTGTGTGATGATTGTTAGATTATGTTTTCCTCAACAAATAAAAAATACATTATGTTGAATTTTGGTTGACTAATTTGAAAGATTTTTCTTTCCTTCTATTTTGACTGACCATATATCTAGATTTACCGTATCTTCTCAGAAAATGAAAAAAGTTAACCATATCAATTATCAAATAGTTAAATGGATAATTTTATTGATGAAAGATGATATATATTATATTATTCCAGAAATTCACCAGATCGTTACATACGATCAGTACACTTTATTTTATTTTATTTTTTATATTTCGTACAAATTAACACACTATTTTTTTTATATAGGAAGGATAATATTTCTTATTCTCCCTAGAATTATCTTCCAGCACTAGCTGCTAGTAAGAAATAGTCTTGTTCTCGAGGTGCATGTTGCAACCTTTGCTGCTTACTTCACCCTGCGCAATCACATCAAAATCCATGATTAGGATATGTTCGCTAAATAGCTTAATAACAATACTCATTGAATAAGTGTTTAATCATGTATAAGCTCTATAATTGAAGAGAAAATATGGTTAAAGTTAATCTATATTTCCATAAATTTTAAGTTGTTTTCGTAAGTTCCAACATGAATCAAATAAATCATTGAGTAATTTTTCTATATACGTGAGTATCAACATGCAACTGATTAGACTAATCCATGAGTTAGGATATGACCACAATGGTGCGGTAAAGATCTCCTCAAAAGTTTTGTGCTAATTAACCTAAGGGTCATGCTAGCTTGTGTGCTTAGACCATAAGTTAAGAAATTAAAAAATGAATTAATCAATAAATACACAAGTTAAAAATTTAAAATTTAAAGCTTTCAAAATTAAAAATACACAAAATTCTAAGATTTTATTTCTATTTTTGATTTCTTATCTTGTGCCCTTAGGGCACAAGGTAGCATTTCCCTTGACTAAAAACAAATCAAGCAAATAGAAAAGTTGGACATGAATAGTAGACACAAAGAGAGAAGGCTTACTTATTGCAATCAGTGGAGGGGTAAACTTTGAAGGGACATTTAGATCCACATAAATCACCAATTTGATTAATTCGAGTATAGTCGATCAAAGGGATTTTAGCAGCCGTATCCTGAATGCAATGGCATGCAACTCTTCTATCATCACCATTCTTATATGCAGCATTTATAGAATGAACACCTTGGCAACACAAGGGTGATACACTCCCTCCCAACATTCCATAGGGTATGCATGGAGTTAGGTATATAGTTGTTTGCTCACATGTTAGGGTTGCTTTAGCATGAGAACTTGCAATCATCATGCAAGCCATCAAAACAAATAATGCAACCTTACCCATATTTTTTTTTATTGAAGTAAGCAACTTTTGTTTTTGGAGTTAATTATTTGTATTAATGATGGTTTATATAGAGAGGGAATGAGGAGTTAGTGATTAAGACGGATCTAAGGGGAGCTAGAAATTTATTTGTTGAGCCAGAGATTTTTCTCATTTGATTGTGACAATTCAATTCATGCTGTTGAAAATTCAATGTAAGGAACTTACTCTGAAACTTCAAAGAGGTAGAATTGTGTGTATAATAATGATGATTTAGAAACTAGGACCTAGGGCTAGATTCTAGGTTGCACAATGCCAAATTATTTATATTGCATAATGAGCATATTGGTCGAGTGTTTTTGTTGTTATGTTTTAGTAAAGATTGTACTTAAAACAATTAAAACAAATGGTGAGGATCTAACTCGATATTTTTAATGTTTAAATTAGTAATAGATCACAAGTCCCTTCATTTGTAAATAATATATAATATCGATATTATAATATGAAGAAAATTCGTTAATATTTTTAAAATCGTATCGTTAATTTTATAGTTTTATAAATTATTTATTTATTCTATATGCAAAAATTCATTGAAATATTTGCACCACATCCGATTGTATATTTTATGTACTTATAGATGCAGATACATATTTTTATCCATCATTACCAAGTTCAAAATCAACATGACACCAAAATTTACTTTTACAAATGATTCATACTTGATAAAGGTGTGAGATCTAAAACAATTCAAAAGATTGTACTGATTCATATGTTTGAGGAATTAAAAACTCAAGAAGGCTAACTTTTGATGAATCTTCCCTTTTAGGACTCAAAAACCATAAATAGACTGTGGGTGGCATTTAAAAAAAAAAACATTATGGTTTTAACTTTTACATGAAGAAAAAAAAAAACTGACCTAAATTTGGTCTACTACAAGATAGACCAAAATTAACAATCTTCTTAGTGACATAGTCTCAAATTAAGTAGTAGAGCATTCAGAAGAAAAAAAGAAAAAAGAAAATCATGAAATAAAAATAATTTTTGTTCTGGTCAATAGCTTAAGATTTTTCTATGCAATTTTTATGACATCATGTAAAATAATTTAAGATATTAAAATGAAAAGTTCATGCATATACTATCAACCACACATTGACGTATGGATACCAATTTGCTATGTGAACTCGTAGAAAAATTAGAGATAATGAAAACAAATTTTGAAATAGAATTAGATTTAGTTATGGAAAAGTCGTAGAAAAGCCCTTACGAGATTATTTAATTAAGGAGTTAAAACAAGTAACTCTTGTTTAGAAAATTGGGTATTTATAACTATGACATTTGTTTGATTTGTATTTTTAAGATACAATTTTTTCTTACGAATTTCTTAAATAATTTTAAGTACTTCGTTGACATGATCTTTAATCATTTTCAAAGCAAGGTGTATCGCAAGTTGATAGATGGTCTGGTGTGGTGCATTTCAAAATTGTACAAAATTAAAACAATGACATAAAATACAAGAATACTTTTTTTTTTAAGGAAGTTCAGGATACTCTTTGTAGTAGCGTTTGAGACAATGATATGCTCCTATTAGTTTGCACCAAAACAACCCCCCTTCCATTCCAAAGTATAAGCTACTTATATTAGCATTGTATGATGACATAAAATATGATTTTATTTTATTTTTTCCAAATGAATTTTTTTTAGTTAAAATAACTTATATTGTTGGACCGATGGCGAAGGAAGCAAATCATATATATAAAATTTAGGCAAAATTACTCTGAGGTTTTTTATCTTGTTTATTTATAACTTTTAGGTTCTTTATCTTCTTTTTTTATCCTGTTCAAGTCCTTTATCTTTCAAAACTTGCACAAATAAATCCTTTATTTTATTTTTTACTCAAAAAGGATGAGTTGGCATGCCACATATGAAAATCAATTTTTTAATAATCTATTTGGACCGACCAATCTTTCAAAATAAAAACAACACATTTTATTTGTTTTTGAAGTTTCTTTTGTTACCAATGGTCAACCATATATCTAAGTTTATCGTATCTTCTCAAAAAAGGAAAAAAATTAACCGTATCATTATCAAATAGTTAAAGGGGTGTTGTTATATCCAGCGAAATCATTTTTCGCGGAAATATCAATACAAACATCTCTTTAATGAATAATGCTATGTATAGCGAACAAAATCATCCCGAAACCTTCAAGAATTCACCTCATTGGCTAGTTAACACCATGGGGATGCTATATGTCCCGACAAATTATCCAGCGACAGCTTCACGACTGAAAATTGCTTTGATAACAAGAAAAAAAGTGCTCCCACTTACCAAACATGACGTCAGCACAATAAATGCAGAAGTGTTTTAAAGGGTCATGATACTTTCGTGATTTCATTTTTCGCTTTATACAACATTTTTCATATATTATTCCAGAAATTCACCAGATCGTTACATACGATCAATACACTTTATTTTATTTTCTTTATTTGGTACAAACACACTTTTTTTTTACAACAAGGACAATATTTCTTATTCTCCATAGAACAATCTTCCAGCACTAGCTACTTCTTATTCTCCATAGAATAATCTTCCAGCACTAGCTACTAGTAACAAATAGTCTTGCTCTCGAGGTATATGTTGCAACCTATGCTGCTTACTTCACCCTGCTCAATCACATCAAAATCCATAATTAGGATATGTTTGGTAAATAGCATAATTACAAAACTCATTGAGTAAGTGGTTAATCCAACATAAGCTTTACAATCGAAGAGAAGATATGGTTAAAGTTAAACTATATTTTCATAAATTTTAACTTGTTTTCATAAGTTCCAACATGAATCAAATAAACTATTGAGTAATTTTTATATATAATCGAATATCCACGTGCAACTGTTTAGACTAATCTTTTGAGTTTGGATATGACCACGATGGTGCGGTAAAGATATCAAAAATTATGTGCTAATTAACCTAAGGGTCATGTTAACTTGTGTCTTAGGGAGGAATTAATCAATAATTACACAAGTTAAAAAGTAAATATCTAAAACTTTCAAAATTAAGAATACACAGTTTCTAAGATTTTATTTCTATTTTTGATTTCTTATCTTGTGCCCTAGGGCACAAGGTAGCATTTCCTCTGACCTAAAAACAAACCAAGTAAATAGAAAAGTTGGACATGAATACTAGACACAGAGAGAAGGCTTACTTATTGCAATCAGTGGAGGGGTAAACTTTGAAGGGACATTTAGATCCACATAGTTCACCAATTTGATTAACTCGAGTATAATCAATCAAAGGGATTTTAGCAGCCGTATCCTGAATGCAATGGCATGCAACTCTTCTATCATCACCATTCTTATATGCAGCATTTATAGAATGAACACCTTGGCAACACAAGGGTGATACACTCCCTCCCA
>Ga0315914_1003447_pt1 | contig 24011 bp, 12 predicted proteins | sample MpolenodulesMG_FD_203920 | JGI IMG/M metagenome (GOLD analysis project Ga0315914, IMG submission 203920) | Medicago polymorpha root nodule microbial communities from Los Angeles, California, United States - elongated nodules | ecosystem: Host-associated > Plants > Roots > Nodule | place: USA... | reverse complement strand
ATATTTCTTTATGTTTAATGCTTTTTGTATGTTTATCATTGACTACTAACCCTAGCTTTATGAATATGCAAACTGATCTTAGAGATTGAATGACCACTAACCCTGACTTTTGACTCTGATCTAGGTAATAAGTTTAACCTAAGTAATCAAGCTAGAGATAGATCATTATTAGGTTATGACATAGGGATTAACGTTCTGTTAAAACCTCCAACGGTTTCGAATTCACTTAAGAGATTAAGGGGTTGTCACTTGTGGGCAGAATTCTAGGTCAAGAGATTGGGTAGAATTACTTTGTTAATCTGTCGTTGAACTAGATAATCATTGCTTGAATTAGGAGTGCAAATTACCATAAGAGAACTTCGGAGGATTCGAAGGTCTTGACCATATTTCTCTCCAATATTCTTAAACCAACTTTTATTGTTTTATTTACGTTTACTTTATAAAAACCAATCTAACTGCCTAGGGCAACTAGAAATTTAATACATCCTTTATTTTAACGCTTTTGCAAAGTAGAAATTAACAACAGTCCTCATGGATACGAATTTATTTATTACTTCGATAGTTTTGGTTCACTTGCCAAATCTCTATCAATGTAAAATCCTAAATTAGGTGCAACACATAGAAAGAGAAAAAACAACTACTTAACGGCGGTTAGACATTGCAAAGGGTTAAGCTTCCAAAAAGTGTAATAGAAATCAAACATTATACTATTCAATTTCAACCACCAAAATGTTTGAAGCATAATAAACATGATTTAATGAAATTTTGGTTATTAACATATTGGTCTTTCAAAAAAATAATATTGATAGTTTGGTTGGCTGATCCTCCATGTAATACAAATTTTGTTAGACGATATTGCATTGTTGTTGTTGTTGTTGTTATTATTATTATTATTATTATTCATAAGTAGCGAAAAGACGGGCGCTTGAGTGCTCGTCTTTCCGGTTTTTTATTGCGCTAAAATTTGAAAATTATGAACGGTGTTTTATCTATTTCAACGACATCAATAATATAACTAAAAAAATATTTTATCTTTTTAGGGTATAATTGGGATAATGTAAAAGTACGACCAAAATTTTATAAATTTTATATTTTCTTTATATATAGTATATGTATACTCGATCTAGTTTGTTACGTTTCTTAAAGCATGAAGGAATAAGGGAAATAAATGGATACTCCAAAAAATGATAGATATTGTAGGAGTACGATATGTTTGTGTATCGGTAGAGAGAGAGAGAGAGAGAGAGAGAGAGAGAGAGAGAGAGAGAGAGAGGAGGGGCAAAACAATATCTGTTTGTCAAAAAAACAAACAATGAATCAATTTATTTATGAGTAGTGATATTTATACAACTAGACCTTGCACCCGTGCTGCCGCACATGTCATAATTATTAAAAACAAAACATTCAAATAATATAGACAATAATGTTCTTATGGTGCAGATACAATGTAAATAATAAAATTACAATAAAAAAGTAGTTCACGTTAGTACATTGCGAAAGATTTCCTTGTAAACAACATTCAACGTGCTATCCATGCTAACACCATTCTCATCAGTCGTTAGAATCTTCAGACCACCTCTTGATGTAACTTTAGATATTGCAACATAAAGCTGACCGTGTAAAAATACGGGTTGTTGAAAATATACACCAACTTGCTTGAGTGACTGTCCTTGGCTTTTGTTGATTGTCATTGCAAAACATACAGACAGTGGAAACTGTCTCTGTTGGAATTTAAACGGAATCCTTGTGTCTGACGGAGTGAGCAATGCAACAATACCACTTGAAGCAACTGTCAACACAATTTCACCTATAGAGCGAATTGCAGATGATAAAGCTCTCCATATGAAGGTCTTCCCTGTTCCACCATATCCATAAACAAAGAATAAACTTGGTAAGTTTGCATCAATCCCTGACATGATGGTGTCGTACACATGCTTTTGCTCTTGGGTCATGGTCTCCATCAATCTCTTGTGCTCATTTTCCAAGACATGACGATCATATCTCATCTCATCATACAATAGCCTATTGCGTGACTGATGAATTAAAGACACATCTGGCTAAGGCATCATGGGATAATTATCCTTCATAGATTTACCATGGCATTGCAACAACTGTTCAATTCCGGCAAGTGCATAGCTCCGCAACTGTGAATCATCCAACACCAAATCTGCAATATATAAACAACATTTACTTATAAGAAATATGAAGAAGCAAAAATTCAGAACTGAACAGATTATATAATTGTAATGAGTATAAATCTAATATTACTGTTTTGGTAAATGAAGTAATAAGTAAAATGCAAAATTATGGTATTTGTTAATCATGGAAATTATATTGTACGTAACAATCATGGAATACAATATTATGGCTTAAGTTCAGTTGAAATAAACAATTTAATGCATGAAATTTCGGCCAATACCTAACTTCTACAATCAAACTTCATTCGCAGGCATGTAAATTCATATTAATGATTAACACCAATAGTTATGGTCCTGGTAAATTTGTGTAATTGTAGCAATCGTTACAAAACTTGATATTGATTCCTTTTATTGAGTTTATAGCAGATATAAACTTACGTTATAAACATGATACTGATTATTCAATATTGGTGATGTTAGTTTGGATGATAACATAGTTGAAAGGTGTTTGTAAATAGCAGTGTTGTCACGTTTCGAATTCTGGTCCTAAATAGCAGAAATTAACCTTACTGAATAAAACAGATAAACTATAAATCTGCTACTTAACACTACTCTATAGGCAACACACTCATTTATATGTCAATTATTATCAATGCCTATCTGGATATAGTTATATCACTGATATTATCGTGTAATTGTATCATACGATTATCCTATTTATAATAGCATATATTCACATGTTATTTTCTCCACCTATATGCCACAACAATGATGCATAATTGAAATCTAGTCTTCATTGGAAGTGGGTAATGAGAAGAGTAAAACAGAAACAACGAATGAATTAAGAAGATTGCGTCAATGTACCATTAAACTAGCAAAGCAAATCAGTCGAGACACATCAGATATCATAAACACTAATAAAGCCGAAGAATATTGAATGTGAATTGCAAACCATTGTAAAAACTCGAATTCTACTTGAATTAACCCAAAAGTGTAAAACATACCAGTAGCTGAAAATTAAAACTAACATATATGAGCGATGAAAGCTTATACTTCAAATATAACGCCTATAACCAACAAAACAGATCAGCCTCAAAGCCACATCCAGACCACTACACTTGACCTTTGAATCCAATCTTTCATGCCCCTGTAACAACAACTATGTTAGTTAATCTAGATTGCAACATGAACAATATGAATAAACAGAAAAGAAGCAATCATAAGTCATAGCCCTAAACCAAGAACAACGATTACAAACTCGGCACTGTATATATGCGGATGACCATAACAACAACCAAGAAAAAACAAACACCAAATACCTCTAAATAACCACATAGAGGCGCCCCCTATAGATCTGCATCATTCCACTTAAAAATGAGACTAAGGTATACATTAAATAGGACATCAGTGAGCTATAAACAACATCAGGACCTTATAAAACACAAACCAAATGCATACTCCTGCCGCATGATTACAGACAGAAAACAAAAGAAAAAGGCTAGGCGCAAAACAAAAGAGCTGCAGGCCCTAAAACACCAACAGGACAACGGTTCCTAGTGACAGAACCAAAAACCTGCTACCTAAAATAGCAGCAGCCTCGCGTAGCCAACACAGTGGCACTACACAGCCTGCTGCCCCTCGAGAGCACACCATGAAAAACAGAAACTACCTCGACAAAGTCCACCAAAACTATCACTATTTTCTCAAAAGACAATCTTTATCAATTTATGTAAAGTTTATTTATTTGCACACTATTTTATCATAACATAGACAACACTTGTTGTGCAAATTTAGATCTAATGGACATATATTTCAAAATATTTAATCACACCCATTATGGTGATGATAGTGGCTCATGGCTCATGATGTCAAAATACTCCTTAGATCAAGCAAGTAAATACTCCCAACATAGCTTCAACTTCAAAATTGTTTCCCTCAAAATGCCTTTGGGATTTTTTGGAGACTAACATAATCTATGGAATAGTGCAATAAAGCTAAATAAATGAGACATCTCAATATTAATGCCAAATCTATTGAAAACCAAAGTTAATCCATTGAAAGTCAAACTAATATTGTTATGCAAAGGTGAACATATTAGTGCCAAATCTAATCAAATAAACCAAAAGCAAAAAAGCTAAAATCACAATTAAATTTAACAATGCAGTAACAACGACATGATGATTAAAGAAAGAGTAAACCTTTCTCATCAAAAACTGCAAACAGAGTAACTCAATTCCTTGGCCCTTGAAGCAATTTCCAAATGCAGCAATTTCCGAAAGTGGCAAGTGCTACCAACAAAAGTTACAATTCTAGTATTACATTGTGAAATGTTGACAGATATGATTTATTCCAGTTCTATTAAAAGTAAAAAGTGATAGTCATTGCTTATTATCAGATACGGTTTGTTAGTGATAATCATATTAGATGAAATAAATATCATAGATCAAAAACATATCTAAAAAATAGAAGATAAAATTACCTCATGGTGTTTAATTATCTTGACTATAATTTTTACTCTCCGCTCTCAATCTCCATAAGAATCTGTTGCACGTAATAGAATCGAAAGTGAACCTAGAAGAACAATATATCAACATTAAAATACATGAAACCCAGTTCAACGAAAACACTAATATCTGTCCAAAAAATATTCTAATCAAAATTCACAAATTTAAACCAAATCAAAAACAGAGAAAGAAATCATCACAATTGGGCTTTAGGTTAAGAACAAAATCGATCTTACTTAGATTAAGAGCATCATGAACACTCTTTTTCTTAATATTGTCATATTGATGTAAGATTCCTTCATAAACCTTCAATCAAGAAAAACATATGCACATATGAGTTATGTGATTTCTCATTTTTCAAACCTTCAATAAAAAAAAATCAAACACATAAATAAAACAAAGGTGGGGTCGGATATTAGGGTTTTCCAACACTTACTTACATACATGAATCGAAGAAGTGATATAACAGGAAGAAACGAAAGTCCCTCAAGGATGAGATCACTTGAGAGGATCGAGGGGACTGCCGGTGACAGAGTCATTGTCATGGCGGTGATGGTAATGACATGATGAAAGTTGACGGCGGCGATGGTTTGTTAACGGTGACGCTGGTGATAGTTGGTTAGTGATGACAGATGGATACAGATGGAATGTGTTTACTTTGTTGTCTTCGCTGCTCGATTTCAAACCATGGGAGAGAGTGAGGAGGATTGTAACTCCGGTGGCAAAGCAACGACGACCGGGAGAAGCATATAAATGTGTAGTGATGATGGTGGGGGAGAGGATCTAGAAAGGGGGTTGGTGTAGAGAGAGAGAGAGAGAGAGAGAGAGAGAGAGCAATGAAGAAATGGTGGATTGAAGTTGAAGAGATGACATATAAGTTTGCTTCTTTGGAAAATGAAAAACAAATTAACGTGGGAGACAAAAATATAAATGCACTATGGGGGTTTGCAAAAGGTTATTGTGAGATTTGAATTTCAAATTCAAGTTTAATGAGCATTTTTCCCACCTATGGATTAGGTTTAGGGTTTTCCAAGTAGTGTATGCATTGTACATTAGGATTATATAATAAAAATTATCTATGACAACTTTTGTGACCATTTTTCCCCTCTCTTTTTATTTGGGAAAAAATAATAGAGAGAATCAGGGTTGCCCAAAAAAATTGGGAAAATTACACAGGAAACTACATAATATAATATCATTATGTCTTCATATATGTATGTATGTTAGAGATTCGATGACTTTGATTTCAAGTCAAAATGAGTTGTAGGTGATTGTGCATTAGCTTTTTACGGGTAGCTTGAGGTATGGTCTGAACGTCACAAGATGTCACTAACAAAATTCAAAAAAATGAAAAAGGCATTCAAAATGTATAAACAACATCTCCTATACTCAAAGACACGACTTAATATTAAAAGGGTTAATAATGTTTTACCCCCTGTAATATAGGTCATTTTCGGTTTTACACTCTGTAAAATATTTTTTTTGATTTACCCCCTGTAAAATATTTTTGTTTTGATTCACCCTCCTAATAGGCCAAACAAAAACCAATTTTTTTTTTCAAGAAACTTTCATTTTTGTTTGGCCTATTAAGGGGGTAAATCAAAACAAAAATATTTTACAGGGGGATAAATCAAAAAAAAAAATTTACAGGAGGAAAACTAGAAATGACCTATATTACAGGGGGTAAAGACCTATTAACCCATATTAAAATAAGACCACTTACCATGAAATCAGGGTGTTGTACCCATGGAAGCAGTACAATCAATTTTGTGATTTTCTCGTCAATTTCAATTTGTACAATCAATTTTGGGTCATTTAATGTGAATCCAAAAATCACTTTTGTTGCATGTAACCAAGTTCACATATCTAGTGTTAACCCTCCGATTTCCAATGGAAATGTTCTAATAGTTGGAGTCGTCAGGGAAGTAAATATAGTTTGATAAAAAATTGTTTCATCTAAAAATTGAATTTGGGTTCTCTCAAACGATTTGTGAAGCTAATTAACCACTTCGATCAAATTGTTTAAGTTTTTTTTCAAGTAGCCTATAGTGATTAAAAATTCAGCTAGTGAAGTGAATAAGTGAGAAAGTAGCGTTTAAACTCCGCCTTTACATACTGCAACGTCTCTATCAATTAAACTATGTTCATAGGACATTGATCGCATATCTAATGGTGGACAAGACAACAACGGAACAATTTCCATTTTTAGTAAGGAGTGTAGAAATTGTCTTCCAATTATGTTATTACCATAGAAACAATATAAACATTTATAGTGGTTTTCTGTAAGTGCAGTCAATTTTTACATTGGCCAGCATTTCAAAAAATGATGAGGCATATTCTCAGAACAACAAAAAAAAATGATAAGGTATTCATCCCCTTTCATTTTCACTGTACTACTATACTGTTATTATCAGAGATACTTTGCCTGGCGTGACTTAAATCTCTCTCTTCATTTAGTTTATGCTCATTAGTACAAATAATAATATGTATGTACTATAATAGTATAATACAAAAAGATAGCTCACGAGAGCATTTTTGATGAATTTTCAAAAAACCCTTGACAATTCAAAAAAAGGCCATCCACAAACAAGAATAATCATGCAATGGAAACAGACCAACACTGCAAGTAGCACACACACACTTCCAAACGAAACACATACAAACAAAATCTCTTTCCAACTCTTTTTACTCCCCCAAAATTGTGGTTGACATCAAATCTCCTTCTCTACATACTCTCTTGGCACCACTTCCAAAAATGGCAACATAAATCATATCATTGCTACAATTTCTTCACCCACCAAACTCTCCATTATTTAAACACACGTTCTCTCTATCCTCCACAAAACTATCTTATAATATAAACCCTACCATTTCTAAGCTTTTCTCAATTTTCATGTACATGAGCACTGCTTAGTTTGCAACCAAAAATAATAATTCACCTAGTTTTATATATTGAGTTTCCCATTTTGTTATTATTAGAAGGTTGAGTACTTGAGTGTGGATCTAGAATTATTATTGATGCTTGCAGTGTCACCATTGAGGAAAACTACCAAAGATGGAAACCAAGAAGAGATGGAGAGTTTTTCGATGGGGAGTACTACAATTACAACCGGTGACTTCGGCGACCTTTCCGAAGGAAATTTATTGGAAAGCATCAACTTTGACGACTTCTTTGTTGGCATCAACGTTGATGGAGACATCTTGCCGGATTTGGAGATGGATCCAGAGATGTTTGCTGAGTTCTCCGTTAGTTGCGGCGAGGAATCAGAGATGAATTCCTCGGCGTCATTGGAGAACAACAGCAAACTAGAAGAGAAGAATTCAAAGAAAGATTATGAGGATAAAACAAGTTGTTCGGGTCAAGGCTCGGAAGAGATTGCAAGCAAAAGAGATAAATCTCTAGTTGTGAATCCATTGTTAAAAGATGCAGGTGGAAAAGGAAGAAAATCATCGAGTAAATCTAAGAATCCTCAAGGGAAGAGAAAAGTCAAGGTATACTTAAATAAGGAAACTAGAGTTTAATTCTTGCTAAGTGGTTTTTCTTAATTTGGTAATTAAATTCAGTGTATCTAGAGTTCATCATGCGTAGTACTAACTTTAGCTAAGGTTCTGTCACTGTCTTATTGTTTCCACTCTTGAAAAAGAGTCTCAGTTTGTCTAAAGAGCTCACGGGTACCCTAACCGTGGATACACAATAAAAAATAATAGAAGATTGCAATTTTTCAAAATTTTGCTGGTAATTCACAGTAAGGCTTTGTTTTCGAGTTTCTAAGGGGGTGGAAAATACGAGGGAAAATTGAGAATCTTTCAAATTTTTTAAAAGATTAGTTTTTTAGAGAATGATAAATTAATGCATATGATTTCTATATTTTTAATTTTAAAAGTAATATAACATAGATTAAATTTGAGGAATTCATATAAACCTTCAAGAACCCTCATCCAATACAATTTTTACTTCCCCAAATGAGCAGGGATTAATATTATGAAGAAAAGTTAACCCCCCAAAACCCTCCCCTCCCATTTTCCTCTGTTTCTTCCACTTACTCATTCTTTTTTTCCCAAGCCTTCCTCTTTCTTCTCCTCAAAATTCACAAACAAAACCTAAGTGTATGTTTGATATCCCGTGGTTTTGCCATGATTTTGACAATGTTAACGGCAGTAGAACTTCGAACTTTTTATATAATATTTTTTTGCTTTTGTTAAAAAAGATTCATGTGTAACAATTTAAATTTACCAATTTAATTCTTCGGGGATGATTTTATGGCGAATTTTCTTTTGCTTACACATTGTAATTAGGATCTTTAACTCCCATTTCGCAATCCAAAATATATTCACAACTTAGATAATTTGAATCTGTTATTTATATATAAGTAATACTATTATATTATTATTGTTATTACTATTATTATTAAATTTGTGGATTGTGTATATATGTAGGTGGATTGGACACCAGAATTGCATAGGAGATTTGTGCAAGCTGTGGAACAACTAGGGGTGGATAAGGCGGTGCCTTCAAGGATTTTAGAGATTATGGGAATTGATTGTCTCACTCGCCATAACATTGCTAGTCACCTTCAGGTAGTACATATGAATTTCAAGCATATAGGAGAAAAAGGAAATTAAATTGACATTTCGTTAATTTATTGTTCATTTGAATTTTTCAACTTACACTATTTATGAAAACTGAAATTGACATTTCGTTAATTGATTGATCGTTAAGTAAGAGTACTCGTACGTTTTTATGGAAAGTTCTTTGAATTTTCAACTTACACTATTTATGTACTTTTTTGATGGAAACATCACGAGTTCTAGAAGATGTATTGTAGCATGATTTTTTATTATTGCAGAAATATAGGTCACATAGAAAACATTTGCTAGCACGTGAAGCAGAAGCAGCAAGTTGGAATCAAAGGAGACAAGTATACGGTGGTGTAGGGGTGAAGAGAGAAGTGATCAGTCCATGGCCAGCTGCACCCACCATAGGTTTTCCTCCTCATCCTCCCCTTCCTCCTCCTCCTATGGCACCATTGCACCATTTTAGACCCTTACATGTATGGGGGCATCCTTCAAATATGGACCAGTCTTTTATGCACATGTGGCCTATACCGCAGCCGCTCTCGTGGACACCTTCGGCAGCTCCTCCACCACCTCAAGACCCTTCATTTTGGCATTCTCACCACCAACAGGTTAGCTCTCTCTAACCATTGAAAATAGCAGCCAAATATAATTCCCCATGTCATTGTATTTTTTGGTACAAACCGGGTATCCTCTGTGTGCGCAACTACAGAGACTAATCCCTCAAACTTTGTGGTATCTAAATGGACGACAAACTCTTCTAAGAGTTTTAACGCCCCCACATCATTGTATAGTAATACTAATTAATTAAGATTTTTTTTTTGGACAAAAACTAACAATTAAGCTTTTAAACTTTGGAAAAAGAACACCCTTAATTATTTCAGTTTGTATTTGATAGGAAAACATACAATTTTTATATATGCCATTTGTTCATTATATTATAGAAGCTTCTCTATAGTACATTAATAAATTGAAGTATTTTGGTGTACTTGTTTTTTAAATCAATAAAATTAACGATCATTTTTATAAAATAAAAAAATTATTTGTCGACCTTTATATTTTATAAAATATCATTTCATAAGAAAAAAAATAACATTTCATTATTTATGAGAATTATATTAAATTTTCTACATTTTATCATAAAAAATCTTCAATATTCACTATTATGAGTAATAAAAATTTATAACAAGAGCACTGATGAGCAATAAAAATTTATAACAGGAGCACTAATTAAGATTTTATATAACACTCCTTCAAAAAAAATTTTAGATAACATACAACTACTGACTACATATGATTTTTTTTTTTAAGGAACTACGTATGATTGAGTATCCGTTTGTTATAGCTTTTTTTAAAATAGATTTTGGCAGTGTAATGTGTTTTTGTTATAATTTTTTAACAAAGAAATTTTCAAATGAAAAATCTGTTTGAATAGTTTATCTTAAAATGTCATTCTAAGTATTTCATCATTTGGTCATAATTTGTTTTGGATACTAAAATTTTGAAAAAATCTCTAAAAAAAAAGCTATTTCAAATAGCTTTTCATGAAAATCATTTTTGAAAGATGTCATTTTGAAAAAATATGTAATTTTTACTATGTAAAATCTTGAACAATGAATATTTAAGTTAGTGAATATCAAAATCTCTTTTTTAACTTATATCAAATTAGTTTAAAATAACTTTTACTATTTTTGAATAAATTTCAAAAAAATCCATTTTAAAAAATATAAAGGAAAATTCTTTTTTTTTAAATCTAAAACAAACGGGCCCAATCCGCGTTAAAAAAAGAACTACATATTACTTGTCATCATATATTATATAAGGTAGTAGAGAGCTTCTTGTAGGGACAATTTTGCATCCTAGAAAAAGATTTTAAAACCATTGCTATAATAATTAAACTATTTTTTATAATTTACCAACTACATATAATTGAATCCTCGTCCTCTTAAAAAAAGAAATAATTGAATCCTCGTTAAAAAAAAAAAAAAAAAAGAAGAAGAACTACGTACATACAATTCAATGATGTTATTTAAAAATAAATAAATTCAATGATGTTGTGTGAAAACTTTGTTTGTTATAAATCAAAATTCGATTTGATTAGGATACATATTATTTTTTTTTACACAAATTAGGATACATATTAATAACTATACAAATGTTTACAACAAAAATATATTAAAATTAGATCTTGATTAAAATTCACGTTAATTCCTTGATTCGTGTATCTAAAATGTGATGTATTTCACTATTTCTCTGATCAACAGACTCTAACAAACGCAATGATCCGGCCAGGAACACATTGTTTCCCACCACCTCTGACAACAGTGGTAACTATTCATTACATCACTTTACTATTTTGGAGCCATGCACGTTGTCTTCTTCTCTGAATTTTGGATCCTTTATAAAGACAAGATTGACAGTATACAAATATTAGTATTGTCATATTTACCAACATATATAAATATAGCACATAATCATATCTATTGTCGTATATATATTTACTCACAAACACATACACAAATTATACTCCATATATAAGTTTGGCTGACTGACCAATAGAGGAAAATAACATAACATGCAGAGACCATCATTTGGATGTTCAATCCCCGGCATCCCACCCCATGGCATGTGTAAAGCAGATCACGGCATTAGCACCCCTCCTGCTCCCGGTCACTTCTTCGACTTCCAACCGGTACTAAATTTCCTTCGCCGTACATACATATATACATACATACATTCATACATACATACTTGGATGAGAGACGATAAGGGCATGTGTTTTAAAAGTGGTGGTGTCATCACTTCACAGGTTATGTAGGGCTTTGTTAGACTTAATCACAAATTTTAATACGATATCAGAGACTATCGATTTAGGTCACCCCCTATTTATATTCACGTGTCAAGCTTAATGATAGAGTTTGATATCGTTTATAAAGACATCCCTCACTTTATAAGACAGTTTTTTAACGATGAAATAACCTAATATAAAAACCTAAAAGCTCCTTAGATTTGAAGGCCTGAGTAATATACATTTTTCGTTGTTTGTATGCTAATATGTATTTTTATAAATTTATTTTACAGTCAAAGGAGAGCATAGACGCAGCTATTGGAGATGTTATATCAAAACCATGGTTGCCACTACCACTTGGACTCAAAGCTCCAGCACTTGATAGCGTAATGGGTGAACTACAAAGACAAGGAATTTCAAACATTCCACCCTAATCATGCGCTTGAAGAAAACTAATTAATCCATTACCGGGGAGCTAGCTAGGTTCCAATAAATCCTAATTCGACGATTTCTCATCCATTAGATGTTGCATATTTGTTGCATCTAATCTTAGAATGTGAGTGATTCATTTTGTAATTTCTTGCTTTTAACAGCCAAATGGAAAAGAAAAAAAAAAGGAATTGCCATGCTTGCGCTAATGCTTGAGCATTAGCCATTTTGTATATGTGTACGATTGGTATAGCATGGGATTAGTAAATAAAATGGGGACTCATAATAAAGTATTTAATTTCGTTAAATATTTCAAACATATATAGGGTAGACATTTAACTTTTAGTTTGGAAGATATATGATTTAAAGATATGTTTGATCTAACGGATGAGAGAAGAAATGGAGAGGATCCCAACTCGAAAAAATGAGGAATTTTAAGAGAGGAAATTTTAAATTGTGTTTGGGTTTCATATGAGGAGAGATGCAAAATTTTAAGAGGAGAAAGTGTAAATAAAATGATATTTAACTACAAATACATTTCTAATTTCCCTTACTTGCAGGTGAAATAGCATAAGAGAGATTTTGCTTCCTTGCTTCCCCTCTCATCCCTTCCCTTCTAACATTTGAACCAAACAACTAAACTTTAAAATATTTCATTCCATTTCATTTCATTGTCCTTTATCCATATTATTAGAAATCCACTTGTAGAATGCAGGCCCTATATATATATATATATATAGTTTTGCTAGAAGCCACCCATGAAGGTGTCTTTTAGCAACCCACACCTCAAGGTGTGATTTCCACTTTTTAGTTATAACTTTGCTAAAAGACACCTTCATAAAAATTAGTTGGTGTCTTTTAGCAAATGCTCATAGAATAACTTGCTAAAAGACACCTTCATAAAATGTGTCTTCTAGCAAAACCCTATATATATATAATTACTCTTGAAAAAGTTTTGAATTGGTATACGTAAAGTATTTAGCCTGAGAAGGTTTAAATTAGTATATGTGGTAGACTTCATCGCTCAAGTTGTGGTAATGATGAGTTGTATTCGATCTAGAACCATGGAGAGAGCGTATGTGGGACGAACGAGAACATTTGGTTTCCCTATGTTGTTCGGGGCTAAGCTAGTTGCCTGGCCTTATTGAGTGTAATTTATGAACTAAATAATTAAGACGATTAAGTGAGCTTAAAATGAGATTAGAAAGAATGTTAATGTGTTACTGTCTTATGTTATCTTTCTCTTCTTTTGAAATTGTACTGCAGTAAATGATATTACTTTGAGAAATGAATATTCTTACAATAATTCGTGTTTTGCAAAGTGTATGATTTGATTTGAAAATACAGTGTTGGAATGATTTATAAAATGTGGCATTGATTCAGATTGTTGTTTTTGCAAAACGCCTTCAAAGGAAATTATTTACTCTGGTTATAATTAAAGACAATCATAAATATTATATATAGTCCAAGGTTTTGGGATGTTTTAATATTTTAAAAAATGCATCATTGCTATTAAAAATCGGGTGTTACATCTTGGACTGATGATATATATTAATAATATGAATGAGTCTCTGACATATCTCTTACTCGATGAATTCGATTTTGACCTGTGGTATTTAAGCGGTGTTTTAAAAAAAGGATCAATGAACAATTCGACGAGAGTACAAAATTATTGGTTCAATGGTCAAACCAACGAGTCATTGGTCGAACCGCATAACAAAACCGGATTAAAGTCATTGTCATGAGCTACCAAAAAACCTCGTGTACCTTTTTCGTATCACCCAAATGGATGTCACTGTAAACTGTGTGTGAGCCTAGCTATATAATATGAGTGTTTGTGAACACCGAAATCCACAAAAGCATAGACCACGTACCCCTACATTGTTCAGAGCAGAGGTGCCAACGAGTTGAAGATGTTTCATATGTTAATTGCATTGAGAGATGCATTGTGAGAAATTAGCATGAATATTTAGGGAAAATACTTCCTCAATTTTTTTTTAGGGAAAATACTATGGAGAATGATTTGGTGATTGTGTCCTTTTGTATATTACTCTACCGATTTTAAAATAATTGTCTCTTTTTTATTTTTCTCTTTGCCATAAAATAATTGTTATTTTATAGTATCAATACAACATTTATTTTTTTACATCATTATACATATATTTATTGAATTTCATTCAACTAAACTATTTCACTAACTAAAATTAATAAGAGTATTTTAGTAAATGAAACTAATTTTATCATTGAAATCAACACAATAAATATTTTCTTAAAAATCATGCACAAATCTTAAACGACTACTATTTTGAGACGGAATGAGTAATTTTTAACATCTTAGCATAAATTTCCACTATAAATAAAAATAAATTTTAGCACTGAAATGGCAGAAGACTATATTCAAATATAGATTGAGTTTTATTTTTTTCTTCCTAGGGGAGATAGACTTGTGAATATACAAAAACGGTTAATTAATTTATATATTTCAAATTTGGTAAAAAAATTATACATTTCTTTTGAAAGAAAAGAAAAATATTATATATTTCAAATCACAAACGATACGGAATATATTTGATAGGTACGACACATTGGATCAGTACGCGGTGATATGTAGAAATTAATGATTATATATGTATACATACAATATTAGTATAATAAAATTCAATAATCTATGTATGTGGAGAAGAACATTTTGTCTCCATGAGTGGAAGTTCCATGGAGGTTCTGTGGTCACAAGTAATTTGTTTGGACTTTGGATATACTATAATTTTGTCTGCATGTTTATATATCCGTGTAAATCTTAAATAAGAGTGATATATGACAATATAGAGTGCCACCATCTTTCACCACCTATGAAATACGGATATGACATTGACATTAAACACGACACAAACACGTGAACATCGCTAATAATTTAAGAAAATCATATAATTAAATATAATTATATGTATTGGTGTCGTATCGACGTTGAATACAACACATATCAAACAGACACCACCGTAGCCATAGCATAGTGGGGGCAGTAGACAAAGACATTAAATGTTCCGGGGGTTAATGCCTCCTAAAAAAGTTATTCAATTCTCCCAATTAATTTCCTTAATTAGCAGCTCCACTTTCCAAATTGCTAGTAATTACTCGACAATGACTATTCCTTCCACATTTAAATACATGTCACTGTTATAAAGAAAAACATTTTAGATTCATGCATTGCATTAAATGATTTATGTGATTTATCGCTAAAGATAACTTGAATTTAATTCTTCTATAGAATAACTTTATTTTACATTTTACTTACCTTTCTATATGTAGCAAAATTTTGTTTGTCTTTATAAATTTTCTTCTCGTAAAAATAATAATTCTTCTTGTTTTTATTATCATCCTTGCGAGTTACTCGAAAGTATGAAAACACCTTATTTTAAAGTTTTAATAAACAAATTTTACCAACATACACAAGAAGGAAAATAAAAACGAAGACAATTTATTTTGTGTCCCTTTGAAACCAAGTTTGATCCACACTTGGTCAATTTAAGTGTACGTTTAATTTCACTTTTAAAATGCTCAAAATTGATTCTAAACATGTAAAATTGATTTTGACATGTTTAGATGCTCTTGGGTAGAATTGATTTTATCTTTAAAATTGATTCTATTTGAAGTTAGAGTTTGTAATTTTTAATTTTAGAATTGATTTTCACATGAATGTATCAAAACACAAATTATTTTATTTAAAATCAGTTTTAACTAAATTCAATTTTTTTATTTAAAATAAATTTCACAAAATAATCCAATCTAAATTAATTTTTATCACGGTAATATCAAACATACACCAAGTAAATAATATTGAGTTTTATACCATCCAAATTTAAGATATTAAATTACGTGGTTAGACTTTTGTATGACCTATGTCACATTAGCTGTCAGCGTGTAATAGGATAGAAAGCTTGTGTTGATAGAAAAGGAAAGACTTGTGTTGCTACAAAAGCAAAAGAGTTGGTCCGTTGGTGCAAATAAGGTAAGGTAGAAAAAAGATAGATAATTGCTCTAAAATGAAAAAGTTGAGGAGGTTAATCTGAACCCCTAAATATAAGGTGGCTCTGCCCTGCTCTTAGGTCCGTATTTAAACCTTCATTTTTTTATTATTATAAACTTCATTTTTTTTAATTAAAGATGGTATTAATTCATTTTTGGAACTTTTTCTGGAGGTTCATACCAGGCATATTAATTAAAGTTTGTTTTGAATGACGATCCTTCCGATGAACTGGAATGATGACCTTAAATTTTATCCATATCTTTATTTTTTGTTGTTGTTAAGATAGATCTTAAACAAGTTATTTCCTTTATTTTGTGATTAAAAAAAACTGGGTTCTTAGAATGACGTAGTGCGTGGATGGGTGAGGCGAGAATACACGAACCCCATTAGATATAGAGCTAGGGTTTTTTTTTCCATCTTTGTTAGAATTGGATACAAGTGCGAGAAAAACCGAACTCCATCGAGTTTTGAGAAGACAAAACTCGTTTCGGCCCTGTTGCCATGCCTAATAGGAAAGCTTATAAGTAGTAGCAATGGATCAAAATTGGACAAGTTATTCATGCCTTTTCCTTTATAATTTGGTGGATTCCCAAATACATCTTGAAATCAGATGTTCAGTAGTATGGGAATACCACATTCACACTTTCAGGATATTAGCTATCGTTCAATCAAGATTAGAATGTCGTTTGATCAAAATCAGATATATATTTTATTTTATAACTCAAATACGGTTTTCTTTACATTAACCCTACAATTCTCAATGGAAATGGATTCTGATAATCTGGAGTTCAACCGAGAGATATATTAAAGTCCGACGAAAAATTGTTCCACTCTAAAATCTAACTCAGATTCTTTTAAATAAATTATTCTTTAGTGCAACTCATTGACCATTCGATCTCAATTATTTAATTTATATCGTATTTGAATATGGGTTCTCCAAGTTTAATCAGATTGGGCATTGGTGTCCTACATGAATGCAAAGAATTCCAACCGTAAGGTAGCCAAAACCATTTTGACATCTAAAGAAATTGTAAGCCACGTTTCCAACCAAATATTAGAAGAATCTTTCGAAGACAAACTTTCATTTGAATCAACTTATTTATCTACTATATTTTGATATAAAAAAACCACGTTGATGTCATGATCCCTTACATTTTTTTTCAAGGATATATACTCTCTCACCTGTGAAGGGTGGATAAGTGACAAGTGTTCTATGACAACTCACTACCACCAAATGAGTGAAAAACATACTAAGTATCACATGATAAATTTTTGAAATGATTTTTTTTGCTGTTGTTGAAGTTTTGTTGGGTACTGATTCAACATAAATTAAATATCATTTTTAAATTTCAATTATTTCAAAATAAATTTAAATATGATATATTTTTTAATAAATCAAAATGAAACTTATATTAAACGAAAAAATATGCTCCTCTCACCACAAGAATATGCTAAGAAAAAGCAATAGAGTTCAACTACAATACACTAAAAAAAAGAATTAAAGTGTAGCACATTTTGGCAATAAAAAAAAAGAAGCAATAGAGTTCAACTACAATACAATAAAAATGTTGGCATCAAAGGGTTCACCTAATTTTTTTTGTACTAAAGAAATTTAGGTCCGCAGACTTGCTAAAATGGGAACAAATTTAATAGTTCAAAGAATTTTTACAAATGTATTTACCAATTAAATTTATTTATGAGATCTTCATGTATGAAATTCACACCTTCTTCACTATAAATCAATTTCCTTACCAACTAATCTTTCCTCAATTGGCAACCATAATAATTTTTCTTTTCATAGTAGTGTAGTACATAGACACACTATGATAAATTATTTATTAACGCATGATGAATTGCCACATGATAAAAGTTACTTAAGACAGCAGGACCCACATAAAAATAGAAGTTTTTTTTGCTGTGTGAATAAACATAAAATAGAAGTTAGATGAAATAAAATGGTAAACACAATTAGTTTAACGAATCAAAGTGAATAAACATATAGTCAACGCGACAAAATATAAGGTCATCGGAGTTTTCGTCACGCTGGGTATTGCCTTGGAAATTACGTCGATATTAAGACGGCTTAATTTAATTAATATTATTATATTATATTACTATATTATTCTAAACTTAATCTTGATTCCTTCATAATATTATTCTTCTTCTTCTTCAGATTCAAATCATATAAAGAAACATATTCCAATTTGACATAATATCAATGGCAAGTGACCAAGACTTTTGTGAATGTAGACCTTTGGGTTTCTTCATAGGATTACCCTTTGCTCTATTATCATTAATTTTATCTCTTATAGGTGCAATTATTTGGATTCTCGGGTATGCAATTTTTATTCTTCTCATTTCTTTCTATTTTCTATGTTTTTGTAGTATTTTTCTTATTGTAAGTTCAATTTTCTTATCTATATAATAAAATAGTTTTATTCATGAATTGTTCATCTTCTTTTATTATAGGTCAATATTGAGTTGCTGCTGTCCTTGTTGCATATGCTGCACAGGATTGCTCGATGTTGCTGTATGTTTGGTAAAGCTTCCAGTTCGAATTCTTAGATGGTTTGTTAACAAAATTCCTTGTTAGAGGATAAGTAGTATTAATTTGTAGCATAAATCCTTCTTTTTCTATATTACTGTATCCCAATTTGGAATTAGTTTTGTGGGAATTTCTCAATTGAAACAAATAGTATAGTTTAGTTGTTATGTATAGAGAAGTTACATATAAAGAGCTTCTAATTGAGGTGTAAAAGCTTCTTTTAACTTTGCAATATATTAAGTTAGAGATTCACAATCATTGTAGAATTATTTCTACTTTATTCATTAAAAATATAATTAACACTAGTTTGATGCCCTTTTTGAGGTTTTTTTTTGTTGATAAAAGTTAATTAATTGCAATATTCAATTCCTAACTGTCTATTATTTTTGGTTCATTTCTATTTATATCTAAAGAAAATAGAAAATCTGTTTCTAGAACCCAAAATTCCTTTAAACTCCAACTAAACTGATAATTAATTGACTGGATGTAAGTTTTTGTTTGAACTTCAATAAATTAGTTTTTACAAATTTGTACTATCTTAAAATATAAGTGTCTTGAAGCCTGCACTTTTTTTGCAAGACATTCTCTTGCATTTGATTATGTCCTTAATTATTCCTTCAAAAAAAAAAAAGTCCTTATATACAGGGTGTATGTAAGTGTGTGAGTTATAATTATGACCTTCTTAAGAAATTCGTATACCCTATATATAGGGTTCATGTATGTGTCATTTTAATAAGGTGCATGTATGTGTCATTTTCCTCTAAAAAAAATGTATGTATCATTATAAATTCCGTAATTGAGAGGTTGCTTATTATCTTACATAATGTAGCACAATTATGATAAGGATTTAGGATTATAGGCTGAGTAAAATTTGTGTTGACTTTGGCATCATATTATACTAGACATTTTTTTTGAAGGAATTATACTATACATTTGTTCCTATATATTTTGTAATTTTTTTATATTGTTTTATAAGCCTTTTTAAAATTATAAGACATTAATTATTTTTTTCACAGAAATTTCTCTAATCAAATTTAAAGAATAAAGCGACTAACTATTTTACTCTTTTAGTAATTGAAGAATAAATTTTAAAAATAAAAATCACGAGTAAGATTAGATTTTAGTATTACTTATCGTCAATGATATGAATTCGACAAGGGCCGATTTCTCGAGTGTTTTGTTGGTCTGTAGCATGATTCATGTCACAATACCAGATTCGAAACTTGCATATGGTGGTTATTGGGAATTCAATAACATTTGAAGCTTCCATGTTTCTTGAATTGCTGGATTTTCTTTGACTCTTTGTTTAAGATGGATTGTACTCCTCACGTTGTAGTATAATTTCTGCCATTAAGTCCCCTAAAACATAGACAGAGCAATGGACGCTGACAGAGTAATTTATTTTCCTTTGTTTTACTGGAAAATGGTACAAACATGAGCCCCTTTTGTTGAGCTTGGGAGGTTGGCTTCGTTGGAGCAAGCTGCCAAAGTCCTTTTAATTAGGTTTTGAAGTCAGCATGTCAAAGTCCTCTCATTCAAGTTGGAGAACTAAGTTGGAACCTTCCTTTACTTAGGTTCTGAAGTTAATTTTTGAGGCACCGAGGTCAATCTGTTGAGATATCAAAGTCACCTCATCCGGGTTGAAGAGCTAGGTGAAGTTTTAAAACCTCTTCATTGTCTATTCATTGTAATTTCATAATCTTGTTGTCATCTCTCTTTTGATTATAAGCGGCTAGATTTCTTTGAATAGATCAAGTAGATGAACTTCTTCGTAGCTAATAGCTACTTGAACCATGTAATTCGTTGAGTACTCTTTATGCAAATGAATTATTAGTATTATTTTGTAAACCTTTGTTTTTAATGTGTTTATGAATTTTCATGAATCGATCTAAGTTTTGAATGACTACTAACTCTAGTTTTTGAGATTCGACTAAGATTAATTGTGTGAACAATTCTAGTTTTAGAAACATCATAGTATCATATTTGTAACAAAGGATTTAACATTCTAAGGAAAACCTTCAAAGGTCACATACTCACCTAAGACATATTATGGAGTTGTGATTGGATAAGAAGGTTAAGCGCCAAGACATTGAGTTTAGCTACTTTGTTAAATCGTCATGATACCAATGAATTAATTGTAGTGATTTAGACGTGGTTACCAAACAACAAAGAAGGGGTCCAAAAATGACATAATCACATTCATTTCCAAATTTTATCAAAACCTAATATGTTAGCAGTGCTACTTCACAACGAACCCAATTAATCAAATCATCTTGAACACTTCATATCTTATATGTCACAAAGTACTTCACACGGTGTTTGCCTGTATTTTGGCAAACGGAGGCTAGTTCTGATTATTACAAGCGAGATCGAACTAGAAATCTCAAGACCGTCGTGCAAAGGTTTTTATCAGAAAGAGTTTGAAAAAAGGCCACGAAATGCACTCAGGTTGCTTAGAGAGCAGGACGGGTTTGATATAAAAAGGCACTGTCTCACGACAGGTTTGAGAATGCGATTAAAAGCTTAAAATAAAGCAAGATAAAAGTAAGTTTACGCACGTAAACTCAAGGAAAAGGTAAAATGCAATGCATTAAAATAAAAGGGGGTGGTCTACAAATCAGTTTACATACATTCTATATAACTCGTTTCCCTAGACGCCGGTAGTATGAGTGTTGTAGAATTCTGTATATGATTTGCGACCCACTTTCCGGCTTAGAAACTACTATTTATACTAAAAAACTAGATGGTGAACCACTAACTCCATGATCAACACTTCTTCCATCTTTGACAACCACTTGTCCCACGCTTTCCACTAAAAGAAAACCTTCTCCTTGCTTGAAATCGTGCTTCCCACCCTTTTGCTTGACTTCAACACGAAACTAACCTTCCAACCTTGCTTTGTCGAGATCCTGGTTATGCGCCTTAGGTTTCAAGCTTCGTCGAGATTCTTCAATTAAAATAAGGAAGCTTCTTTGATTCCTGCAAAGTTAAAGGTCAAACAAATATCGACTATATTAAGTGAGCTTGTGAAATTCACGAGCTAACACACAGTCAACAACATGCACCTCAAGTTCAACAAACAAAAAAAATAAAAATAAATTAAACCACATGAACTTTGAAATAACATTAAAAAACAAGCCATAGGTGTTTTTGGAACTTATGAGAAGATAACTTCTTATGCATTAATCAAAACACACATATTGAAACATAACTTTTAATACATATTAGTAAAATTTAAGGAAAACCCGTAGATTGACAATGTGAGGGTCAAATTGATACTTTACATTTTCTTTGATTCCAAATGAATGAATATGACCTTATAAATGTACGAATGGTCATTTAAGACCCAAATTTCTTTTAAAAAAATAACTTCGGAAGTATCGAAAACTTAAGTACAAAAGTTGTTGTCTGACATATGTATGACCACTATCACTAGTGCAGAAACCCCTTTGTAAGTCGGTTAAAAAGGGTTTTTTTTTAAGTCGGATGCGCGTCTGACCTAATACTAGTCGACGTAAGAAGTTTCGGCTTGTTAAGTTGGATTTTCGAACTGACTTAATGAATATGGCTAAGTCGGTTATCTGAGAACCGGCTTAGGATACTATTGGAACGTAACTTTCGACGGATATAACAGGTGCATTTTTTAATTTTTATTTTTAGGAGGACTAAACAGCAAAATTCATTGAATAAACTCTACATATGGAACTAGCTAGCCCAGCCCATATAAACCAAACACCAATGGTTGGGAAAGTGTGCCAATGTAAATACAAAAAAATCAACAAATATATCTGGAACATTCCACAAAAGTCGAGATTATAACATGTCAAATTTCCAGAACCAGAAAGATTTTAACATATTTAGATTCTTCAATCATCAACTTCACCTTTCAAACAACAATCTCAGCGTAGTGAACATAACAGTATATCACAAAAACAACAATTTAAACCGCAAAACTGAAGAAGAGAAAGAGAGAAGAGGAACAAGAAATGGGTGTAGACTACTACAAAATCTTGCAGGTTGATAAGAATGCCAACGAAGATGAACTCAAGAAAGCTTATAGGAAACTTGCCATGAAATGGCACCCTGATAAAAATCCAACCAACAAAAAAGATGCTGAAGCTAAGTTCAAGCAAATTTCTGAAGCTTATGAGGTTTTTTTATATTTTTTTTTTATGGATTTTATTATCAAAATTTTAGCTTTTTCTCAAATTATGAGTGAAACAATGAAACTCAATATCGAAAATTATCTGGGTCATGCTTAGTTATATTTTTTTTTCTCTCAAGGGTGTTGTCAAATTTTTAGCCTTCCGGTATTATGAGTGAAATAGTGAAATTCAATAAACTTTTGTATGTTGGCTATGTATTTTTGTCTTAAGGGTATCGCCAAATTTTTTGCTTTATTTCAAATTAGGAGTGCAATAGTGAAACTGAAAATAATCAAAATATAGTTTTATGTTAGTTATGGATTGTTTTCATATGAGAAAATATTAAGAAAGATTTAGAGATTAAAGATTAATGAGTTCGAATAAAATATGGTTTGTGATAGAATTTTATGACATAAGTTGATCATGTAGCCGACCGACCGTACTTACTTGGATAAGGTTTGGTTGTTGTTGTTGGTGTATAGATTTTTTCATAAGTGTATTGCAATTTTTTAGTATTATTTGAGATCATGAGCTAAACAATGAAAATCCAATAAAAAAAATTATTTGGGTTATGCTTACTTTGTGTTGTGAATTGTGGTTATTGTAGGTACTTAGTGATCCCGAAAAGAAAGCAATCTATGATCAATATGGGGAAGAAGGCTTAAAGGGTCAAGTTCCTCCTCCTGATGCTGGTAGTGGAGGTGGAGCTAGTTTCTATTCCACAGGAGATATGCCTGGATCGTTTCGGTTCAATCCGAGGAATGCAGATGACATTTTTGCAGAGTTTTTTGGATTCTCAAGTCCATTTGGTGGCATGGGTGGAAGAGGTGGTGGTGGTATGAGATCAAGGTTCTCTGGTGGGA
>Ga0315914_1003444_pt1 | contig 24031 bp, 8 predicted proteins | sample MpolenodulesMG_FD_203920 | JGI IMG/M metagenome (GOLD analysis project Ga0315914, IMG submission 203920) | Medicago polymorpha root nodule microbial communities from Los Angeles, California, United States - elongated nodules | ecosystem: Host-associated > Plants > Roots > Nodule | place: USA... | reverse complement strand
ACTACGATGTGTAATATTTTATAAGTTGGTTTACAAGATTTAAGATCATATTTTAGTTAAGTTGTGATATTTTTTGTTATTTATTGCCTTTTTATTGTTAAAGTGTGGGTAATGGACGCGAGTACGGGCTATTAGGGTACATGGATGGAGGTATGAGTTCGGGTACGAGAATTTTTTATAAACGCATGTATGAGAATTAGCACTATAAATACACTGTCTAAAGAGTACCCATTGTCATCCCTAATTATATGACTATTTACACATAGATATTGAGTAAAAATTCATAGATTGAATAAAATGTAACTGAATAGGTCCGACTGAAATATGAGGTTAGTTACATATCTTTTGACAAAAATTTCGAAGTAACTTGGTTATATAATTTTTGTAAAAAACTTTAAAGCTAAAAAATAAAATAATAAATAAAATTTATAATAAATTAGGGATGATTTTCAATAATGACATTACTCAAGTGATTAGCATTTAAACAAACAATGAATTAAACTTTCAAAATGATATTCTTATCAAATTTGGTGATCATTCATTTCTTCACTTTCTTCATCTCTAAATATCAATTTTTGTAGGTATAAGAATATCAAACTGACTTGTACAGCTGCTAAAAAATGAACCATATAAGCTAGGAAAAGAGTACTGTACATACATATGATGATAATATTTCTATATATAAATTATAATACAATTAAGCGATGTGACTTGTACTCCAATTTACATTACATATTAAAACATCTTACAAGAAAATCTATGAAGTTACACCACGAAAATTTCAAAAAAAATGGTTTGAAATCTAATACCAATTTTCATGTGCTTCCAACTTCCTTTTTTTTTTTTTTTTTTTTCCAGAGTTCAACTTCCATTGCTTGTCAACCCAGCTCAGCTCGAGTCTGTTTTCTTATGCTTATATAGTTATATATAATATAATATATACATAGTTTAACTCCAATATATTATATATATGATTCCGCAATGTTGCTCCCGAACACTAAATTAGATGGACTTACATGAGTTTTTTTTCTTCTTGTGCAACAAAATGGACATCCTGCAAAAAGCAAAACATGAAAAATTGTAAGTCTTGTTTCATATTTTAATCTATATTTAATATTTTTTTCTTATAAAAAATCTATATTTCATAATAGTGATGACTATTAAGCTAAATGAGAATTAAAAGTTGAAAATGACACATATGAAAGAGACACAAAAAAAAGCATCTGAGTTGATAAGGGCAGAGACATGTTTGGCTATACCCCACCAATCAAGTAGAAGGACATTCGTGACTCTGTCAACCCTAAATCAAAAATATATCCAAAAAAATGATACCAAATGAAAAGGAAAAGACAATGGAAGAAACAAAGTTCTGCACTACGTCGATGTCTCCCTCCATGCAAGATAACATGTGTGTCAGGGTCACAAACTCATGAAACCTTTTTATTCAAAACAAAATACAATAGCTGGAACTGCAGTCATGGCCATGGGTTGGTTTGAAAACACACTAATTTTTCAAATTTTTATAGCTATTTTTTTTTCATTACATCACGGGTAGAAAATATACTATTGTTTATTTGTTAAAATAGGTTATAAAATTATGTGTTGAAACTAATAGTCTATAGAAATTGAATTAATCTTACGAATTTAATAAAATAAGTGCATTTGATGAATCCATAATTATAGTTGGATAAAATAAGAAAATTTGAAATTTTAAGAGAGTATTTATGTTTGGTTCTGTATTTCTAAAATTTGATCTGCCCTGAAATATAATTCCCTTTAAAAATTGAATTCTTAAATATAAGTGATATATCAAAATTATAAAAAATAGTTTTGTAAAAATATCCTTTATAAATGTATTTGTTTTAAAAAAAAGTTAGTGTTTTTTTAACAAAAATAAAAAGTTAGAGTTGAATATACTTACATAGACAAAATAGTATAAAAACATTGATATGTAAAATAGGCACATAAATAAGAAAAATGATATTATATTTTATATTTTTCTTTCTCTCTTTTATCCTAAATAAATAAGACTATTGGAAAAAAAATTCCTTCAAAATTCAACTCATTGTCCAACTCCAACAAACAGTAAAAGGTGTTCCCTATCAAGCACATTTACCAATGAAATCTTACTTTAATCATCACATGTATGAAAAGGTAATCATCACATGTAGATAATTTCTTTAAGAAAAAAAAAACAGTGATATTTGAATGCACCTTTTGTTTTTTCTTTCTAGCACTGCATGTCCAACAAAGATTCACACACTCACTCAAAGTTCTCTCCACCACCAATATTTCCATTATTCTCTGCTTCCAAGTTGAAGTTACGTTGACTTCTTTGACCAACTCCTCCATTCATGTTTCTCATAACAATTTGACCAACTCCAAGAAAATCTCTAGTGAGTCCATCACCACCACCATTAACCTTTGTTGTTGCAGAAGAAGAAACATGACCAAAGCTTCTTAGTATTGAAGAAGAAGTATTGTTGGTGGTGGTGGTGCTTGAAGTTGCACCCATTTGAGAAGCTTTTTGAAGCAAAGCTGTTGCTGACATGTGAGGAGAGATCGGGTTTGTTTGGTTATTATGATCAAACATTATAGAATTTTCAGAGAAGAAATCATTTGACCCTTCATTGTTGAAATTTTCAGAAAACATGGTGTTGTTGTTGAGTTCGGACAATGATATTAATCCTTGGAACGGTTGTGGTTGTGATTGGTCATGATGGTAATTTTGGTTTTGTTGTGTGATGAAATTAAATGGAGGGGTTTGAAGAGTTTGTTGTGGGGGTGGGGATAGAATATTGTTGAATTGTGAAGTTCTTGTGTTGCCAAAACGCAAGATTTCACTAGTTTGGTTGTTGTCGTTTTGGCCGTGGATGGAAGACATGTGTTGTTGAGGAATTTGAGATAAGGCTAAGGACATGTTGTTGTTACTAATATTTCGAAATAGTTGAGAGTTATTAAGAGAAGTGTTGGTGATTAGGTTTGAATGTGGTTGTCTTGAACTTTCTTGAGCAAGTGCATCACAAAAGGCCCTATGTGTGATGAAACTGTCTCTTCTGCAGTAATAAATAAATAAAATATCACAAATTAAGATTAATAGTTAATTTAGATAGATTATATAAAGTAAGTAACTAACTACTACCTTCATTCTTTCAAGCATTGTTTGTATTTTTGTTACACATGATAAACTTAATTAATTCATTTCATTAGATAACAAATGAGCAATCAATTAACATTGGTACGTCATGATAAGTATTGAGGCAAGTATAGAAATAACATCGGGACCATTTTTTTAATGGGAAAAAAGACGAGTAGAAGGGGTAATCGTGCAAAATACAATGTTAAAAAGAAGATCAACAAGGCAATTTGATTCAAAATTGTTGGATGAGATCAAATGATTCATATTTTGGAGTATAATTCAAATACAACCTATGAAGCTTAGTGAAGAAATCAAACCACTCAATCTTCACCCAACAATTCTAACATTACTATCTAAATGTGAACATGTGGTATTGTGAGGATGGACAATTCGGGTAAGGTACTTTCTTAGAGTAATTTAGAAAGCATCAAAATTGTAAAGAGAATCTATCCGTGTGTAAGTAATGTCATGTTGTGTACTATTTTGTTTGTATAGTTGTGATAACACAACGTGTAGGTATAGCTCAGCTACTCCATCAATTCAAATAAAAATGTACCAAAAGAGGAAAAGGAAATAGTACAAACAAGGAATAGAGGGGAAAAGAAGGATAGGGTTTGTTAGACCCTGACGTTATCACAAAATAAGAAGCACCTACAAAGGAGCACGTTACTGAAATGAAACTGAAGCACACCTTGCCGACTCACTAGAAACAATGTGGATCCATTTAGTCCTCGGATTTTCATACCGACAACAAATTAGTTCCTCTAATATAATGAGTTAGACACTAATTTGTTTCCAAAATGAAAATGTTAATGATTAATTTAGGTTTATGTTATGTGAGTACAAAATTATGCCGTGACAAAATTACAAGGAACTAAATTAGATCTCTACTCTTATTTCAAATCTTTGATAATATATATTATAATGGAATGATATATAACGAATTTTCACTTGAAGTATAAACCTAAAAACATATTGTTAACAAATTTAATACTACTAATAATTTCTTAATTCATGGAATTTAGTCAAGAAAGTCCTATGTATAACATCATATGAAATTATAAATATGGCTTGAAATAGGGTGTCTCCAAGGTAAAATGAGAGAAAGGTTGAGTTTATTTTTTCAAGTATTTTTTTTTCCAAAAAAAATAAATAATAATTTTCTCTTTTGTTTGAAGGTGTTGTTTCCTCCGTGTGTTTTTTCTGATTTTCAAAGATTATTCACGTGGGGGGTGCTTAATTCAATTAATTGCTTCCATTTCACTTGGTCACCCTACAAATTATGAGGGCAAGATGACAAAGGAAAGCTTACGAGAGAAAGAGAAGACACATAAACTTAATCAAAATATGGAAGCAAACCAAACTCAATAGAAAAAGAAAAGCATCTAAGGTCTTTTCCTCCCTATGGGCACTAAAATTCTAATAAAGCCCTAATCCAAATGAACTAAACAAAATCAAACAATCATTCCTATTTTGCTTCTAATATAAAAAATTTCATCTCCTTTCCATAGTCTTACAAATTGATTTGCAGTTATAATCTAAATTTGGATCCTACAACAGTTGCACGGTTTTGTAAAATTGCAATTTCGACCATATCAATCACATTTTCGGGTAGTATATATAAATGTTTGCAGCGTTATTGAGACCACAACTTTAACCATGCTATCAAACTATGAAGCATGGATACGGACACCGGACACGACACTGACATGCCGACACTGCTAATAATTTGAGAAAATTACATAATTCAGTATAATTACAAGTGTCGGTATCAGACACACCTAATCCGAGGAATGTCTGTGCTTCATAGCTATCAAATATATATAAAATTGCATTAACAAAAATCCATAGTGAAAGAACTGGCAATAGAAAAATTGTAACTGATTAATTAAGTATATGTTGTTATTACCTGGAGAAGAGAGTGCCACAGTCACATCTATACTCCTTGGTACCACAAGTCTTAGAATGAGCTTTCCAATCAGATTGAACAGCATACTTCTTAGAACACTTTTCACACTTCCATTTTTTCTCACCATGCTTTCTAAAATAGTGTTTCTTAATTCCAGTGAGGTCGCCAAGAGCCCTTGAAGGGTCATGGTGAACACATGTTGGTTCTGGACACAAATAAACCTTTCTTTTTGGCTCTTTGTTACTCTTTTGCTTTAGCTTCCAAGGCAAATTGTGTCCTCTTCTATGTAGTTGTAAATTTTGCTCCCTTTGGAACCCTTTTTGGCACACTTCACATACAAATCTGTTTGTTGCCATTAGGCTCTTGGGAGATAGTGCTATCACTTCTGCATCTGGATCTGTTTTCATTGAAAAAAGCCAAACAAAAAATATTAGAATTTTTTTTTTCATAACAAGTATAACAAAATAATTAATAATTTAATTAAATTGACAAAACCTAATAAAGACACAACTTTTCAATTTATAATACTTAATTTAACAATCATTAACTTATACATGCTTCAGAATTAGGGTTAAGACAAGAAAAATAACAAAATTAATATAAAATATTATATTATTTGTAAGGTGGTCAAACACAAAACAAAATATATTATTTGTAAGACATGAAACAAAAAAAAAGTATGTATAAATTAAAAAAATTTGATAAAATTTTGAAGAAACTTGCTTGGTGTTCCAGGTTGGTTTCTCCTTTTCTTCTGAGGTGGTGCAGTTGGAGTTGTTGATGATGAAGGTGTTGATGAATTCTGTTGATTCATCTGATTCTGATTCTGATCCTCTTCTGTGATTGTAAAGAAAGACGCAGCTGAAAATGATGCTGCCATATCTATTGGAAAATCAAGAAGGTGAAGTAGAGAGATGAGTTAAGAGGGTCAAAGAGAAATGAAAATCAATTCTCCATGACTATACTTGATATGAATTTTTCTCTCAAGTTGGGTTTATTTTAAATGAAAAATTTATGAGGTAGATTCATTATGAATCTTTTCATTGATTTGGTGTCATGCATATACACCAACACATATTATACACACATGCACCATTTCACTTGGACCTTTTTTTTTTCTAACTCTTTGTTAATATTCTCTGCCTTTTTTTTCCTCTTTTAAAAACTTTTTTCCAGATTTTGGTGAATGCTTTTGTAAGAAATAAATTTTACAAATTGAAATTTTAATGAGAGAAAGAGAGAGGGTGTATGGCCTACGGTATTGTGGACCCAAACTTTTGTCATGTAACGACATATAGGATGTGTGTAAGGAGTAAGAAACAGCTATAGCTATATACCCCACTCTCTCTCTTTCACTTTCTCTATCTTGTTCGCATATTCTGACTCACTCCCAGACAAACTTTCACGTACCACCCTGCCCCACTTAAACCTTACAAAAATTGTTTAAAGAAGTAAGAAAAAAGTGATGATTTTTTTTAATTCTCCTATTCTATCCGATGATAATGAGATCGGTCGAAATGTAAGAAAAGTTTGGTTAATACTTGTAAGAGCATATTCGATAAGTGGGCAACGATTTGCTTAGAGAATTAAGTTGACATTAATTAGAAAAAAAACAATTGAGTTATGTTCACGGACGATAAATATCTAATTAGGCACAATATTAACTTTAACAAGAAAGTTTATCTTATTTGATGCATGTAACAAAATATAAGCAAAAGAAATCAGAATTCTAAATGTTTTTAGTTTAAAATTTAGACAAAAAATATTTAATTTTTAATTACGTTTTGTTTATATTTTATTACAGAGTATTCTCATTTAGCCCTTTTTAAAATTTTGTTTTATTATGACTTTTAAAAATAGAAAACATAGTTGCTGCTACGGCAGCTATCATTCTTTAATATATTGACAACTTAACCATAAATTAGATTTCTTTATGTTTTTTTATCAAGGGGAAAAAAAATTTAAAAAAAAAACTAAGCAATTCGCTGTATAAATATCCTAGAGGCATCCGCAAACAGAGAGATATTTAGCTGAGGAGGAGGAGACATCCATATCTTCAAAGAATCAACATTCATAGCACCAAACTTGGCCAACCAGTCAGCACATTCATTGCCCTCTCTCAAAGTATGATTAAAGGAGACCGTCAAAGGAAGAGAAGAGAGCTTCCTAATGAAAGAAAGCAAGTTTGCATGAGGATGAAAGTCATTTTGATTAGTATCCGCAATAAGATCCAAAGCTGTCCGAGAGTCAAATTCTATGATGATAGATCGATACCCAAGGTCTCATGCGAGTTGAAGTCCTTTCCAAATAGCTGAAAGTTCAGCTACTAAATTAGACGCTCTACCAGATTTCTTTATGTTGACATAAATAATTAGATAAATCTCTAAATTTCAATGTGGATGGCATGCAGGAGATATATAAAATGTCGGTCCAGATTATGGCCACTAAAGTCTTAGTTCTTACTTAAGCTTCACCCAATTATGCATATGCCAATATTATGTTAACATTTTATTTTATTAAGTAGTCTACGACTAGAATGCACCTTTTAATTTTTTTTCCAAGTTGTTTAATGGCTAGAATTCACTTTTTAAAATGAATAAATAAGTGTTCAGTTTGAACCACAGCCCCTATATATAATAATAAATTGTCTCTACCAAGTGGTTATTCTCACAGTGACATTTTTTAATCAAAGTGCTAAAATATAAAAGGCAGGAAATGTTTGAACCAATAAAACAGAGTCACATGGTAAAAAATCTGTGAACATTTTATGTTAACATGTCCCTGTGAGCAGGGACGGAGCTAGAAAAATATGTCGAGTGGGGCGAAAATATAACACAATAGATAATATAATCAATAACTAACCTTGACTATTAATAACTGTAAAAAATTTAATTTAATATAAAACTGCATACCATATATCCTACAGAAGGAAATACACACGAGAATATATAGTCATCAGAATTATATTGTTATTCGATTCTTTATTTGATAAAACTCTTTAGTCGCTTTTTTTAATGACTACGCGATATCATTTTCAATACAAATGGTCAGAATTTCAGCAAGAAATTCATATTTCATGTACTATAAAATCTTATTTTCACTAACATTGCGGTCATTTTATTAGGTTGAGATCCTTTAAATTTCCTAAAGAAAATGGCAATCTCTATTAATATAGTGTTCAAGTAAATAAATGATATAAATATATATTTCTAAAATTTGATACATTAATCAAATATTTATACACCAAAACTTTGGTAATGAAACAATGAAAAGAATAATAAATGAAGAGGACAGTTGTTGTCGTTCAGTCGCTTACGGTTTGGTTCTGTTTAGTCCCTATAAAATGATAATAATGGTAGACATGAGCCTGTGCTGTTTTGATTGTTGAAGTTAAAAAAAAATTTATTGTTTTTTAATTGAGCTTAATTACTTATTGATGCTATCCTTTATTAGTTCCACACTTCAAATTTTGAATACAATGAACAAATGATGCCTTTTAAAGAATAGTAGTCTTAATAAAATATTACTCTTACTATACTATTTAACTTTAAGAATTAAGGTGCGTTGCATTGATTAATCCTATTATTTCATAGGGGGTGAGTACTATATTTTTTTTGTTTAGTTACATGAGAGTAATATATCTTAATATAGAGGATAGGTAGCAATACATGGTTTTGGGGGTGGCGACAACCCCTTTTGCCTTACACTTGGCTCCGTCCCTGCCTGTGAGCATAAATGTTAACATTGGTTCACATTTATGTTAATATATCCCCGTGAGCATTAGTTAACATTTATGCCCACGGGTACATGTTAACATTAACTTTTAACTGATGTTAATTTTTTTTATTAGTTAACATTTTATTTTGATATCTAATAATTTACCCTTAGACCCTTGATAAGATATAAAAAAAGGAAAGAATCTACGTGTTCACCATGTTTGAGTCCTTTATGGATATTGATCACCTTTATAGGGTACCCAATTGCTAAAGTTAGCAGACTATCTAAGAAGACAGAAGCACGATCAAGACCTATACCTATATTAAAACCAAATATACCAAGCACTTAATCTGAACAAGCTTAACTGACTGAGTCATAGGTTTTTGGAAATCTATCTTAAAGATAATACATTTCCTATTTTTATTTGCATGTAGACAACCTAATTCATAAACAATACCCCCGTCAACTAGTTGTATCCATTTGATAATCGCAGATTGGTTTGGGGAGAAAGGATTGTGCATGACCTTAGCTCATTTTCCGTCAACACCTTTGCCACCAATTTGTACATACGCCCTAAAAATGAGATGGGCATGAATTCCTTAAAGTCAAAAGGATAAACCTCTTTAGGGATAAGAGTAGTTTTTTTTTTTGAATGGCAAAAAATATATATACAAAGATAAAAAGGTAAAGGTAGCAATACAATATACACCACAGGGACATCCGAAAGAGAAAGGAAAAAAAAAAAAAAAAGAACAACACCCCCAACAGGAGATCAACTGCAGAACCGAGCTAAAAGAAACCTCGGACAGCACCACCCCAAGCCCAACACCAAGGGCAAAAAAATCACCAAGAAGCGACCAAAACAAGAAGGAGACCACCCCACTCCTGCGAAGCACCTGCAAAGAAAAAAACACACGAGAAACCCAGGTAACCAGAACGGTTAAGGATGAGGCAATGAACCCACCCCGGACCACCACCATCAAACCCTACCGCTGCCAACGAAGGACGGGTTGCACCTCCCACTCATGGTAAGTGCAGGAGCTAACAGGGCACTTAGCCAGGAACCACTTCCAAGCTAAGAGTTTCACTTTATCCACCACAAACACCTCTCCAAGATTGCCACCAGAAAAATAAGGTCATTCCGAGACGTCCAGATGGTCCAAATGAGAGCATGCCAAACCAGAAGCAGACCTAACCTAACTCTCTTCCCCCCTCCCAAACCCGTGAACGACAGGAACTGTTGGGCAAGACCTAGAGGGATCACAAACTCTCATCCCAACCACCTAGACACCTAATACCAAACCATAAGAATAAAAGGACACAACAAAAACAAGTGTACCGACAATTCAGACGGCGCATCACAGAACACGCAACCTAAACCCCCTTCTGGGAGAGGAACACCCCTACGAACAAGATTAAGCCTGGAAGGGATCCTATCAAGCATAAGCTGCTAAGAGAAAGCGACCACTTTAGAAGGTGCTCGCGACTTCGAGATCTTAGAGACCGCCTGAAGGGCCACACCTCGAGGGGCAGCCTCCTTAACACAAGAAGAGGAATGCTAGGGACACACTCCTTTTAAAAATCGAGATTTATTTTCAACACCTATAATCGCACAGAACACAAAAACACAACCAAATCTTTTGCAAAACATTTGTCTCTCAACGCTCACAAAATTCAAACTGCATTCATCCGACTTCTGCAACCAAATCTCACACAAGGCTCACCATTTCTGTTTGCAGCGCAAGATCCCATTTCCAACCTCTACAAATTCCACATATCTTAACAAAAAAGAACAAAAAAAAAAAGTAAACAAAAAAGAAAGAGGCTAACCTGTTGAACAGGTAACCAGTTTGGAGTTTAAAAAATTGGATGATGTGGCCCAATAGTTAAGAGTGTGTCAAAAGAAGTGCGTTAGAGAGTGTGTCCTTAGCATTCCTCTAAAAAGAAAAGCTATGAGGTAGCCTATCATTGATGTAGAATTAGTCACACATGACTCCAAACTCCCTCTTAAAGACTCCAAACTCCCTCTACAACATTTTAGATTTCATAATCTGAATCAGGCTCTAGATTTTATTTGAAACACAGTTATAAAGCCTCTAGCTAACAAATCAAGTGTTTAATATTTGAGTTATAGTATTGCCGAGATCGACAATCAATCATAAAAATGTATCAAGGATTCCAACAAGTGGTAAAAAAAAGATATGCCTTAAACTTAAAAGTTTAATTCGAGCCTGCTAATGCCTTTATATGGAGGTATGCAAATCATTTTGTAAATGCTCTTTGAGCTTTAAAGTCTTCCCTGCCTTGAGCTGAGACATCATCGACTCAACTCTTGTCAACATTTCCTAATACGAGTACGTATGCAATATTTTTTTCCAGCGCAAAAATCCATCCTTAAGGAGAGTAAATTCTCCATTTTCTAGCAAGAATAGATTTTAGAGATTTTCTTTGAATATTACTCTTCTCAATTTGCTCAAAAACATACTCCAATAACAGCTAACTGCAGTTCTATTTCCAACATAATTTAACTGTCGTTGGACATTTTTTTAGAACGGTTCAATCACTTTTCAAATCGGTTTAACTAATCTTAAAAGTATCTAACAATATTTTATCTATCACTAGAAATCCGAACATAAGTTAATTGCTGCTAGGCCAACGATAGTTGAAAAAAAGAACAATTTTAAAATTGAGAAGAGTATTTTTCATTTTCTTTCCTCACAATATGGGTTTCTCACACACCCTACAACATCAGATTCTATAATCCAATTTGGAGGAAGATATCTTTCAATCATGTATTTTGCTTATTTTGAACGTGGGGCATAAAGAGCAACCATCTAGATTCAAAAGTACATGTTTAAACCCAGCTAGATAAGTTTAAAGCACCCTGCAGTTGGATCGAAGCAGGTGCAAGTGGCAACTACTTACCCAGCCTACATCCCTTAACTCTAGTTATTCACACAACTTTAATTTATGAGTAGTGATATTTGAACATCCAATTGGGACAATTCTTGTGACAACTTCTTTTTTCTTTTTTTCATTGGTCAAAAACAATGGAGAGAGAAAAATGAAGAGAGATAATAAGAGTATGATGTGAATATGAAAGAGAAGGTTGTCAAAAAGTTGTCATAAGGTGATTGTACAAATATCATTTCTCTTAATTTATATACGGAATAATGCATTAACTTTATTACTATCATTTAATATTATATTCATAATTTAATTATTGATAAAGCCTTACATTAAATTACTCTGCTTAAATTTTCATCCTTACATTAAAACATAAAGGGGCTCAAGCTGAACCTTCACAGCCAGATAATAGATTCATGAAAAATATCGCAAGTGCTAATGTCACGAATCCTGACCAAAGCTTTCTTCTAATATTATCACGTTATGAATTTGTTTTAACTTATCAATAAAAGGATGAATAATCTTATGAATTTGTTTAACTTATCAATAAAGGAATGAATAATCTTAAAAGTACAAATTAAGGAGAGAGAAAGATAACACAAACTAGTAAGGATCCAACAAAAATAATAAGAGGAAGCATAACAAACTAGAAGGGAAGCTTGTGATCCAGCAAAAATAATAAGAGGAAGCATAACAAATTAGAAGGGAAGCTTGTGATGCTATAGATATACAAAATCTACCCCAAAATTGAAAACGTGCTCGGCAAGAAAAACATGTCTTATTTGTCATCTTCATCGAAGGTTCTTGTTTGACCGCCATCCAATAGCTCCTTTATACCAAATTCGTGCAAGTTCTCATACATTTTCTTCCATTGGTTAGCCATCTCCATTGTCCTTTGGTACTCATGCTTTAGTTTCTCCATCTCGATTTCAGAAGCGGTGGCTGAACCTTGTTGCTGAGAAATAGATGAAAAGAGATTTTAAGTCACAATTAAATTAGTTAATGGCTATCTATCCTGCACCGACATAGATATGAATACCGGATATGACTCCGACACATAACAATTGTAAAAAAAATGGAACCAACTGAATTTGTTACCATATGTATCAATGTCAGACACTTAAAGACATGAACAGTAACATGTTCAATCTGAATCTGCACGTTGGTGCTACATAGATGGCGATTCTTTTAAATTAAAAATAAAAAAGACTGATAACTATAGGTCACAGAGACACACATACCTGAAGCTCCTTAATGTGATTAGATATCAAATTAGAACTGTTGTATGAAACATCCATGCATCCCCGGCTACCACCTAGGTTGATAGCAGTCTTTAAATCTGAATCTGTTGAATTTGCATATTTTTCTAATGGAGGGAGTAAATAAGAACCATGTTTCTTTGTGGATGCTTCTAAATTAGAAGATGTATGATTGCTTGGGTCAATTTCTTGTCTAACAACAATAATATTAGTTATAGGTCCTGCAGCATCCAGAGAAATTAACATGTAAAAAATGCATGCTTAAGAAGGTGACTCGGTCATGAAAACATGCCATCTTAAGAATAAACTAGAATAGAACCATATATAAGCATAGAAGTTAAGCATAAAAAACACATTTATACAATCATTCAGAGTATATTGGAGGAAAATAAGAGTGAATAGGTGATTCCGTCCCTAAAATTGTAATTATCGATCAAATTAGTCTCTGATTTTTACGAATTAACGATTTCATCCGTGAAATTGTAACATTCCATTTAAAAAGGTCCCTTTGTTAAGTACAGTCCTTAGAGAGTATGACATGACACGGGACACGTTAAATGAAGATGCCTCAGTCCACATGGACTCCACATCATTGTCATGTCATCAGAGATGAAATTGTCTATTATAATTTGTTAGGTAAAAGGCAATGAGTTATTTTCCCTTTGTTTTACCCTGCTCAAAATTCAATGGAAAATCACGTCACGTGTCACATCTTCATTTAACGTGTCACATCATGCTCTTTAACAACTGAACTTAATAGTGGGATATTTTTATTGACACGTTACGATTTCAGAAACAAAATATTGATTATTATAAGTCAGGGACTAATTTGAACGATAGTTACAATTGAAGCTGAGAAAAAGTCTATTCACATGGGAAAATCAAGAATCCTAGCCATAGGGAAATGACGTAATGTAGCACAGGTCACATGAAAAATCTTGCACCCAGACAAAGGATGGTTATCAACTTATCATGTGCTATGTTAGTTGCTAAAACATACCACCCATTAATTGTTAGTTATCACTCACTCACAGATTCTAATTGACAAGGAAAAACAACTTGAGCACTAGGAAAAGGAAAAGTTCATTACATAGGAAAAACGCTCATAGTAAACAACATAACATACAAGCTTTGCTAAACATAGAGATATAATCAGAACACCTGTCTTGCAAAAGCAATACTAAACCAAGAGTATGCCATATTTAGCAAAGTTTATTCCACACCTTTAGCATGTTTAAACATGCGGACAATGTTGCGAGTTTTAGCATTCCAAACACGAACTATTCCATCCTCAGACCCAGAAATTAACAAATTCCCACCTTTGCTATATGCTAAGCAAGTAACTGCCTTGCTGTTTAAAATGAGGAAGTTAGTATGAAGATGCCAAATGGGAAAAACAAAATTAAAGAGAGGACATCAAAAGGTCACCATGTTTAAGATCTGGAAAACTAGGAGAAAAAGATAACCTGTGATTAGAAAATGAACCAATGATATGCATCCCATAATTATCAGTAGTAGTGATTCTTTCCGTGTTAAGTGCAGCAATAAATATTTTTCCATCACTACTCCCCGCATAAAACACATGTTCAGCTGGATCCAATACAATGGCATTAATTACTGAAGGGAAAACTATACTTCTTAATAGTGTTCCCCTTGATAAGCTCCATACCTAAAAAACAGAAAATCAATCAGAATCCAGAAGCACGATGTGTGAATTACAAATCATACAAACAACAGCCAAGCCCTGCGGCAGTGTCGTTAAATGCGGATATAGTGATGTTGTAGCGTAGAGGAATTTGAACAAATAACTATTGTCCAGCAATACGCAATTTCATACAAAATATTGTCAAATAGTATAGTATAACACTGGTGCATAGCTGGAATTTGAACAAACCACTATTTTACATGATCCGCGATTGACAACACTGGACTTGCCCAACAAAATTGGATCAGCTACAATATGCCAAAGTTACAAGTAACCATAAATGACTAAAAAATTTCAAATAGTAGAGATGGAAGCAGGCAATAGTAAACATACATACTTCCATTGATTATCTTTTTTTCCTAAAACAATACTGTGACAAAAAGAGTAACACAAACCTTACACGTCCGATCGTCTGATGCTGAAACTATAATTGCATTGCACCCTCCATTACCAATCACAACATCAGTTACGCGAATGGTGTGCTCCGAAAAACTATACTCGTAAAGATTCTTTTCTTCCTGGCTTCTCAAATCATCAAATAAACTGAACCATGACATGCAGAGTAGTGTATCCCAAAATGGTTAGCACTGGTAGTACTTAAGCAGTATATTATCCCAAAATAAAAGGCAAAAAAGTTAAAAAAAAAAATAAAAATAAAAAGAAGCAAAAAAGCAAGATCAGTGTTGTCAATCACAGATCGCGAAAAATATTGGTTTGTTCAAATTTCTTACGCTACTGTACTATAGCGCCACTATAGCCGCTATTTGGAAACACTTTGTATTAAATAGCATATTGCAGAACAATAGCAATATGTTCAAATTCAGCTACGCTGTAGCGCCATTGTACCATTATAGCCACTAGTTGACAACACTGGTCAAGTGAGTATATCAATTATCAAATACCTGAAAAGCGACCAAACTCTTACATATCCATCTTCAGAACCAGATATCAGCAGTGAGTCATCATCAGAAAATACCAGGCAAGTGACTGCCCTTAAATGAGCATGCCATTTCTTAAGCAATCTGCCAGTTTCAACCTTACAAATAATGCATGCAACTCAGTACAGTAAAATGAGACAAACAAATCAATTTCCCACTTTCAATACATAGCTTTTCACTACCTAATACCGCAAAAATTTTAGGGTATGATTGGATGTAAAATTTTATGAACAACTTTTTGGTTGTTCATAAATGAGAGAGAAAATATTCTAAAAGAGAGAATAAAACTATAACTAAGACTAATCTAACAAACTAATTCTTCATTCATTCATTTGATAATGATTACAATGAACAATCACTTATTTATAGCTTCAAATCCTAACAACTTAACCAATCACTCATCACTCTAGATCCTTCTCAAAACACGACTCATCATCTAATATAACTTGGACCTATTCTATTATAATGAACCTATCTTAATTCATTACAGTAGTAGGGGATGACTTTTTTTCTTTTTTTAATTATTGAGGAAGCTACAAAATGTTTCTAAAGATAAATTAAGCGTGATTGAAATTTTATATGATCATCTATCATGTTATGCTAATATATATATTAACACACACACACACACACACACACACCAAAATATAGACTTAGGTCATGTTTGGATTGGCTTATTTTGAGTTTATCTATTAGCATAAGCATTTGTAAGACTGTTTTGGAGAACATATTAAAACAGCTTATGACATGTCCACTGTTGCAAACACATCTCCCTCTTCTTCAATGTTAACTACTCAAAATGAAGGAATAGGGTTTTTCGTGTGCAAAAAACCAAACAAGCCTCTGTAATGACTCAACAGTAAAGATAGTTTAGGGTTTGTGTCTTTAAAAAACTCTTCGCATTGAACAGCGCTTCGTTTTTCAATATCAAAGATGTGAACCTATTATGTGAATGCGGTGACAGCTGCTATCACTTAGGGGACGCTACGCTGCTGGTGGGGAAAGCCACCCATTGCGATAACGGCACTTTTTTCCGTTACTAACAACATAGCTATTCATGTGAGCTTATTAAAGCAGCTTATAACTTAACAGTTTGTCTATATTTTATCTTGTCATGGAAATATTTTATACATAAGCACGTATATGATAAGTGTTTAAATACTCTAAATGCTTGATTAAGTAGTTTATCTAAACAGGGTCTTGGTCCTCCAAAATTGTCCCCTTCAAAACTCTTCATCCAAACAAACTTACACTTAAGGATAAATTAAACCATTAAGTTGAATAAACATTCCCATTAAAATCCAAGCATCAAGCGTGAATGTGAAAACTGACCTCCCACAAGTATATATCACCGGACAAAGCTCCGCCAACTAGATATGTTCCTTGGTGATTAGCAGCAAGGGGCTTGATAGCTTCAGCAGGAAAGCTCTTAACTTCAACTTGCGGCTGCAAACTCATCATCATACAAGTAACAACATTATCACCCCTCATCACTTATCATCTAATCAATTTCTAAATAACAATAATAATGGTAATAAGAGTAATTCATTATTTTTATCCTTAAATGTGTGATACTGTCACAATAATCTTGAACGAATGTTTTGAAATTACAACATCCCTAAATGAATCTTATTAGTAATTCCATGGACTAAATTGACTAACAAAACGACCGCAGAACAGAACTAACTAACAAAATTAACTAAGAAACAAATGCAGCATCGACACTTCTTATTGAACGTATCTCAGAATCTGACACCAACATGACACCGCCCCATGTCATTAAATTTAATTATTTTATTTTTTCAAATAGTATCAACTTGTCGATGTCAGTATCATGTCATGTGTCTACGTTTTTGTCAATGTCAGTGTTAAGTATCATGTCATGTGTCTATGTTTGTTCAGAGTCATCTACTTGTGTCGGTGTCGTGTCAATGTCACTGATTTAAATGATACATTCGAGAATGTTTTTGCAAATTTGATAAATTCAAGTACTATAATGACAAAGTTTGACACATACAAAAAGAAAAAGATAACAAAGGAGTAGATAAAATACCTTGGAGAAGGACCAGAAGAAAAGAGAAGCAGAAGAAGGGTGACGAAGCTGAGAAGAAGCAAGAAAGCGAGAACCGAGAGAGACAAGGCCATGGAAAGGTGAAGAACATGATTTGTAACGTAGCTGCTCAGCACCTGTATGAAGGTCCCAACAACCTATCCCATCGTCAACAGAGGAAGAGGCCAAAACAACCTCCATACTTCACTGCCGACGGTTTTACGGAGGCCGCCGGCAAACTCCGGGACGCTTTCCGAGGAGATGAGTTGTTCAATGCGGCGAGTACAGCTTGCGCTCGGGTTGCTGTTCGGCTCCGAGGGTTTTGCTGTTTTATTAGAATTACAATAGAATTGTTAAATTTATTTTTAGAGTGCAAATTCGTCCTTGAATTTGCATGAATTGGACAATAGCGTCTCCTAATTTGTCGAAATGGCTATTTTGTCTTTGAAGTTACCAATGTTCATGTGTCCAAACACTCAGTTACCGTGTTGTGTTGTGTTGTGTTGTACACGTGGCATTAAGTCAGCTACGTGTATAAGGACCATTTTGATGGAAAAGCACAAATTTCATTTTTAACTTTTCACTTTCAATATTTTCTCGTTTTCCAATTTTACACATCTTTTACTCATTCATTTACAATTACATCCTTACATTTCATTCAAACACATCAAACGAGTCCCTCTCTCAAACCCATTCTTTCATCTTCTTAAATCCTTCATCTTCCTTCATCTTCTTCAAACCCATTAAAAACATTTAAATTTAGAAAAGTTTACCAACACAGAAATTTGAATCTATAAGAATCCACAGAAACAGAATATTGAAAATCTCCACAAACAACAGTTCAAATCAAATGAAAGAGACCAAATTCAAATCAAACTCAGAAATTGGAGTTTATTCACACAACAAACTCAACATTTGAAAGAAGATGCATTTTTCAATTCAAATGAAACGGAAGAAGACATGTATTGTTTCAAAAGATCAATCGAAGTTTCCAACTTCAAATCAAACCCAACAACTGGATTGAGAGTTGATTTTGAGCTGTGATTGGATTTTAGAGTTGTTATTGAACTTGCTTTGAGTGAGTTCGAATGAGAGAGAATGAGAATGAGATAGTTAAAAGGAATGAATGGGTTTCAGAGGGAGAGAAAGAGACCGAGTTGAAAAGATGGACAGAGGGACTGAGAGAGGTGATTATAAGATGATTTATGGGTTTTTTTTAATGAATGTTATGAAGATGATTATGAATATGATGAAGAATACTTGTTTAAATTATGCCCCTAGTTGGGTTTCTATTTTGCTATGTAATATTTAAGAACATGGAATGTATGACTTATGACTTGTTAATGCCCCCCATAAAATGCTGAAAATGTTATTGCTCAAAATGCTCAAAATGTTGTCAATGTTGTTGCAAATGAAGTAGTGTCTGGACATGTATGGCTCTTAAATTTTAAGGATCGATTTGCTAGTAAGTGTAATAATTTAGTGACGGATTTGATTGAATATGTTATAATTTATGGACTGATTTGATTGAAAATGTTGTTGCACGGTGTTACAACAAGGAGGTATGACATTAGAGGACCAATTACTTCAAATGAGAGGCCTAAGCAAACACGAATGAGGGGTCCTGCACCAACACATCCAACTGCTCCTGGCGTTATTAGAGTATCGTATCCAGGTTATAGTCCATCCGGTTTGACTCAACCTAAATTCATGAAGTTTATCTCAACCCCCGGATTTTCAAAGAAGTGATGCTTAATGAAAACGTGTTTAAAATATGTTTTTGGAAATGTAATATTTATACTTGTTTGAATTATGTCTCATAGTTGGGTTTCTTTTTGTCTATGTAATATGTAACACTTATGACTTGTTAATGCCCCATAGTTGGGTTGACTTATGACTTATTTGATGGTATTTTCAAGGATGAAGTTGTGTCTTCTGACTTTTTTACTTTGTTCTGCATATATGCTTCAATGACTTATTTGATGGTTTTTTAATATAATGTAGGGATCAATTTGATAGTTAACAGGGACTAAATTTCATGGCATTTTCTGCAAATCAATCAATTTCGTCCTTGGAATTTTCGATCATTATAGGCCAAATTAGTCCCTACTTATGTGGCATCTGACATGGCAACCTATGTTAGAGATTAACGGTCACGTCAGCACCGTTAACACCCCAATTGGACGGAGGGACTAAATTGATTGACATATGACAAATTCAGCGACAAAATATCCATTTCGATAAATTGGATGACGATTTTGTCCGATTCGTGCAAATTCAGGGACGAATTTGACTATTCACTCTTTATTTTTATTTTTATTTTTATTACGTCTTTCAACGGAGAATCCCATTCGATTGTTTTATAGCCGTCTTGCATTGTTCAAAAGTTATTTAGGTTTATTAGAAATTACGATTTGATTTGTATCTAAAATTAAAAGGTTTAATATTTTAAGGAACTTATGCATCAATCTTCATCCTATTTGTTTTTCTTTCAAGGTCGGCCAGAGGGTCAAGCAGTCCAAACAAGGGTTTTATACCCCAAAAATATGTACTAAAGGAGAAAGGCCTCTCAGAAACTCATAGCCAACCAAAAAACCTATGTGAAAAAAGATGAAAAAATATTTGAGAAAGAAAAAGAAACTCATTGCATAAAAAAAATTGTGACTCTTTGTATTATAGTTTGACACTTTAACTAATATTTCTAAAAACTCAATTGACCAATAACAACTAAATGTCCTTTGTTTGCTTCAGACTTTTGATGTCCCCGATTTCACAATTACATCTTCAAACTTTTTCAATTAATTCTCATGTAAGAGTACAACCACATAGAAATTAAATTACAAGAAGTACTCAAGTCAAGCAATAATAAAAACATATAGAATCCCTCCCATGAAAAAACAAGAGCGAAAACTAAAAGACCAACGAAAAACCAACTAAACTCATATCACGAACACTCAACCACAACCGAACAAGAGTAAGACTATGAACATAACCCCTCAGTTAACCAATCCAAGACAAATCCACCACAAGTCACTAATGGTGCCAGCACAAAATAGGTTTGTGATCCCACTCATTGAAGGAACAAGCATGACATTGATGTTTTCTTAAAAACCACTTCCAAGAGGTGAATTAAACAATATCCACTAACTGGAGCACATACGTCTCCTTCCCCCCAAAAAATGTGAGCGAGATTTCCACAAGGATCACACAACAGTTTGTCAGATTAATAAGAAACCAAACCTCTTATTTTTCCCCTATCTAATTCGAACATAAAACTAAGAATACTTGCTAAATCTGAAGGTAACACAAACTCTCACCCCAACCACCTAACACATGATACCATACCTGGCCTAAAAAAGGGCAACTAAGAAAAAGGTGACTAACCGACTCAACATACTCATTACAAAAAACACAAGAGATACCCCCAAGATCAACTATAATTCTCCTAGAAAATATATTTTGTCGACTCGGAATCTTATCCTTAAGCGGCTGCCAAAATTAAACAACCACCTTGAGAGGAGACCAAGATTCTCACACCCTTGAAAGAAGCCGCACAATTTCTTCTGACTTCTCATCCACCACATTAGTTCTCAAATGAAGGAAATTATAAGCTGATTTCGCTGAATAAATGCTCGATGAATCATTGCTCCAACCCAAAAGTCTACATCTTCAGAGAAGGTCGGTCTCTCTAAAACCTAGAGCAACTTTCCCAAAATCACAAGTTCCCACTTAAAAAGATCCCTCCTCCACTTAAAATCTCAATCCCATTCAGATACCTCTCTCACGGACATATCAATCACTTTAGATTCTTTATGAATATAAACTTGAAACAACATGGGGAAATGAACTATCAAAGGAATAGCTCCCAACTAGGGATATTTCCAAAAATATCTAGATTGACCATCTTTAACCTTTCTAAAGATACTATCAGAAAAATAATCATTAGACTCAGTTTGACTTGTTCCCTATAAGGATATCTCCTTCCACTAGTTTGAGACACCTCTTAAACCCACAGACTCCCCCTCACAATGATCCCACGAAGACCCTTGCAAATATCTAGCTCTAACCCCTTTAGACCCTCCCTACAAAAAAACGACGTTGAATCCTCACAATCTGTCTCCAAACACCATTTGACATTTTCATAAAGGAAAGGAAAAAAATCGAAATAGAGTTAGGAACCGAGTTTAAAAGAATCACCCTCCCACCCATACTAACAAACCTATTACTCCACGAATTCAAGCGACTTACCAGAGTATCCAACAAAGGTTGTCATGCAAACAATCTCCTATAATTAGCCCCAATTGGAAGACCCAAATATTTAAAAGGATGTGGACTTTGTTTGCAATGGTGGCTAATCGTTACTGCTAATAGATGATATTAGGCAAAAAAAAAATTGTTGTCTCTTAACTTGATTTCAGATGATTATTTGGTCATTTATCTTCTTTTCCAATATTTTGGTTTATTTGCATATAAATTTTAAATTTCAAATCTAGATTTTATTTTCCTACGGGCTCTTCTTCTAATTTATGGTCTTCGCTATGTTTGCATATGAATTTTAAATTTGAATCTTAAAAAATCATATTCAAATGGACCAAAATGACATAAAAAAAAAAAAGATGAAGAAATAAATTGTTATTTGAAATTATGGGAGCACAAACGTAATTTTGACATAAAATTATAAAATGAGACAACAATTCTGCAACTTTGCAACCACTCAAGCAACTGCAATCGCTGAGCCAACTCAAAAGGAGTTTCTAATCTTATTGTTGATCGTAGAAAACACAATCATGAGATGAATCCAAAGTTAGAATGTCCCCTTATTTATTGTAATATGTTTAAAGGTGGAAGACAACAATGAACATGGTTCTTCCAAAAATATTCTTATAACTATGAAAAGAAAAATAGAGGGCAATGTGAGTATTATTATTCACGCATACAACAAGTTTATAAGATGCCAAAAATCATAAATACAACATTTGTTGAAATATCTGGATGAGGACAAATATGTCTCTAGATATATAATGTTTTGTGATTCTAAAACAATATAATAAAAACAAAAGGTACACTAAAGAAAGTTAAGTTTATTGTTTTTTATTCCCTCAAAAAGAAAAGTTTATTGTTTTTTATGGTTCAACTAATCGTTCACAATCTTTCTTCGAGCATGATAACTCACTACTCCCGAATACTCTTTTTCACGGCCTAAGAGTTCATGCTCAAGTAGAAAGATTGCATGTGCTAATAAATCGTACTCAATCCTTATTTGTGTTTTTTAGGTTAGTTCTTGAAAAAAATTGTTTGGAAAAATTGAATTGACTCATGGAAAAGATCTTTGTTCTTGAACCATCTTCTTAGGTTCACATCATGTACCTCTAAAATATTTTTTCCACTACAAGGTCATGCACCACGCAATCCAGCTTTACGAGTAATGTGCATTGGTCGGATATCCCATGAATTTCATTTTGTTTAGTTAACACACCTTTAACCTAATCATTTTGTTTAGTATATTTATCTAACAAATAAGATGTAACGTTTGTAATTTTTTTATATGCCAATCTAAAGGATGGGTGGCCAATACGATAACAAGCTTTGACTATTGACTAAATATTTTATTGTTGGGCAAGTTTTACAAAGTGAGGAGACAAACAAATGACCCAACCCATAGATTAGCAAAGACAACCACATCCTCATGTTAATTTTCAGGTCTTGGTATATATATCAGATTATATTGAACACGTTTTAAGTAATAAAATAATATAAGTTATTTTCCTTAAAAAAAATCAATCAATCAAAAATCTTATGTTTGCAAATTTATTCTTTATTTTTTTTGCCTTTTCAATTTACTTGCGCATTTCTTTGGTTATTAGCTCATGAAGAGTCCAACTTCGCAATTAACATTGTGAAGGAGTCAAGACCCATATATGAGGGACAATGTTCCTTCTTCAACGTAATCTTTTAAAACGGAAAGAGAATCACAATTAGAATCTAGTAGTTGATCACTCTCAAGTTCAACCACACTTGATATTAATTATTCTTTATTATAGTAATAACAACACTAGTTAACTTTGATTACAATTTCATCGATGAACAAGGATTCACTTCCTTTAAAAAAAGTAATGAAATACTATAAACTATTTTTACTAAGAAAGAAAATCAATCAATAGAAAATCTTATGTTTACAAATTTATCCTTTATCTTTTTGCTTTTTCAATTTTACTTACGAATTTCTTTAGTTATTAGCTCACGAAGAGTCCAACTCCGCAATTAACTCTAAGGAGTTAAGACCCATATATGAGGGACAATGTTTTGTCTTCAACATAATCTTTTGAAGCAGAAAGGGAATCACAATTACAATCTTGTAGTTTGTCACTCTGTCGACTTTCAGGTTCAAAGACACTTGATATTAATTA
>Ga0315914_1003442_pt1 | contig 24033 bp, 16 predicted proteins | sample MpolenodulesMG_FD_203920 | JGI IMG/M metagenome (GOLD analysis project Ga0315914, IMG submission 203920) | Medicago polymorpha root nodule microbial communities from Los Angeles, California, United States - elongated nodules | ecosystem: Host-associated > Plants > Roots > Nodule | place: USA... | reverse complement strand
TTCTAGACATAATATTATTTCTTAGTTTGTTTCGATGAAAGACTGAATAAGTTAGTTGCTCAAATTTTCAAGGAAGCCTAATACAAAGTTTGGGTAGAGAACGGGTCTATGTACCCTTTACTTTTTAAGGTAATGTTGTAATCATTGTTAAGACAATATATTGCATAATACATAAATTTTGCAAGATATCGTGTGCGACCGAATTGTTGCACTAAAGTCTGAAAGGTATTCACAATTTAAGATTTCGTATTTTAATATTAATACAATTATATTGTACTTTTTATTTAACATCAACTTTTTTTATTATATACTTTATTCCTATATATTAAAGTTAATATGACCCGTGCGACGCACGGGTCGATGGTTTAGTAGACTATAATTGTTGGGTAACCATTTTGATGTTGTTTATCAAATGTCTTCGCCCTTCTGAAATATTTTTACGTTGATCAATATTATGTGAAAATAATTCAGAAACGAAAATTGACTACCATCCAATATTATTATATTGATCGATGTATATTATCATTAAAGAAGTCTCAGACCAATAAGCCAAACTAGCCAAGAAATCTACATACTCCAAACTTGTTTAATTTGTTACACAACCAAAAAAAAAAACTAGACATTTGTTAGATTCATAAAAAACTCGTGATATGATTTTATCTCCGAATCATCTACCAACAACTTCTTGATCTAATAGACTTCTTCTACCACACTCTGAGTAATAAATATTCAATAAGTCTGGGTCTCATCTCAAAAATTAACTCAAAGAATAAGATTGAGCATAATGTGAGTCAATAGACATCACATTATAACATCAAAATGTGACTTAATAGTATAGTCAATATGTGACTAATTATAAGGGTAACATTTCGGTTGGAACTTAATAGTATAGTCAATAACCATAAATGCAAATTATAACCAATCTTCGATATCAAAGATAGATCATGAATGTCATACTATTTTATAAGATTCCTGAAACAATCAAAGAGTATGAGAGACGAACTACCCTCTCGTTGATGTCTATGTTTTTAAATTAGGTTTCCACCACATGTTTAACCGTCTGATAAGGTAACATTTAAATAGACAAATGGTTGAGGGCAGAACCTTTCATTGGACTTAAGAAAATAGTTTAACTCACCACGGTTCAATAAATTATTCATCAATAATTAGTGTTTAATAACAATTGAACATATATATTGTATAGTAATAATTAATAATAATTAGGGGTGTACATGCGTTGGGTCAACCCAGAAAACCCGATCAAACCCATCCCAAAAAACCCAAAAAAAATGGGTTGGGTCGGGTAATTGGGTAGGTATGGTTTCTAAAAATAGAAAACCCATAAAAATAAATGGGTTTCGGATAAAATCAGACTCAGACGCAAAAACCTACTTACCCAATAATGTCAATAATTTTATCTTTATTTTCATAGGGTAGAAGAAAAATACTAAGGGTGTGTTTGTTTCAAGTTTATCAAATTTATTCCTAGGAATAACATTCCTTGGAATATAAAGATGTGAATTTTATTCCAAGGTATTTAGGAAAAATATGTTTGGTTAACTTTATAATATTTCTAGGAACCATAAAAATAGGGATTATAATAGGTAACTATTTATGAATGTTATTCTCATCTCCATGGGAACTTTATTCTCATCCTTTTCCTTGGAAAAATTTTTCTATTCCCAGCAACATTTTATACCCGGGAATAAAATTTAGTAAACTTGTAACAAACATAGGCATATATATTCCTATCATTTTATTCCCGGGAATCAATAAATATAACTTGAAACAAACACACCCTAAAGGTTATGGTCATAAACCAAGTTATATTTCCAAAACATACACATTTTACCATATATAATGAAAATCAAAACATGTTAGGATTGCAATTTACAAATAATGTTGCACTTTTTGGTTATTTTAATACTGATGCAATTTTATGTCATGCAACTTTAGTTTGTTGCAAATGTTTTATGATGAAGTTTATCATTTGATATTATAATTTATTATTCTATGATGCATAAAATTATAGTAAAAACAATTTTTAATTTTTTTTTTATAAGTATAGTAATATTTAAGAAAAACTATGAGTATTTGTCGTTTAGTCATTTAATATTAAAAAAATAGAAAAATAAGTTGGGCAACTCATTACCCAATCCAACCCAACACAGAAATTACTGAGTTTGCCCAAACTCATCAAATGGTATAGCGAGTGATTATTTTACTTCATCCAAACCGGAGTACCTTATATGATTCGGGTTGTGGGTTTGGTCAAACCCAACCCAAACCAGCCCACGTACACCCCCTTATAATAATTCATCAATAATAAAATTTATAATTGACTAATTAAATAATTGATCCAACAATTTTTACATTACAATCATTAATTCCTCTCTGATATAACATATTAAATATATATGTTTTTTTTAAGGAATATATATGTTTATATCTTATCCCAAAATTAATTTACAGTAATATATAAACTTTATTTGCAATGTAATATGTTAGATTTAATTTGTCATATACCATGGCCGACCAAAAGTTAAAGAAGAAACTACTTTGAGTGATGCTTTACAATTTCAGAAAGCATTTTGCCTCATTCACATGGTCAAGAGGACAGCAATGTTCATTAGATGAAGATCTAAGGATTCTAATCTTAAAGCTTAATATTTTTATTTTAAAATAAATCAAATATACATTAAAATTTGGATCGTTGGATCTAAATAAAATCGATTATAGTTCTTCCAAATGTGTGAATGCCTCAACATTTGCCCTAGGGAGGGAATCCTACTTGCTAAGTTTGATAGTGATGCTGATTGATTTTTACCATCCAAACCGTTTGAAAAGCAATGGACAGCCAACATGTTGACAAAATGACGGCAACAAAGACAAATACAAGAACTATAGTAGACTACAACAACTGAGCCAGTTGTTGTTATAGATCCATTAGATCGAATGGTATCCACAAACTAAGTACAATGTCAACATGCATGCTTTAATTATTTTGTGTTCATGACTCCACAGCCACACATAAACACTTGGTAAGAACACTCACTGTCCCCACTAACTCGTGTTCTTTTCATTACCGTAACCAAACCTTTAACCTCATCCACTCACTCCCTTCAAATCTTTTATTATTTCATATTTTATTTTTCTCTTGGTTCTCATTATTTCATCAATACTTATAATACAAGATACCCTAAATATTATACACTACAAACAACATTGTCCATTTTTGGCTTACAACACTTCTTGTCTGATAAAGAGTATCCATTACTTGAGTTGATATTTTGTTCTTAAAGTTTCATTAGGAATTAAGAGAGTTAAGTAAATATGAAAATTCAGTGTGATGTGTGTGAGAAAGCTCCTGCAACAATGATTTGTTGTGCTGATGAAGCAGCTTTGTGTGCTAAATGTGATATTGAAGTTCATGCTGCTAACAAGCTTGCAAGCAAACATCAGAGGATTCATCTTCAATCTCTCTCTAACAAGCTCCCTAGATGTGACATATGCCAAGTAATTAATTAGCACCTTAATTTTCTCTTGTTTTTTTTTATCATGTCATAAAATTAATCATGTTTCAATTGAGTGAATTTTTGTGATAGATATGATATTCATACATGAGAAACTAATAGGTCATCCAAGGTATGTTGTCTTAACTTTTAATCTACTTCACAATGAATTCTAACATAGTTTAGTTTGTTTCTTTTAAAAAATTAAAGTATGTTACTTTTAATCTACTTCCAAGGTATGTTACTTTTAGCCCTTGGACTTTTAGCTTGGTTAATTGTTGAGATCAAGATTAGGATGTTAATTTCAAGTAGCATGTATGAGTTAGTGGGAATTTGGAGCTTATTTTGAAAGTAGCTTATGTGAATGCGATATAAGTTATTTTTTATAACCTTTTTTAAACACTTTAGGCTTTGCATGCGCTTATCATATGAGTTTGTTTATGTAAAAGTTATTTCTATAATAAAAGATAAAATAGCCAAATTATCTTGACCAAAAAAAAAAAATAGTCAAATTATACTCATACAAGTTATAAACTGTTTACATAAGTCTTTCTAGAGAGCTTATGATAATAAGCTGAAGTTGAAGACAACTTATATACATATCATAAACTCAAATAAGGTAACCCAAACATGCCTTCAAACAGTCTCACAAATGCTAGTACTAGTACGTATATAAACTCAAATAAATCGATCCAAAGATGTTCTTAGACAATTGTTTATCCGATGGATTTTGTATTAACTTTCCTACAACTGTTACTTATTATGTTCATTCCACCTTTTGTTTCACCTGTATGTACAAACAGGACAAGACAGCTTTCATATTTTGTGTTGAAGACAGGGCACTCTTTTGTGAGGATTGTGACGAATCGATTCATTTACCTGGAAGCCTTTCTGCAAATCACCAGCGCTTCCTTGCGACCGGTATCCAAGTGGCCATGAAATCTAACTGCGCCAAAGACGACGAAAAAACTCACTTGGAACCACCTAAGAGGAATACACATCAAGTTTCTCTTGAAGCTCCTTCTCAGCAAGTGCCTGACTTTACACCCCCTTGGGGTGTTGATGACTTATTGGAGTTAGCAGACTTTAATTCCCATGACAAAGTAAGACTTGCAACTTTATTTCATAATTGGAATTACATATTAATTTGTCATGAACACTAACACAAAATTTCTTACTTGTCCTTAGTTAATTAATCGATTTTAAACTTTGTGTTTAGTCCTTCAATCCGCTTTTCCGTCCCTATAAAATGTTTTTTTCCCTCTTAGAGAAACATGTAGTTTTGTAATTTGTACGAACTAAAATGTGGTACATGTTAACAATACAGAGAATCAAAGAGAAGAGAGAACAAAACAACAAAGACAGCTAGGGTTTCATTAGATTGACAAAAGTTAAAAATATATTAAGAATATATAGTAAAATACAAATCGACTAAACTACCCGTAGCTCAATTATAACAAAAGGTTCGATAACCTATTATCTAATGGTACATGATTAAATACAAGAAATATAAATTTTTAGTTACTAAACATATTTAACTCCTTTTTTTCTTATTGTGCTTCAGAAGGATTCCATGCAGTTTGGAGAGATGGAATGGTTCACAGAGGAGGGTCTTTTTGGTGATGACTTCACTCAAGAAGCCATGGCTGCAGCTGAAGTTCCTCAGCTTCCAGTAACTCATGCTAGCAACCATTATTCCTCCCACAGAATTTCCAAGTCACACATGTCTAACAAAAAGCCTAGAATTGAACTCATACGTGATTATGATTATGATGATGAAGATGAGTACTTCACCGTGCCTGATCTTGGCTGAAGCAATAATTTTGCGGGCCAGAATAATTTTGGAAATGTAATTATTTTTCTCAATTCTTTTTGAAGAAATTGTAAAGAAAAAGTTATTGTTCCAAATTAAGATTTTGAAATTGTATATTCCTACTTCTCTTCGAATACAATACTTTGAGTTGAAGTATGTTTATAAGTTGTGTGGAGTTTATATCAATGTCGTATATACTTTTGTGTTTCATTGCTAGAAATAGAATGATACAAATAAATATCGAATGAATTATTTGTCCACGGTTTAAAATTCACAAGTTGATATTCATGCATTTTGTGCAAAGTTTGCTTCGTACTAATTAGCAATTCTAATAAGGGGGCTTCTAGTGAAGTTAGAAAATTGACTTTTTTGAAAAAGTTATTTTGTTTAACCAATAGTATAATTGTCGATGTCATGTCAGCTAGTGTCCTGCTGGTGGACCACTCTAAAACTAAACTTTACCTTATTACAAACCAGTAATATTAAGGTGAATTTCAATCATAGTGCACAAATGGGAATCTATGTTTAATTTTGATTTAATCTGGAACACAATTGCAATAAGTAAATATATAATGACACACATTATGGACAAATGTGCAATACACCATATAATTCGACGTGACATGAATTAAATACACAGATACTCAATGATTGACCATTTAACTTCACCAAAAAAGTCATTCTCATAACTTCACCATAAAATATTCCTTCTATTTATAGCAACCAACCATCCATGTAATTATGCTTGTGTTTTCATGTAAAGCAAATTTAGTTTAATTGATTGCCTATTTTTCATTGTTTTCTTCATATTATAGGACCTTCTATCATAGGAGATATTATGATAGGAGGTCATAAGCATCCAAATGTTTCTCAACCTCATGTCAATGAGTAACGTCAGTCTCTACGTGCAATAGGAGGACTGGTATGGAAGAGGGGAAAAGTAAGATATTTTTTGCAAAATCACATGGAAAAAATAAAGGAAGGGCTTTCGGGAGTAATTGTAATTATGGTGGTGTCAATAGTAAGGGTAATTTTTTTTTATGTGAATTGAGAATTCTCTGCACACACAAAGGTGCAGCTACAAAAGACTAATTATGTGAGTTAAGTGGCAAACCATTCTCTTAAGAGATTTAACATTACTGTATTTTTTATGTTTGGATTTGAACCCATGGCCTTTAGTTAAGTTGTAAGAGATCTTTTATCATCACATTTAAGTGTTTTGGGTATGATGAGACTCGTATATATAGAGTCGTAAATCAGCACTTTTTTTAATGTTTTTCTAAAAACGAAAAATTATCTAAAAAGTAATTTCTTTTTTCAGCACCTTATACAAGTTCATCGTACATATCAACGACGAGTAATGTCGTTTTCCAACAGTTCACACCGAAGACAATTACTTTAGCAATATTGATTTGATAAAAACAAAGAAAGAAAAAACAAGTTGAGTTTTAAAACACGATTATTTGTGTTCTCTAATTTTATGGAACTAACATTGATAATGTTATTGTCTCAAACAATTACAACCAAGATGATTGTGAACTCTACTTATGAGGGCCTAAATGAGTCACAATTTAAGTTTTAAATGATCCTTGAGTATTATTATTCCATTGTGGTTCATTGTAAGAACTTATAAAAAATATTTTTTTCCGTTGGAATAGTTAGTAGTATGACTCTCTTTTAGAAAAAGAATATGAGTTTGATTCTTAAAATCGTATATAAAACGAAAGGAAAAAAATATTTGCTACTTCCTCTGTCCCACAATATCAGTCGTTTAAGGTTTATGCACGATTATTAAGGAAATGATTAATTGTGTTGATTTCAATGTTAAAATTAGTATCATTTACTATAATACTCTTATTAATTGTAGTTAGTGAGTAATAAGTTGAATGAAATTCAATAAATGAGGGTATAATGGTGGAAATAAATAATAAATATTCTATTGATATTCTAAAGTGACAATTATTTTGAAAAAAAAAATGGTAAAGAGACAATTATTGTGAAACGGAAGGAGTACCAGAGGATTAGTCTCTTAGTAAATTTAGAAAGATTAAATTCTGAGAATACTTTAGAATGTGTCCTCGAGATCATTGACACTATTTATAGTGATTTATAGTGAGTATGTAAAAGAAAACAAAAGGAAAAAAGAAGTCATAACCATGAAATTTGAAGTGGTGGGTGACTTGGTGTGTTATATAAAATGTGGAAGTAAGAGGCACCATTATACATTGACTTTTTTTTTTTTTTTTGAGAGGATTATACATTGACTTATGGTCTATGAAGTCCGAATACGTAGTACGAATATGGGTATGATACGGATATGCGGATACACGAAAATTTTAAAATTAGGATACGATACGGCTAAGATATGTTAACAAAATATTTATACTAAAATATATATGCATGTAAAATACTTTTAAAAAAAAACATTGATTACTCTTCAATACTATATAATCATAAAAGTCACAATTTACAAAAAAATAATACATGTGGTCAAAATGAAAAATGTAAAGTTTTCGTATAAATCATATTCCACTTTCATTCATATGTTAGGTTATCTCCTCTCTCTCATTACTTTCATCCACCCAAAATATAGTTTTTAATCGGTTATCGAAAAACAATTATAGTGATTAATATCTTAAATTGAATCATATACATCTCCATTGAATTTTCACAACACAATCTCATTTTTTTTACACTTCATTTTTTCCAGGATACGTCACTGTGAAGTATCTTATAAGTATATGTGTGTATATGTCGAGTATCTTATAAAGATCCGATAAAATGTATATTTTAAATTAAAATAATTAATTCTGATACTCCGTGGGTACGTATCCGAGAGTATCCGTGGACTATCGGTATCTGATACGTATCGGATTCAGGTCCGTCTCCATTTTGGAGTATCTGGGCTTCATAGCTTATGGTCTATCTCAAACCCAGATATCAACGAACCCTTTAGATTACCTTATTTCAACTTATGCAAATTAATAAGTTTTTATGTTAATTCATAAATTCTCGCTAATGAAAATTGTATCTTTATAAGCTTTTTTTTTATAATTTACGTTGACAAGCTCATGAATAACACATAAAAATTTATTTATTTGCATAAACTAATATTTATTTTGGTTCCAATTCTAACTTCTAGATGGGTCAAATTTATTTTGAAGACTGTATAATTGATTTTAATACGTTTGATTTCTTTCAAGTAGAATTGATTTTTCATCCAAAATATATTATATTTGAAGGTAAAATTTGTATTTTTTTCATTTCATAATTGATTTTTACACTCAATTCTACGGCTCAACTCAATTTTTCATGAGTTTATCCAAACATAAATCATTTTATATTGAAAATTGCTTTTCTGACATTAAGAACTTCATATTGACACATGGAAATTACGAATTTATCCCCAGAGACAGTTAACTATTCGGCAGCAGTTAACTGCCTCTGGCTTTGCTGCACTTAAGTGCAGTTCCAGTTGTGATTTTACGCGTTTCGGTCGGAAAATCAAAATAAATCGAAACTTTACAGACCCTCTATATATTTTTTTTAGAGTTGTCCGCAAAAAAAAACCAGCTCAAAATTCAATTTCTAGGTCGACGTTTTGATGTTTTGGTTTCTGGAGTTATTGACGCATTAAAAATTTATATTTAATCCATCTGTTGTCGAAAAATTCTAATTTTTTGCGGAAAATGTTTTTTTTTTTATGTTATTAATATGTGTGCAAAAAATAATGAAAAAAATTCAACATCTATATAACTTTTCCGGACGTGCAGTTGGAAAAATATTGCGATTTTACACGTTTCAGTAAAAAATTCAAAATAAATTAAGGATTAATCGAAATACTACGAAAATTTGCAGATCCTCTATATGTATTTTTATAGAGATATCTGCAAAAAAAAAAAAAAAAAAAACTCAAAATTCAATTTTTAGGTTGGTGTTTTCGTGTCTTAAGTTTTAGGTGTGTTAAAAATTCATATTTAATCCATCTCTTGTCGAAAAATTCAAATTTTTTGTGAGAGATGTTCTTTTTTTGTTACAAACATGAGTGCAAAAAATCTTGAAAAAGTTCAACCTCTAGGACACTTTTTTGGACTCGCACTTGAAAAAATACAACGATTTTGCATGGTTCGGTCGTAAAATAAAAATAAATCGAGACTTAGTCGAAATGCTACTAAACTTTATAGACACCTCTATAAAAATACATATAGATGATGTGCAAAGTTTCGTAACATTCCGAATAAGTGTCTTTTTTTTTTATTTTTTCAATTGCGAATTTGCGCATTTCGGTCGAAAAAATAAAAAAAATCGAGACTTATTCGAAATGTTATGAAAATTTGCATATCATCTATATGTATTTTTATAGAGTTGTCTGTAAAGCTTCGTAGAGTGAATAAGTTTCGATTTATTTTAATTTTTCATGTGTCAAATGAAGTTCTTAATGCATTTTCTTTTATATTTGTCTATGTTGGACCAAACGTATAATACCATGTATCATTTTGACCCAAAAAAAAAAATAGAAAAAGAAGAAGAAGAACGCGGCACTGACATTGAAGCAGAAGTGGAAGAAGAAAATGGAAGCGATAGAGTTGGATGAAGCGATGAAAACAATAGATTCATGTTTATCACAAATTAATTGGCGCCTCAAATCTTGTTCAAAACGTCGATTACAATTAGGTACCTCACACTTCATCTCTTTCAATTTTCTTCTTCAATCAATTCTATTTTTTACATTCAATTCAATTCATCGCATCACAGATATCATTGCCTTAATCACAAGAATGAGACCAGTAGTTATGATCGATTACGGTGGTATCATGCCTCAGCTTCAACACCAACTCTCTTCACTTCTTCAACTTGCTCAAAAAGAATCCCAAATTTTTCAACAATTAAGATTGATGGTTATACAAGAAATGATTTACTTCATTCATGTTACTGAGTTAACTCATTTTGTTAATTCATCTTTCAATTCGAAATTGCTCTTTGTTGATCTTGAACAAGAATCACCACAGGTATTATGACTTTTTCTTAAGCTGTTTTTACCTTTTTTTCAAAAGCTTTTCAGGATAGCTAATAGAAACAACTTGCTTATATTAAAATATTCTGACTTTATTTTATCTATGTAATGGAAATACCTGATACATAAGCACTTGTATGATACAGTAGCTTATACTAGTATGTTCGCCAAGCACAACAAACTAGCTTATAGCTTATTTTTATTAGCTTATGACGTTTTTTGATAAGCTAATCCAAGTAGCTTAAAGCTTATAACTTACATTTATCTCTCAATTTTACCTCTGTTAGCTTAAAGCTTATATCTTCTTTTTTTTTGTCATTTCATATTTATAACCTAATTCAACTGCTACTTTTATCCGCAATTTTTTACCGAACAGAATCTTAAGTTATTCGTTCCTGACTTAATTTTTTTGTCTCTCAATTTCATGTCTTTATTCCTAATGGAATGTTTGGTTAATTCTGTCTTTAGTTGATAACGGAAATAGAGAAAAGCCAATTAGCTATGCAGATGGTGTCAATTCAGAAACTGTTTTCGACGGTTTTTTCCTCTAATGGGGAGGAAAAATTAATGGATGATGCTAACTCTTCTGCACATTGTTCTCACTCTTCTTCTACTGAGTGCATTGATCTTAGTTATTGTATGGAAAACACTGACATCTTAGTGCCAACATTGAATGGGTAATTCCTCTCTGGTAATATATATGCTTATTTCAATGTGTTTTTCTCCTTTTCTGTCTTTCACTTCTTTCGCTATAGAATATGAAATATATTAGTTGGTTACATTTAGTAAAGATTCAGTTAGGTAGTTAGTTTTTTTTACGGAAAAAAACTTTCATTCAAAGACAAACAAGAGAATCATTACCAGCAATATTTGCTACAGGTTTTGGGGCACAGCCTACCCACGATTTGGAACCATTTTGCCTAGCAATAGACACTAGTTCAAGCGCAGTAGTGTTTCTACTTCTGCGCACAAAAACTACATTTCCATTAGGCAAACTAGAAAGAAATTCAAACTGTCTGGGATTACGTTAGCAATAGAAGCATCATTTAATCCTCCATGTAAACATTTAACAATCACTCCTCAGTCAGACTCAATGATTATGTGCTCATTTTAAGTTGTTGTTTGGATCCACTGTAGGCACCTACTCAGTGCCATAGCATCGGCCTTGTTTAGGGAAACTTAGATCTTTTCCAAGTGAGTTGCAGCAAATTCAACAGTTCCACTATGGGTTCTAAGTTCTAACAATCATTCTCCATCCTGTAGTTCCATTTACGAAGCACCGAACATCAATGTTCACTTTTGCAGCCATGTTCAAGAGGTTCCTATCTGTCAGGAGCAGCTCTAACTGTTTGGACATGTTTTGAGCAGTTTGGAGAATTTAACTCTGCTACAAACTCAGAACCTGCAGCAGCAGTAGCAGATGAACAAAATTGATCATTTTAAGATCAAGTTGTTTCTCCCTTTCCATATCATCTACAGGGCAACAGTGAAAAGTTAGGTGGCTAGTTTGTCAGACTTTCAAAGCCAACTTTGCATCCGCATAATCAAGCTAACATTTGTTGGGACGTGATTTCCAATGGAGATGTGAACCAGACCTGCTGTGTTAGTGGGCATTGCATAAAGAGATGTTCTTGGCATTCGTTAGCATTAACCCAGGGGATATGTGGTATACCTTTCTTCTCTAGATTGGGGATAGTTGGAAAAATAGATTTGGCTAATCTCCAAACGAAATTCTTGACACAACTGGGAACATTTATTTTCCAGATTGCCTTCCAACAAGTCCCGGATCTCTAGATAGTTAGTTGCTCTATATATAGTAAGAGCTCATTCTATCAATTTCACCATCTTTGTTAATATAATTACTTAGCCTCTAAGGCTTAAACTTTCTCTCATTTCCCTAAACCTCTGATTCCTAAGATGGTATCAGAGTTTGTTCAAAGATCCGTTGGGCTATCCGCTATCGAGTCACTCAGGTCACGCTTCAGATGTTCTATCTTGGGTGTGAAGGAGGTGTTGAGAGTCCCACATTAAATGAGATATGGCCTAAAAACATGTTTATATAAGTGAGAGACATATCTCACTATACAAGTCGGTTTTGTAGGGTTGAGTTTTAAGTCCAACCCAAATTTTATACAATTGATGATTTGTTATGCATGTTCTGATAGTGCAGCAAAGAAAAAATTGATCAACGACTAAGATTGTTTACTTTACTATATTAATTCAATTGTTAACTTTAGAGGAGCTAGATACATATCACCTTACCTTTTTTTTACTCTACTATATTAGTTATATTGGTTTCACTAAATGATGTAGCTTCAGATTTATACGGTGAACGAGGTTATTAGCTTTGTCCCCCATTTGCTGTGGAAGGAAGACACTCATACTTGAATTCTTGTTAGTTGTTACATACATAGCTCCACTAAAACTCCATTTTCTATGTCTTCATAAATTGTTCAATTTTGTTCAGAGTCTGTGGGAATTAACAAGTAATGTTACTTAGATCACATCTAGTAGTATTATAAAGCTTATACTTTTTTTCCTGCTGGGTGGCTAGTTCATCTATGCCAAATTCCTAACTCTTTGGGGAATGGGGACTTGGTGATTTCAATCCTGTTCATATCAACCATATCATACTTGGTTCTTTCCAGGAGTGGGATGTTTAGAATAAAAATGGCTGGCTACGCTGTTATATTTACCCTGAAAGCCACTGTATGTTTAAGTTAGTACTGTCCCCTGTTTGTGGATGTATGTATGTCACAGTCTAATTATATAGACTTGTTAGCACGGAGGAATTGGAATTTTTTTCCTTTAACATTTAAATCTCGTACGGGGATCCATATCAACGTACAACTCCTTTATGGTTGTTCAATAGAATAGCACATTGTTTTTTGTTCCTTATTAAACATCTAATTTGCAGTCGCCTAACTCATTTTAGTGTGTTTATTTGTTTCAGATGGCTTCTAGGCTATCCAGTGGTGTATCTGTTTGGCAAAGATCATATTTCTGATGCCATTTATAACCTTTCAACCAAATATCTTCATATTTTCCAAGTGTTTGTCTGCAGGTTTGTTTTCTCCACGGTTTGTTTTATGAAAATGCTGCTATAGGTGTGATGTAGAAATTGTTGTATTAAATTCTCCAGCATGTAGTGTGTTCCATAAAAAGGCATTCTCAAAAGCCTAAAGTAAGAAAAAGGATAAATAAGGCCAAGAAAGGAGTTAAAAGGAGATAACAAGATGCTATGATATCTGCTTTTAGTGTTTATGTGATTATTTTACCAATCAAAGAGTCGTGGTTATGCTTGATGACTATTCAACCATACTCGGGAATCGAGATGATATCATTGTTTCATTTTTTTTCTTCCTATAAAGCATTTCAACACAAATTGACTATATTAAAATTTGACCGCTTGCAGGAATAGTAATCTCAACAAAGGAAGTCAAACTGAAGAACTGCTAAGGTGAATACTACTTGTGGATTTTTGTAAATATCATTTAGTTCATCAGAATGTTTGACAATTGAATCACGAGATGTAGCTTAGTTGATATTTTGAGTTCCATATGGGTGGGCTTTAGTTGTAGACTTGTAGTGTAGCCATCCAGGGCTTCGAAACCCACCGGAACAACCCTATCACCTAGGCCAAGCTAACACCTGACCCGCATCGAAAAGGTGGGAAAAGGTAAGGGGTGACTTGGAGATTTCAATCCCCTGCTTCTCCCCCAAAAGAAAACTTTGGTGATTGTTTTAAGACTGCTATAATAAACTAATATTTGTATAATATCCTTTGATATGATAAAGCTGCATACAGAAGTGGGATAAAAAAAGACAAATTGTAACAAATGTAGAGATATACATGAGTAGTCCACATCCTGAGTTCTTTCTTCAGTCAATAAGCATATTGCTGATATTCTAATCATGTTTGAACAGTTTTTCAGTGCCTTATGATTTAAGCACTAGAGGGAGTAAAGAACAATGGGCAGAAGCTTTTCTAGCTCACATTCAGGCAAAATGGGAAAGATGTCCAGAAATTTGGAAGTCTTTAAAGATGGAGGTCAGTGAATGTCATCCTCAAGCTATCGTGTTATAGTTGTACCCGCATCTAGACAGAACAAAATTTGAGTCCCTCATCTAGAGCAGAACAGAATTGGAGGGAGTTCCCAAAAGTACCTAACATGCTTCAAAAAGCAGTATGTACTTAAATAAACGGAAACATTTATCTGAAAATAACTTTTATTTGTTGTGAAGTATACGATATGTTGCTTCCTCAGTACTTCCCACATGGTTATATAGAGTGTAAATAGAAACTTGAACCAAATTTTTTGTCTTGTATGGTATGCTGATTCATTGAGAAAGCGCAATGGATGATTATATAAAGCAGTTTGGTGAACTTGATAAAAATAGCTACTGATTATATAAAGCAATTTGGTGAACTTAATAAAAATTGGATAAAAGATAAATTGATCTCAATACACCAAAAACTGAATTAAACACATTGGCACCCAATAAAATCAAAATGTTCAGCCAAGTAAATGGTGTATCATTGCTTAGAGATCATTCCTTTCCTGTGGTAAGGATTTTGAAATGGGTAAGATCGACTGGTTGGAACCTAATTTATTTTCTTTTTCACTAGGAAAAACAAATAATAAACCACTCAGTCAAACAATCGGACACAGGCAAAAATTAACATAGATATAATATGGATTAAGAAGCAGCAATACTCTTGAATCAAATTTTCATTCAATAACTCATATCAAAACTCCCTAAACATTATTTGGCCAAACTTGGCAATGATTTTGATGTCTGATTCAGAAAATAAAGAAATAACAAAGAAAATTAGAGACAAATTCTCTCTTAAATTGATTTAGAGCAACTCCAATGAAAAGGTGGAAAAAGAATGGAATCTATGCTTTGATCAGGTTCAGTACATCCTCCTCCTTGGGAAGAGCAGGAATTGCTCCCTTTTTAGTAGTTGTGATTGCTCCACATGCATTTGCAAACTTGAGTACTTCTCTTAACTTTGATTCATCCTGCAATCATGAAAATAATTCAATCATCAATTACAAAAACTCAAACGGGGCTTTATATTGAGTTTCTCAGAAATTTAGATATTAGAAAAAATTTAAAAACAAAATCAGTTTAACTTGCGTCTTTCCATTTGAGTAAATAATTTGAAGGTTTATTAAGGGATATGGTAGCCCTAAGCACTTACTTCTAGTATGGCCTGATCATCAACAATCTTGGCCAATAGAGCACCAACAAAGGAATCACCAGCACCAGTTGTATCAACTGTATTGACTTTGAATCCATCTACTTGTCCATGGAAATTCTGGCAAAAGAGGCAGTAAAAAAAACCTCATTAGTGTTTCTAAACAAAGATATTCTTTGGATTACAGTTTTTAGGGAAAGTTTAACAACCAATAGTACAAAAAGTGATAGGTAAATAAAGAGTAGGGATATAGATTTTACCTTAGTGTAGTATCTTGCGCCATGTTCACCAAGAGTGACAAGGAGCAACTTCAAATTTGGGTGCCACAATGTCAAAGCAGTAGCATCATCAATTTTGTCACTTCCAGTCAGGAACTCCAGCTCATTATCACTAACCTTGATCAAATCAGCCTTTTCCCAGATACTCAGTATTTGCTTGCGAGCTTCTTCGGCTGAGGGCCACAATGGTAGGCGGAGGTTTGGATCATAGGAAAGAAGGCAGCCAGCTTCTTTGGCAACTTCCATTGCCTTCAAGTGTGCTGATCTACATGGCTCCACAATCAAGCTTATAGATCCATAATGGAAAACTTTTGCCTGTCAAGTTAAGTTTCAATTAGTCACCTACCCCATTCATAATTACTCAAATGATGAATTTTTTTAGTTCACTATGCAAATTTGAATTTGATTATTAGACATGGCATGAATAGGCTGCCAAATAATGTACTTAGTCAATGATGTAACACGGCGTGAAACACAATGCGAATTTATAAATTAATTAATTTTATATATGTTTGAATAAACACAAGCGCAGCAATATTTAAATTAAATTGTAGAAAAATATAATTGCTCCTGCAAAATCCCAACCACCCCCTGATAAAACCAACCAACGCTTTCGTCGTATGCTATTATTGTTGAATTTTAAGGAAACATTAAAGAAAATCAAGTGGATTGAAGAATGATTCATCATCCTAATCTTTTTCTTTTTTTTCTACGCAATTGTAGCTATTGAATAGCACGTGAAGTGAGAATAAAGAAATCACATGGTAAGAGTAAATTATCAATTCGTCCATAAAATTATAGGACCAATATCTCTAAAATTTGCAGATATGTAAAAGGGTAAATTCGGTGGTGCACCCTAAGCAACATGCACAAATCTGTTTCTATCATTGGACCAACCGGTCTTACAATTGGATCAAAAGTTCAACCAATCTTACTAATAAATTTGTGCACGGTACAAGACTTGCCCATTAGACTAAATATATAAAAAATACCTCAATTTTGAATAATGTTTTGACTTGCATGTACTAAGGTGATATGGACTAATTTGCTAATAAGCTGCATAATTTGAGTACCAATGAATTTACCATATAGTAACATGGTTTAAAGATTAATTTAACATGAGGACAAAATTGGTCAACATCATTCAAAAGCCTCTTTAAGGTGACTCCTAAAAATTTAGAGGGTGAATCCGTAATTTAGTCTACATAGTAACAATAACACCAACCAACAACCCCATCCACCAAAACAAAATGAAAACCATATCATAGGATTTAGACAAATTTTGAAAGCGTGTATCGGTAGCGCTGCAACGTAACGTAAGATTAGTCCTAGATCTAATAATGGACCCCACCACATGAACACAGCAACGCTGACATGTCAGTGTCGTTTACCACAACACACAAATTTGAAGTCGTTACAAACAAGACACAGATACGAAAATAACAACAACAAACAAAATAACATCGAAACAAACTACTACAGAAAAACAAAAAACAAGAGATAGATAAAGTTGTTATGTTACGTACAGATCTGATGAGTTCGAGGTTGAGTTCTTCAGGTTTAAGAAGCATGTCAGCACTTGGATTTCTATAAAACATAAACTCACGCTCTCCATCAGCGCGTAGAGTAACAAACGCCAAAGCAGTACGTGCACCTTGGTCAAAGGTTATACCTTCTGCAACCACACCGTTTTCCTTTAAGATCCCGGCGAGCATGTGACCGAACTCGTCATCGCCAAGTTTTCCGACAAAGGCGGCTTTGCCTCCTAATCGGGAAACAGCGATGGCGACGTTCGCTGGTGCACCGCCGGGAGCTTTGAGGAAACCGGGGGCTTCTGCGAGGGAGACCCCGGACACGGTTGGGACAAAGTCGATCAGCATCTCACCGAAGCTGACGATGAGACCAGTGCCTGTGGTTGGGATGACATTGCTTGAAGCCATTGAAGTTTGAGAAAAAAATAAAAGTTAGTGAATTTTTTGAGAGAAAAAAAGTGTTTTGGGTTTTGGGAGTGAGAGAGAGGAGATACAAGAATGGGGTTTGGTGGTAAATATTTATAGAAGGAGTTGGTAAAGAGAAGGATAAGAATAAAAAAAAACAAATTCATAAAAATCATAACAAAAGGGATAGGAATAAAATTACTAAAATTAAGGGATTTTATCCATTAATTCGAAAAATAAATAAGATGATTTGATTCTTGAAAAAGAAGTAAATAATTTAAAGGAATTTGTTTTGGATTTCGGATAATGAAGGAGTTTCTTATTTTGGTGACTTGATAAAGGAGTTTTTTTTTTTTTTTTTTAAGGATAATGAAGAAGTTGTTATGATTTAAAATTGTGAAGAAAAAAAACTATAAAAACAAAATTGATAAAGATAATTCCTCAAAAAAAAATGATAAAGATAATAAAAATATATTTAAAAATGCTACAAAAAATTATAAAATTTTAGTTGTTTGGTTTTATTGGTAGATCTTAGTTTTTTCTTGTAATTAATTAATCAAATAATATTAATTGTAACAAAAAAATTAACCTTTAAAAAAATATTAATCTATTTGATGTGGGATGCATGTTTTATTTATCATCGAAGAGTCAAATTGGAATATAATAAGAAGTTGAAATGTGAGAATTTTGTTATTTGCCGTCGGTTTTGTTGGGGGGCATGGACAGTGGATTTGGACTGTTTTAATATTTTAAACTTACCTTTATCTATTTTTTAGGCCGAAAGTCACTGTTATCATTTGGATTTGAACTAAAAATATAAATAAATTGTCCACTAGCATGTTTGCTGACTAGGCATGATTTAGAAAGAATGCAAAAAAAAATTACGATATATATACTAGTATGTGTATATCCCTTTTTTCCTTAAATTTAGCAGGTAAAACTCAAATTAAATCGGTGATGGAGTCTAATTTTTCTGGATTTGATTTTGAAATAAATTTCAAAAGTCAATCATAAGTTTCTTGTGTCAAAAGACAATGTTGGATAAGTCTTCTTCTTTTTTTTTTTGCAAAAGTTTGCTAAGTTTGTTTTGGATAAGTTTGACGACCGGAATTAAAATATATTTTAGTAAAATTATTAATAGTTGGTGAATAATTTTTTTTTTAAGGATATGTCCCGTTTGTATTGACCTTATTTTTAGTTTACGTAAGTAAATAAATTTTTATTTTAATTTATAAGCGTTTATAACGAAAATTGTATGTTCATGAACTGTTTTGTATAAGCTTTAAAATAAGCTAATTTGAAGTGAAGATTTGTTTTGGTAGAATTCTTTTTTTTGGTAGAAAATTAGTGAATATTTGTTTTGAAACAATACTTTGATATTTTTGGAAAGAATCAATATTTTGATTTGTGTATTCCATTTTAAATTTCTCACCATAGTGAAATCAGAATATTATAATTTGTTTATTTCATTCTTGTTTTTATTCCATTTTAAATTACTCGCCATAGTGAAATTAGAATAATATTATAACTTGTTTATTTCATTCTTATTTTTATTCCAATTTAGCAGGTAAAACTCAAATTAAATAGGAGATAAAGTCCAATTTTTTGGATTTGATTTTGAAATAAATTTCAAAACTCAATCATAAGTTTCTTGTGTCAAAAGACAATGTTGGATAAGTTTGTTTTCTTTTTGGCAAAAGTTTGTTAAGTTTGTTTTCTTTTTGGAAAAGGTTGGATAGGTTTGATGACCAGAATTAAAATATATCTTAGTAAAATTATTACTCTCTCCGTTCCTTTTTAAGTGTTTTTTTAGGGTGAATTTTTTGTTCCTATTTAGCTGTCTTTTTGGTATTTTAAGGGTATGATTTGTCAATTATATCATTTGTCAATTACTTTTATCTTTTTCAATACAACTAATTAATACTATCTATTTGCAAAACTAAAGTTTGTTTGTTTTTTTTAAAGCAAAGTTTGTTTCTTGTTATCTTCAAATTTAAACAAAATTTTGTTCCAAACATTGGTTCCAAGAAGAGTTAAAATTCTATAAATAAGATGAGTAGCAATTGTTAAAAATTTCAAGTGTGACTCTAGCATTGGTTGAAGCCATAGTTGAAGCCTTAACTTTAATTAAAGGAGTTGGAAGAAATTTAATTTGTTCTTAACTTTTGATTAATGTGAAGTAGAAATAATTTTTATATTGACTTAAAATAATTAAAAAGATGTGCACAATATTTAGAAAATTGACAAAAAAAAATAAAAATTGTGGTGGTCAGGGTTTGAACCCCGGACCTTGCATATTTTATGCATTGTCCATACCAATTGAGCTAAGCTCACGAGGACAATTGTTTGTTATAAGAGAGAGTGCGCAAAAAAAAAGGAATTTATTGCAGAAAAAGTTAATAACTGACAATTGTTTGTTACTAGAGAAAGATAACATATTAAATTTATTGAAAAGATAAAGTGTGTGCAAAAGAATAGAAATTTGTTGGTGGATTAAAATGAGGGTATAATTGGAAGAAAATATGCTAAAATACTCATCGCTATTTTGGTGCTAATTTTCTAAAAATACACTTAAAAAGGAACGAAGGGAATAATAATTTGTATTTTTTTTTTTTAGAATTCTTTTTTTGTTAGAGATTTTTTTTGTTAGAGAATTGGTGAATCTTTTTTTTGGTACAAAGGAAAATGAGAAAACAGAAAAAAGAAAAACAGGAAGAAAAAGGCTAACAGAACCTAGCTAATCCATAAGGAAGAGGGTTCCATTAGCGTCACTTCTAAGATGGCTGAGCAGCTCAGATGGGGGTGGAGTGTGAATGACGAGATTAACATCCAAAGAAGCTCCACGTTTTGCGAAAAAATCGGCGCACTGATTCCCTTCCCTGAGAGTGTGACAAATTGTGACATTACTTTGATGAAGTGGCTCTTTTATGTCTTGTACAAGAACAACATAGACATGATATTTCTCTCGGCGGCCGTTCATGAGATTGAAAACAAGAGAATCTAAGTAGCAAACCAACTCCACAAAAACCCAAAATTTTAGCTATAATCAACCCATGGTAAATAGAAGAAAGTTCAGTAAGAATAATATCATCCGAACCCGAAATGAAACCTGAAAAGGCGTATAAGAAGAAGCCAGCATTGTTTCTCAAAATTCCTCCAAACCCGGATCTGATGGGAGAGTCGTGACAGCTACCATCCATGTTAAGAATAACACAAATGTGATTATTGTTGTTCCGTTTAACCAAACGATCACCTGGTGCAACAGAGATAATGGTTGAAAAGCTAGATTTAATTACCTCAACCGAGTTAAATATGTTGGCAACAAGTTGTTATAAAGGCCAAGTGTTATTGCTGAAACACATAGAATTTCTATGGCACCAAGACCACCAAACTCTAGCTTAGAAAACGGGGATTTAAGACCCGTGGACCCTCCTTTAAGTCAATCATGCATGTCTGAAATAGCGAAAAAATCAGCAGTGATGAAACCTAGCTGCTGCCAGATATTCTTAGAGAACATGCAATCCCTAATACAGTGAAGAAAGGTTTCATTTTCGAGGCCGCAACGGCTACAAACAGCAGAGGCCGCCATGTTTCTGTGATTAAGTAAAGATAAAGTAGGAACTGCATTGTGGCAGACTAGCCAAAAGAGAAGCTTATATTTTCAAGGAGTTTTAACTTCCAAATCCAAGACCAAGAATGCAGAGTCGGACTTGCACTAACCGGATCAGCAGCTACTGTGAGAAGCCAATTATATCCACTCTTAGTTGAGTAGGTGTCGCTGATGTGACTTGTCCAAACATAAGCATCATCGACATTATCATTGAATTTATAGTGCAAATTATTGATGAAAGTAGAAGCTTCATGAGAAAGCTGGGTATAAAGGACATGCGTGTGAGGATCATTAAAGCTGACAACATCTTTAACTGTGAGCTGCAAGTCATGAATGTCAACATAGGGAAAAAGAGTTCCTGGAGTATCGAGCGGACTCCATGGGCTGAACCAAAAAGAAGTAGAACCAGACCCTGCACGCCAAGGATATTTTTGCTTTGATGATGGAGGACCAAGTGGGGGATCCACTGGAAAAGTCATTAGCTTTGAGAATATTGTGGTCGACAACATATTTATTAGAGAGAAGATTAACCCAAAGTTTCTTAGACGATTGGATCATATCCCAAACTAATTTTTCAAGAAGGCAAGTATTTACTTCTCTGGCCGTTCTAATACCTAAGCCACCAAGAATCTTAAGACGAGTAATTTTTTTGAGAAATCTAAATAACATAAACTAACATTTTATTTTTATTTTTAAATAAATATCTACCAGGCATCATTTATTTTAAAATAATAATTTATTTACATTTTAAGTTACTCACCGCAGTGAAATTAGAAATTATAATTTGTTTATTTCATTCTTGTTTTTACATTTTTTTTCAATAAGTGAGAAGTTTATTTCTATCGAAATGATTAAATTCGAGTGGTTAATGAGCACCGCCAAATGAGAATTGTTTGAAAGAATATGAGTTTAACTATTGCATGAAATAATTCTAGGTCACACTATAGTTACATCATCATTGTCGAATTCCAATTACTTAGACCCTTTCCTCTCGAAACGGCAAGAACATAACGACGTTGTCAACCCAACAAAACAAATAGTAAGAATCCAAGAGTAGTTACTATAACACCCTAATCCCCAATTATTATTTTTAAATAAAAATACAATAATTAATTAAACATGCAAGGGTGTCACACATCTTCTTCAGTTCAAAAATACTTCATTTAAGTAAATAAAAACGTCGCAGCGGTATAATTTTGAAAATATCAAAGTAATTGTCACATCATTGTATCGACATCAGATCTGTATTCAAAGTCGAATTCTGAAAACAAAATCTAAAATAAAAGAATCCTCAATCCCTAGTGTTACTGATCAAAACTTCGACTCAATAAAGACTCCTAAAAACAATAAACAAAAAGGAGAATAATTTCCTAGGTAGCTATTTGGCCTAATCTTATATCAGAATTGATTGTTTCTATATGGGCATTGCCACACGATAATACTATACAGATGCTATACTTATTAACTCCCATAAGGTGACCATAAAACATAAGAAAGACAAGAGCCAAGAGAGTACCTTACTGCATGTAAAACTGTCAATAGCAAGAATAAAATAAATTAAGCTAGAACCTTTTAAAAGAACAATTTACAACAATTAATATTGAATTGGCATGGCACAGTGGTAGTTTTAATTACTAGAACTCAATGTATCAGCCACGCATGCAATGGAAACAGCATATAACATGGTACCGCAAGTAATGATAGTAATTCACAAATTAAAGTAGGTACGACACCGGCAATTAAATTTGATGAATAAGAACCTACAGTATAATAGCGATGGAAAATAACAAGAGCAATTTCTCAAAAATTCTATAGAATAACCTTACTTCAGTCACAATTCAAAACTAAGAATAACATATAATCCATACAACATATAATAACATGAATTTATTAAACGATCATAAAAAGAAGGAAAAGAACACAAACCCTTCACTACCCATATGTTCATACATCCCTTATGGTGAATAGAGACTCTCCCCTTACCTATTCTATCAATAAATTCGAACAATTAAATTAATAATATCAAACAAATCAATCCTATTAATAATATTAACATTAGGGTTAATATGTATTTACCCCCTGTAATTTGGACGAGTTCTGGTTTACCCCCTATAAAAAAAAGTTTAGATTCCAACCCTGTAAAATAAGATTCTTTGATTTTAACCCCTGAACCATGTGACTATGCAGAATTGCTGACGTGGCGAGCTGAGTGGCATGCTGACTGTGCATATCTGATTATGTGGCAAGCTGATTGTATAATTAATTTTGTTTTTCATTTTTTTTTAAAAGTTTGTAAAAGTTAAAAAAAAAATCAGGATTTTTTTTTATTACAAAAAATAATTTTCAATTTTTTTTAATATTTTGAAATATACATTTTTCGAAAATTCCAAAATTTATAATTTACGAAGAATATATATTTAAAAAAAAAAATTCCATAAATTTTTTAAATTATTTTCGAAAATTTTGAAATACATATTTCAAAATTTTTATTTCGAAAAAGAAGTTCAAATTATTTTTGAAAATTTGGAAATATATATTTTTCGAAAAAGAAGTTTTTTAAATTTTCTCAACAAAAAAAAAATCTGGAAAATATTTTTATTTTTAAAAATCTGGATACAAATTTATTTAAAAATTTAGGAAAATTCAGATTTTTTTTCGAAAAT
>Ga0315914_1003441_pt1 | contig 24033 bp, 21 predicted proteins | sample MpolenodulesMG_FD_203920 | JGI IMG/M metagenome (GOLD analysis project Ga0315914, IMG submission 203920) | Medicago polymorpha root nodule microbial communities from Los Angeles, California, United States - elongated nodules | ecosystem: Host-associated > Plants > Roots > Nodule | place: USA... | reverse complement strand
CAATTTCATATCCTCAAACATATCACTAAAACTAGAGCACGAATTTCAACAAATAAGCTCACAATAATCACTTATCCAAAGTAAGCACTTATGCAAAGAATTAGAGAAAAGATTACAACTAAGAGATTATGATTGAAATCTAACCCCCTTACCTCAATAAGCAATAATCCTAGCAAAAGCTTCAATTAAGCTCCTAGAATCCCTAGCTCCTCTTGGTTCTTCAAGCTTTTCTCTACAACCCTCTTCTCTTCCTCTTGCCCCTTTCTCTTGCCCTTTCTCTCTCTACCTCTTCTCAATTTTTTGTAAAATGATTGTGAACCCCAATTCTCTTAAAGACTAAGGCTTAAATAGTGTCCACACTATTGGGCTTAACCCTTAAAGTCTAATGGGCTCCAAAACCCTTATAAACTAACTCTCAAAATTTTTATTCACTCACGGTTAAAAGTTATCAATAATTACCGGTTCAAAACTAATTACCACTGCCGAATAGTAACTTAGTAAAAATAATGGTTCTCACTTGAAACACTAAAAATAACCCTCACCATGAAATTACTAATTTACCCTTGCTCAGAAATGACCAAAATACCCCTGGGTCTAAAATGACTATAATACCCTTCTAACATCGAAACCCACTAATCTTAACCCAAAATACACACAGAGGCAATTAATCACATATAAGCACATATAAATACACATAAATAAATAATAGAATAAATCTAGCGAAAATCGGGCTATTACATTTTCCATAGAGGAAAATGCTACTTATACTAAGTAACAGCCTACACACACGTTCGAGACATAACTGCTAGTAACTACTACAGACGTATTTGAATTTCAAATAACGCATCTTTGACGAGAAACCGCTACTTAGCTCCTCTTTCGACGCCAATATTGCTTCGACATCTTTTTCGCTCTGTCGAACCATCCTCTCGATCAACACATCTTCTAGACTTTGCTTTGACTGTCGAACTTAAGAATCGAACTCGATTCATTCTCTCTGAAATTCTGGTCAAACTTCATTGACCACATTTATTATAGCCTGTTGAAAATACAGGCTAACAAATTGTCCCCCAAAAAATGTCTTTTTTTTTATATCTTTAGATAGAAGAAGAAAGAGTACATTTTTTGAACTTCACTGAGTGTATTTCTTTGGTCGAAAGGTAGTTAAAACCATCCTTTTAGTGATGTCATCATTCCCCACTTAGTGGGCCACGTTCCAATCCGCGGGAACCAACTTTGCTCCACTTCCTATAACCATCCAGGATGTCTATTGAAAATTTCAAATTAAAAATGTACATGCCTCTCTCATTTCCTTTCTCTAGTTCATTGGAACTTGGCATTTTCCCTCCCCATCATGAGATTCTATCGCTTCTTATTCAGAAGCTTTGGGATTTCGGAAAATGAGAAGTTTCTTTTCTTTTCATAATATGGGGAAAATAAACCCATCAACTTTGAAAACGTTTTACCTTCTCTCTTTCCGTTGAGAAGCTTATCTCCTACATAAACATGTGGCTTTATCTGACAGGTTAACATCAAGAATCAACCGTAGTCGCTTTAACCTCTTAGGGCTATATAAACTGATCTCAACCCTCTTTCACTTTACTCTCACTTCTTTCTTCTCATTCTTCTCGAGAACAAACCCCTTTTTTAGGCTTTTCTCATTTTTGCGTTCTCTTGGGAGAGAGAAAACATAAGGAAGAAAAGAATGGAGCGATTTGGTAATGATGAACTTACCACTATTGCGAAGAAGGTTGCCGAGTTTGGCACCCAATATCTCAGAGATCTCATATTCACCTCAAAAGATTTTGCAAGAATCTGTAAACTACCTGTCATTCTTAGGTCCTTACCCCCAGATTACGTGGATTGGCTCAACAACGATGATGTCACCGAGCATCAGACCAACTTTCTCAACATGATCGAGAGTAGACATGTAGATTACTGCATTCTTCGCGCATTTATCCCTTGCGTCTAACGCCAAGGTTGAGAGTGCACCCTATTTTTTGGCGATGTTGGATGCTTCCGCTGAAGGGGGTGAAAACATCGAAAATGTTATCTCCACCTTTACTAGGCTTTTTAGGGCACAAAAACTTCACGCATCACGATTGCATGTGGTCGGTTGGAGAACTCCTTATTGGATTCGCGCTCATTCCTTTTGTTGGGACCGACCAATGCCTAAATGCCTAATTTTTAGAACTTTCTGTGCTTTGAAAGACACTTGCCAAGGGGATGGGAGATTTTCTGGGTTCTACTTGCCTACACCTGGGGTTGGTTATGAATATTCCTAGAATAGGGTCTGTATTCGTTGTAGGTTTGACAGTGAGTTGCACTTTTTCAAAAGGACGTTTTGTCTTGGCTCCTTCTTTTACAACTTTTAGTCTATCTTTAAGGGATTTTGTAGCATATGTGTCAAATGAATGTTCAAAAGACTTCGAGCTAAAACATGTAATCATTCGACACTTTTGTAAACTGCCCGTTAATTGGCTTTAATTTCTTAATGCCATGTTTTTATTTTCTTCTCGGATTAGCCTAAAGTTATTTCAACTTCTTGTAGTAATGGCTTATACTTTTTCAAGTGTTTTCCATTTATGCGCATGAGTCGATTGTCGTCATTCAACTCTTCGATTTCATATGCATTATTCGAAAAGACTCTTAGGATTTTCCATTGTCCTTCCCAACCAGGTGTCCATTTTCCTAAGGTTTTGTTTCTTTTATCCATAGGCAAGATAACTTTCCAAACCAAGTCATTCATATCAAAAGTTTTTGACTTGACCTTTTTGTTATAAAACTTGGTTATTCTCTCTCTTTTTGCCTCATAAGGACGTCTAATGCTTTTAACCTTTCTTAATCTAAATCAACCAATTCGTCCGAAACCATATTCCAATAATGGTCAACAGGAATTTCATGTTGTCTTTGAATCCTGGTCGATTAAAGACAAATTTCTGCAGGTAACATAGCATCATGTCCAAATGTAAGCCTAAAAGGAGTAGTTTTAGTTGACTCCCTAGGAGAAGTTCTATAAGCCCATAGAGCTTGATCAAGGATTTTGTGCCAACTTTTCGGATTTTCCTTTGTCTTTTTTTTAATTAAAGTGATAAGGTTTTTGTTGGCTGCTTCGACCTGACCATTTGCTTGAGCATAATATGGTGTCGAAGTTAACAATTTGAAACCTGTGTGGTTAGCAAATCGAATCATTTTTTGGCCTGTAAAAACTGATCCTTGATCAGTGGTGATAGTTTCTAGAATTCCAAATCTATGCAAAATATGATTTTGGATGAAACTAATGACCACATTTTGAGTCACTTCCCTTAATGGGATAGGTGAAATAGTGTATTCCAACCATTATGTATTTGTGACCTACTGACGAACCTGGCTTAATTTCACTAATTACGTCGAGAGCCTATCCTCTAAATGGTCAAGGCTTTAAAATCGAATGTAATTCACTAGATGGCACACGTTCGATTCCTGCATGAAGTTGACATTCTTGACAACTTTTTGAAAACTCTGTGCAATCTTTAAACATAGTTGGCCAATACACACCTTGTCGAAACAGAAGCCATTTCATCTTGTGACCTGTCTGATGAGATCTACATGCACCACTATGAGTATCAGAAATTGCTAAGTACGCTTCAGTTTCACTGAGGCATTTGAGTAAAACCCCTTCTGGAGATTTTTTAAACAACTCATTTCCAATAATCACATAGCTTAACGCTCTGTATTTGGTCTTCCACTAGTGTCTCCTATAGGGTTTTGCAAGTAATCAACAATTGGTGTTCGCCAATCATTGTTTGATAAGTTGCCAATGGCAAAAATTTCAGCAAAATTTTCACCATTTGATTCCCTTGCCCCCCCATGTTTTGGCAGTGATAATTTATCTGAATCAGATTCCTTTGAGGGAAGTTTTTCCCTTAATTTTGATAAGTTCTTCGAACTTCATCTTAGTGATTCTCTAATTTCGACATCTTTTGCCCTTAGTTTGCGTAACATCTGGAGTCCTGCTATCAAGGCTTCGTATTCGGCCACATTATTAGAGCAAAGCTTATCAAGTCGAAACTTAAGCTTGGTTGGAATATTCTTAGGTGAGATGATTAGAATTCCAACTCCAGTGCAATTTTTATGGCTGGAACCATCGAAATAGAGCCTCCAAGGTTGAACATCCACAAAATTTAATGATTCCTCAACTACGGAATGATCAACAATGAAATTAGCAATAATTTGACCTTTCACAGACTTTAAAGACTGATAGGTCAATGAATATTATGTGAGTGCCAAAGCCCATTTACCAACTCTGCTGTGTAGTTTTGGCTTCGACATCATATGCTTTATTATATCAAAGTGGGAATACACGTAGACATCAATAAGCTTTATATATTGCTTAAGTTTAATACATGAAAAGTACAAACAAAGGCACAATTTTTCACTTGGATGATACCTTGTTTCAACATCATTCAGAACCCTACTAAGATAATAAATAGCTCTTTCTACGCCGTTTTCATCCTCTTGTGCTAGCATACTTCCTATAGTATTATCTGAAGCAGCTATATACAATTTCATTACTTTATCCCTAAGAGGGGGTAACAAAATAGGAGGGTTCATCAAGTAAGCTTTCATGTCATCGAATGCTTTTTGATGTTCTGGTTCCCATCTGAAAACATCTTCTTTCTTCAGTCTAAGTAGTGGTGAGAAAACTTCGGTTCTGCCACTTAGATTCGAAATAAATCTTCTGAGCAAGTTGATTATTCCCAACAAAGATTGAAGCTCTTTCTTTGTCGAAGGCGGGTTTGTCTCCAAAACTGCCTTTGTTTTGCTTTGATTAATTTCAATGCCTTTTTTGTGCACAACAATACCTAAGAAGTCACCTGCACATACACCAAAAGCACATTTCAATGGATTCATTTTCAATCCAAATTTTCTCATTCTTTCGAATGATCTTTGAAGGTGATCTAAATGATCCTTCTCAGCAAAAGATTTGACAACAATATCATCTATGTAAATTTGCATAAACTTTCCTATAAAATCATGAAACATAGAATTCATTGCTCTTTGATAACAAGCACCAGCATTTTTCAGACCAAAAGACATTACTATCCATTCATAACAACCTAAAGCCCCTGGACACCTAAAAGCAGTCTTAGATACGTCTTCTTCAACAATGTATTTTTGATTATACCCAGAATAACCATCTAGAATGCTTAAATATTCATAACCTACTGCTGAATCAACAAGCATTTCTGCCACTGGCATAGGGCATTCATCTTTTGGAGTAGCTAAATTTAAATCCCTAAAATCTATGCAGACTCTAAGAGTCCCATTTTTCTTAACAACAGAGACAATATTAGCTAACCAAGCGACATACCTTGCAGTTCGGATGAAGCCGCTTTTCAACAATCTCTCGATTTCTTCTTTGATCTTCGGCTGGATTTGTGGCGCAAATCTTCTTGGAGTCTGTTTCACTGGCTTTTTGTCAGGTCGAATTGGTAACTTAAGTTCTACCACATCTTGACTCAAACATGACATCTCGTTGTAGTCCCAAGCGAAACAGTCTTTGTATTTATTCAACAGTTCAATGATTTGAACTTTGAAGTCTTTGTCAATCTTGGTGCTAATGTAAGTTGGTCTTCTTACTGAACTATCACCTAGATCAACTTCTTCCAAATGATCCCGAGCCTTCATTTTCTCGGCTGATCCCATTGGATATTTCTCGTAACCCAAAGGTTCATCATAATAAATATAATCCAACCTTTGGCTTTTGATCGAACTGAATTAAAAATCATCATTGGCATCTTTGATTGATTTTTCTTGTTCGATTTCGGCTTCTAAAGCCGCTTTTTCACTATTTTCGGCTACATAGGCCGTAATCTTGTCGCAAACATTGGGTTCAGTCATCATCAACACTGACATCTTCCCACCTAGATGGTATGACTCCAATCTCAAGATGCCCCCAGGCTAGGGTCCTTGTATACATAGAGGCTCTAGTCCTCATTACGTTATCTTCAACACATTCCTTCTTCCAAATGAAACCATCTTTTGGATGCAATTTCATTGACCAAGGAAAACTGCCATGGTTCTCATAACCAATCGCAGAAATAGGGCATTGCCCAATTCTTGCCAATTTTTTGTCAAAGGTTTTCTTTGTGATGTTTGCAACTTCAGCCACAAAGTAACTTTGGTTTGCTTCAATATTTTCTAGCACACCATTTTCCTTCTAGAGAGAGAGTCTTTGATGCATTGTTGAAGGAACAACTCCAACACCACATATCCTTTCTCTACCAAGTAGTATATTGTAGTTAGCCTTTGACTCAACTACCAAGAACAAAGTTGCCCTTTTCAATATTCCTACCACCAGGTCAACTTCAACAATACCAAAGGAACTTCCCGATTTCCCTTCATAGTTACAGAGAACTACATTATGTGGCTTCAAATCATATTCTGATAAGCCAATCTTTTTCAAAAGAAAGTGTGGCAATAAATTTACTACTGCACCTCCATCTACCAACACCTTGTTTATTCCAACATCATTAATCTTCGCATGGATGAACAAAGGTGTGAGTTGATGTTGCATATGATGATCAGGTCTTTCGAACATAGCCTTGTGGCCTTCAACACAACCATTATCCATCACATAATAACACTTTGGCTTGTGAGCAGTCATTTCTTCAATGAAATCTTCCTCATCTTCTGTAACCTCTGATACAAAGTCATATTCAATCGGAAGCATTGATATGATGAGAATTATATTGAGGCTAGCTTCAGAATTAGTGAAATTCAAAGTTAACTCTTCATCTTTGACAGAAAGACCTTTCTTCACAACCAAAAGGGGAGGAAAGATCCTCTCAGTGGCAAGCTTTCTAAATGTATCGAAAGTAGCTTGTCCTTCGTTGTTTCCTTTGTCAGCATTCTTGTTAGAATTTGTAACATCTTTCAAGGCATCAACCTTTTTCTGACGCTGGAATCTACGCCATTGAGTTTTCATCATGGGATTTCTCCCTTTGTAGTCGAGGCTATTGTTGATACTGTTGTTGATATTGTTGAAACTAGGGCTGATAACCTGGATTTTGAATAGAATTGGCGACGGGCATAACAGCGGCAACAGGGTGATAAACCAGATATTGTTGTTGTGGCTGACTTTTCACCATACTCACTTCTTGATCTTCGTCCTCGGAACTGTCAGTGGGAACACTTTCTTTGACCAAACATCTTTCTTGGACCCCTTCTTCAAGACGCATACCCATGGTCACCATCTCTGCGAAGTTGCGGGGTGCACTTGCAACCATATTCTCATAATAGAACTGATCCAGAGTCTTCAAGAAAATCTTGGTCAACTCTTTCTCTTCCAGAGGTTGACGGATTTGTGCGTCGAAATCTCTCCACCGTTGGGCATATGCTTTGAAGGATTCTTTATCATTCTGGATCATGGCCTGCAGTTCGTCTCTGTCTGGGACCAAGTACAAGTAGTAGTTGTGTTGTTGGACAAAAGCCTCACTCAACTCATTGAAAGTTTTAATATCAGCCTTGTCCAGACCCATATACCACATCAGTGCGGCACCAGTCAAGCTATCTTGGAAATAGTGGATGAGGAGCTCATCATTATCGGCCTCTGCAGACATCTTTCTTACGTACATCACCTAATGAATCTTAGGGCAAGTGTTCCCTTTGTACTTCTCAAAATCAGGGACTTTGAATTTGGGTGGTATCACGACATTGGGTACCAAGCAAACATCATAATCATTTTTCCCAAACAATTCTTTCACACGAAGAGCTTTTAGTTCCAACTGCATTCCATCAAGCTTTTCTTTTAGTTCATCTATCTAGTCGTATGCAACCACACTTTCTGAGTGATAGATGGGTTCATGGTCTTGCTTAACAGTGTGGATCAAAGGAGATGAGTAAGTCATAACAGCTTTAGGGAATAAAGAGCCCGGTTGAGGGATAGGCATTGTCTGTTGCACAAAAGGAGCCTGAACCTTAGAGACATCGGGGCAGAGTACTTCACCATAACCAAAGGGTGTGCTCCAGAGATAACCTTCAAGCATAGCATGTTGAGGACTACTAGAAAACACTGTTGAAATTGGGATACGTGAAACAATTATGGCAATAGGAAGAGATAATGGCTGACTCTGTGCAACCGTCAACAAAGATACTATGTTCCTCAAATTCTCTATTCCGGTCCGGAGGGTTGTCACCTCTTCACGAAGCTTGTGGTTCTCTTGTTCAAGTGAATCCATTCTCTCTTCTTGTTTTGCTCGAGTGTTGTAGATGCGAGTCGACTGATGGACGAGGACGTCAGACTACTTTACTGATGGATTGACCCTTTATGGAGAAGACACAGTGTGAGACTCGGACTAGAAACTATGAATGCAAAATGATTCATGATATGTTTATACCTAATTTTTTTAAGGGCTTATCAAAGTGAATTGTAATCATTGTAGAGGAACATGGTTTTATTTGAAAATTGTAAAGATATTGCAATCGGTTCCTTTTTCAAAAGTAAGAACGAAACCAAGGAAGAAGTTCTTAACAAAAGCTAAAGCTTAGTTAAGATTTTTGAAGTTATATTTCTTGGTGTTACTTCTTACAAGGTCCATTCCTTTGATGTTTACAAGACGACTTGTCTAAGTCCTTCGATATTTGATGGAAAAAATTGTTTATGAATGAATGCATGTATGTATGGTTATGCTAAAAAACATAGAAAACATGGTGAGGTTAAGGGTAAACACGCCATTTGGTGAGGAATATGGTTTCATTTGTACCTGTATCACGGGTTCTGCCAAGTTCCCAAAGTCGACAACCACCTCCGAATTTTATTAGGTTATGGGACTACACCCGGTCCAATAACGTTCGTAGGAGAGTCTCGTTTGAGTGTAGCATCGCATGTCGACTAATACCAAGACAACACTTTTTTAGCCACCGTACTACGTCCTAAAAGGCCAAGATGGCTTAAAGGTAACTCTAAAGGTCCTTAGCTTCGATGGATACTTAAAAGTAATAACGCCTAAACACGACACCACGCGCCGACATATATCACCTTCAAGATCCTCCACTAAGTGTGGTTGTATCACATGTTCCAAAACACGAGACTACTCTCAGAATGTCACTATGATTATACCACCATCCTATCTTATGTTTTCCACAAGTCCGGGTGTAGAACTTATCTCACCACTCACGTAAGAAAGTAAACATACAAGCACATATTTAGAAGTTGTACAAGCAATAATAAAGCACAAATATAAGTAAGAACAAGATAGGCTCAACCCTCTTAGGGGATGGTCCCCAGTGAAGTCGTCATTTCTGTCGCGGTGATTTTTGGATATCAAGCTATTAGATTAGTCTGGAATCTCAATTTAGACTCACCACCGATCTTTTATTTTCCAAGGGGAAGGGGAAAAGTTCGAAAATAACCCTATAAGAGATTAAAGGTTTTGGGGTTGGTTACGTTAAGGGAAGGTGTTAGCACCCTAAATGTCTATGGTATTTTTAATTATCTTGTGCTAAGTTATTGCTTGTTAATAAATGCCTAAAGAAATCTAAGTGTGAAAGAATAAGGAAGGAAGAATATTTATGTTATTTTTATTTGATTTGGAAAGACAAAGTCTTTTGCCTACATACCCGAAGCGGGATCAAAATCATGTAGTTCGGGGTAAATAGCCGAGTGATGGGTTAGATTGATTTTTTAAGAGGATAAGAGGCCGAGAAGGCATAGAAGAATAAAGTATGAGATTGATTGATTTTAATTTGAAAAGAAACCAAGTCTAAGTATGGTTAAAATAGATTAAAATTTGATTGAGGAAAAAAAGAAAGAAGGAATCACTTGGGTTAAAGTCAAAGGTTTGTTAAGAAAAATACTTGAGTTTTTCATATTTGAATGTTTTTGAAGATTTGATTATTTCTAACTAAAAGTGAGCTAATTAAAGTCTAAAAAGTCTAGGCGTAGCAGAATAAAATAAAGCGCGGAGGGTTTTACAAAGGATGTTGGATCCAAAGTAAAAATCTCATTTCCTTGGAATTAACCTTAGAATTACTAGTTGTTTGATTTTAAGGTCCTTAATTTGTCGTTGATTGATTTGGGTCTTGGTTTAGGTCATGACATAATGCGGAATAAATAAATGTGTGTGTCGGGGCAATGTTCTCATTTAGATTTTTACATTGTTCCTAGATACATTCTAATGCCTCAATAATATAAATAAAGTAAAATGACAAAATAATAATGACAAACTAAAATTACAAATGCATGAAATAACTAAATATGCTAAAGAAGCAAAATAAAATAAAAAATATGCATGAGATGATTTAAAGCATTAAGTAAATATGCTAAATGAAAGAAAAATAAAAGAAATAAAAAATGTATGAGATGATTTTAAACGTAAAATAAAAAATAAATATGCTACATAAAATATCAAGTGAAAAAAATAAACAAAAACCAGGAAATAAAAATGCAAGATGGTGGAAATTAAAAAATGCAGTGGGGGTGCAGAACAGTGCTGGGGGTGTAATTAGCAGAAAAGTAGAGAAACCATAAAGGAGGAAGATGGGCTTTAGTAAAAACGAAATGGGCTAGGGTTAACAGGTATGGGTCCAGGGAAAGAAACTGGGCTGTCAGATTTGATCTGAAGGCCCTGAAAGTGAGGGTGTACGCTAGGTACTAAGGACAGGCGCGTACACGATCGAATGGGGGATCAACAGTGGCCGTCAGATCTAAGATCTGACGGATTAGACTTGAGGGTACACGGTAGAGGAAAGGGACAACGTACGTTGGATCACTGGGGGGTATAAATACCCTCAAACACCCAAAAAACTTCAATTCAAAATAACTTTCTCTTTCAACATTTCAAAACCCTTCCCTCTCTCTCACTAAAAAAATGCCACCCCCACACTCATCTTCTTAGGTCAAGCTCCATACTCCGGCGCGGTGACCGGCCATCCTAGGGTGGCGGCGCCGCTGCCGGAGTTACGAAGAAAAAGCTTTTTTCCAAATAAAAAGAATTTCCGTTTCCTCTCCTTCTTTTCTTCTAGGATTTAAAAACAACTTTTATCAAAACCCTCTTAAAAAGTCTAGATCTACGAAAAAGTTAAAGAACTACCTCTGTCCCTTTTATTCTTTCGGTTCTTGTTTCGGATTTCTGCTTTTATTCGAAAAAACAAAAGAGATGTTTGGATCGGCTGTACCAAAAAAAGGTTGTATTGGAATGGATTTTTGAATCAATGGTTTGGTGAAGAACAATGAGGGTTCGGTCAGGTCTAGATTCAAAGAGGAAAGTGATTTTGTAGGTATTTGTGAGTATGAATTCGGATTCACAAGGAAAATGGTTTTGTTCTATTGGTTTTGTGGCCTCTATTCTTACAGTTTTGAAAATTGGATGTTGGTATAATTGTTGTATGATGGAATTGGTGTTCTTGAGGTGGGATTTGTTGAGAGTTTGAGATTGTTGCGTAATGTTGTTTATCATATCGTTTGAGACTCATAAAAAGTTGTTGCTGCTCTTTCCGTTTTTTTTATCTTAGAGATGTTTGATTCTGGAAATAAAATATTTGAGACAAATAAATAAAAATAATAATAAAGACTTAATAAAATAAAAATTAAAAAAAAACGAAATTGAAATAAATAACAAAGAAAATCGAAATTAAATAATATTAAAAATGAGATAAATAAATTAAAACTGAAATAAAACTAAAAAAACTGTCGCCTTCGGAACCAAAATGAGGTATTTTAAAATACTTCTCTGCTGAAATTTCGTCTGAAATGACGAAAAAACCCGGTTTAAAATCCGGAGTAAAAAATGAAAAAACTGGGTCAAAAAATGGGGTATGACAAAGAGAAACATCAAAGACCAACCCCTAATTAGAGCCCTATGTCTAAGATCCCGAAATGCAGTAGACAAGGTAGCATCCAAGCTATCCTCAAGAAATTCACTGAAGCAAAGAAAAGTACTCCTGCACGCCGTCTACCCATCCATACGAATAAGGCAGGCAGTCAACTGAACGACCACTGGGGGTTAGTTCACATCTCATAATTAAACATAGTCAAACATAAGCACTCAAGTATTTCATGCATAAACACATATACATACTCAACATTCCTAGAATACTAACTCCGCATGAATATTTTCTCCTATAAATCATGTTATCACACTTATATCATAGCATAGCAAGCATATTCAATCACTTATCAAGTCATCAACAAAAGTTGATCACTTAACAACATCAATCAATGTAAGAATTTCTTACCTCATTTCCTGTTGAACTTAATTAATAAACCACACCAACTTATCATTTATGAAGCATAAACATACATGCAACTTTACTCATTCTACATAAAGCACATACTTAACCTAATGCATCCCATTTATCTAATTCACATCAATCATATAAATCGCATCAACTCTTACCTAATCAACTCGAAAGTATCACAACTAGAGAAAACATCGAAGTACTTCAAAAAGATTTCGACAGGGGTACGATTGATTGATATTCTTGAAAGGGAAGCAAGTCGAACTCCTTTTGTTCTTTGTTATTTGACCTCTTTGTCATGAATTGGAGAAATGTAAAACTGTAAAGGTTTTTCGAAAGTGGCGAATACCCACAGTTGAAAGAGTAACCAAGGGCCAACAAGATTTAAAGTCTTTTTGTTTGTTCTGGTTCTCATAGTCTGACATCCAGTCCTTATGGAATCATACAAGTTCCCTAAAAGTAATTTGCTAAGACAAAACGAATGACCTTTGTGAAGTTGAATGGCCATGATGAAGGAACTTCTGGGTATTTGAAGGGAGCGGGCACAGTAAACATATTGGCTTAACTAGAAAGCCAGAAAAGCAATATGCTCCGTATCAGAAACTTCGGTGGTATCTTTGTCGGAGTATGTGTTCATGAACGAACCATAAGTGCCTAGGTGGAGTAAATTATGTATCACACTCTCGATCAGGGTCGTATGCCTCACCAGTCGGGGGGAGCCTAGTAATAGCAGTTACGTCTAGCAGAGTGTGGGTCAACATACAACATTTAAGTTGCATGGTATTGGTAGAGCTTTCCCATAAATGCATCACAACCAGTATCAACTTCTCATCATACTCTAAGCCCATCTTAGAGAGTTGAATAAGGTTGGAGATTCCTAATTTTCTCCAAACAGAGGCCTTTAGGGTTTCAACCTTTTCTAACCATTTCAAATAAATTGGAGTGTGGTTGGCTAAAGGAGACGACCTAAAAATCCTTTGGCTCATGAAAGACATATTGAACGAATCATGTGAGAAAACTCTTGGTTTGTGACCTTCGCGGCCAGGAAAGTCGTCCTCGACCTTTTCAGGGTCTAATTTGGAATCTGGGTAGGGCCCTAGGAATGCGTGAACAATACCACGGACAGAGTACGAAATAAGTACCCGGGATTTCCAAATCTTAGTCTTTTCTGCATCCAAGTCAGGTCCGGGGGCGTGGATTTGGTTGTTACTCCTTGGAAAAGTGTCAACGCTAGCTGCGAGAGGGATCTCCTTGCCGCTGAAGTTTTTATCAGTTGAATCGTTAACGGAAGTCATCTTTAGATCAAGATTGACGAAATGGAAGCAAAACAATTCTGACGGATGTTGAGAAGGAGATTTAGGACCTTTTCAAAAGATTATGGAAAGAGAGCGATGTGTTGAGTAAGCAATTTTTCAGAAAGAGAAGGTTTCGAGAAAAGGGTTTTAGGGTGAAGGTAAAGTTTTTATAGAGCCAAAGGAGAGGAAATGGGTAAAAGTACCAATCCATTGAAAGGTCGCCACATGGACGAACCTTTTTATATGAGCTGATACGGTTTGAAGCCGACATCTGTGTTTCGAAGAGGCGAGATGTCCCACTACTTTTCCAACTGCAGAAGTGGTGAGGAAGAATAGCTGAAAAGACCACTCTGGGAAGTCATGATCACCATGACATTATGCTTTGGAATACTTAGAGTTTCTTAAAAATGTCGATTCTCTCTTTTGAATATATTCAGTCGAAAACGACATTTTTGGGGAGCAATTTGTTAGCTGGTAATTTCACCAGACTCATTTAATGTGCTCAACATTAGTTGACTTTTACTCTTGCAGGAATCGAATTCTTTTATTCAACTTAAGGAGTTTCGACGAGATGTTGGACTTATCATGAAATGGTCTAAAAGCCTTAAGGTTCGACAAGACACGAGTCAGCAATTCAAAACCGTCGAAGTTAAGCAACTTCCTTTGAAGCGGAAAGATTCGAATTTCAAAAGAGAAGTGGTTTCCGTAGTGGAGAACGTCGGAAACAAGCGGTTGTCTACATAGAAGGAGTGCTGATCGTGGGATTAGTTTCTTTCCAGTTATTTTTCTATGTATAAATAAGAGTTTTCCATATGAAAAACGATTCGCAAATCACCTATAAAAAATTCTAAAACCCTCGAAGTACCGGTGCGAGAGAAAAGAGTCATAAATAATGTATGTAATGGATTTGTTGAACACCCTTTATTTTTAATGCATTGTATTTTAACATTCGTTTAAGTTTCTGCAATTTAAACTTAATTCCTTTACTTTGCTTTTAAAACACTTTTTCTTTCGAAAGACGCCACATGGTCTCGTTGTAACGCCCTATTTTCTTATTTAATTATTTTTGGTTGAATTTAGAGTCTCTTATATGATTTATGTTGCATTATGTTGATTTATGTTGATAAGTGATGTGTTGTGTGTATTAATATTTTATTATATGGCTTTATATTATTATTTAGTAGAATATGCTGGAAATTAGAATAAATAGACTTGGAGGGGCTGGTTTGGAATTAATTAGAAATACGTGGATTTAGTTAGAAAATATGTTGAGGGTGTGAGATATAAAAGCTAAGAGCCAGACACAAATTAGGTTTACAAGCTTTTGGAGAAAAAGAGGAGAACCAAGGGAAGAGGAGAGCCAAGAGAAGAGAGAACCTGTAGAGTCTTGCAATCACCAATCTAAGGTAAGGGTGGGACTAATATTCTCTAATCTTAGGCTATATAATTCTGAAATTGAATTTAGCATGTAGTTTTGTTGTTGTTTCATGTGAATTGAGAATTAGGGTTTAAAACCGGATTTGATGATAGAACATGTAGAATTGGTTGTTTATAGAGTAGAAAGTCCGTAGAATTCATAGATAATTGATGTTCAGGTTGTAGAATGATCATAGGTTGAGTTTCCTATCAAATTTGGGATTGAGTTGGATGAAAATTGGGTTTTTGGGGTTAAAAATCGCACTTCCCGACAGAAAACATGTTACGTTCGCCACCGCGAGTAGTCTGCTCGGCACGGCGAACTAGGTGTAACAGAGAGCAGTGTTTGCTCGCTACCCACTCGCCACAGCGAGTAATTGTGTAACAGAGAGCAGTGTTTGTTCGCCTTTAGCTCGCCACTGCGAGTAAGCTAGCTCGCCACGGCGAGTAAGCCAACCCGCGAGGCGTGTAGTGTAGTAGCAGTTCCCTCTTTCATGATTCTTGTGTCATTTCACACATTTTCGTTTGGAATTAGCCTTTGGTGTAGACATGGAAGTATTTGGTAATGCATTAAGTTTTTAAATGACCTTGTTCTGTTATGAATAACTTGATAGATGAAATATTACATGAAGGTATGTATATATGTTGATGAACTATGATATGAAATGTATATGTTGAATTAACATGATGATTATATGATGTTGCAATTAAATGATGAATATCTATGAGATTGTAATATTGATGTTGCCATTGTTGGTTGCTGTTGTTGTTGTCGTTGTCGTCGATGTCGTACGTTGTTGTTGATTAAGTTGTTGAGTCCATGCATACTCATAAAGTTGGGGGCTCATGCCCTGTTGAATGTTAATCATTCATATCGCGTTGATTTGAGAGCCTATGCTCTACACGTTGAATTGAGAGCCTATGCTCTAACACGTTGATTGGTACCACATGCATATTGCATAGTCAAGTTGTTGTTGTGTCGTTGCATTGTCGTTAATGTTGAGTTGTTGTCGTCGTTGTTGAGTTGTTGTCGTTGATTTTAAATGCTAAGTAGAAATAAATGAAACATATTTGAATTATTATTGATAATAAGTATATGTGAACTATTATTGTTGTTAATTATTGTTGTTTAGGTAGTTAAATTCCGTTGATGAATTATATGCTCATTATTATTGAATGTGAAATCTCACCCCTTCTGTTTGAATGTTGCCTCTACGTGGGTAACGTGCAGATAACCAGGATTAGCTGCTGATGTGAGTTAACTCTCTCGTGCGTCGTCTTAGGGTCGCTCTGATACGTAACGGGATGGGATTATTTACTTGTTTTCCACTGTTGCGTATTATTTATGAACCATGTTGTTGAACCTTTTTGAATTAAGATTTTTGATTAAGTTGTTTACGTTGAGGCCGTACTGCCGAAGTTGTTGAACTATGAATCTATTTTCCGCTGCGATGTCATTGAAATTTTGACAAGGTTGTTTTAATAAATAGTAACTTTACTCTATTTATATTTTAAATGTAGTGTGATATCCCGTTTTACGTTGAATACTCTGATTATTTGTTCTATTTACATTGTTGGGAAAACGGGGTGTTACACTCGTCCTATTCGTAAAGCAACCTATGAACTTAATGAACGCACAAAAACAAAATACACAACATGTCCTAGGATCTCTGGTTTGGTCCTGCTCGTAATAATCAAAACCAGCTTGTATTGTTTACCAAAAACACCGGTAAACAATGTTATACATTGAGTTTTATTGTATGGTATTGTATACTTGAACATATATTAGAATATCCAATTGTTCTTTTAATATCTTGTTATCATCAAAAATTTAGAGACATTGTATAAAGCCCAATTTTTTTCAACATGATCTACCAAATTGAATCACTAAAAAATCTAATCTTTTTAACTTATCAATTTAGAAAAAAGAAATTGGTAACCAACTCTTGTCCTCGTCGAATTGATACTTTTGTTATTTTATAGAAATCGTGTACTTGAAGCCAATTAGTTTCCCTTTTGTGTCTTGCGAAAAGGTTAAAAATAATGGAAACTTGGAACATAAGAATAAATTATTCTGATTGGTAAGTTTTTTATGTGACCTCTTTATTAATCTTGCTAAAGGGGCAAACACAATAGTTTGATGTACTTAAGAGACATTTAATAATAATTTCTATTTTAAGAAGTTTTTTTTGCAACTCCATAAGCTCTGAAACCTATTTAATGTATAAAAGGAGAGGATGGGATTTATAAATTATAAAGTCATAAAACCATATTCCATTTCTTACTTGCAACGGGGAAAAAACATGTCTCAAATTGTCAAGTTTTTTTATGTAAAAGTTATATTTCTCTCCCTATTTCTTGTTGCAATGAATGCCTATCGTAAGTAATTTTTTATCCTTTTCAAATTTTGTGACTTACTTCCTACATAATATTTATCACATTTTAATAACATCTTTTTATTCTCTTCTTTCTTTACAGACCTGATTGACTGTACTACTGATGATGATTGTGTAGAAGTAGAGTACTGCCGTCCTTTGGTGGCAAAGTGTTTTATTAGTGCCCCCTTCCTTAAAAAAGGAACATGTGCATGCTATTGAGAGATGAGCCCTATTGATTCTATTATAAAATGTCACAAGCTATCATTTTTCTATTGTATTGGTGTTGAAATTGGTTGTTTTCATTATTAGAATATGAAGATCTATGAACAGTTATCAATAAAGAGAATGTTTAGTGTGAGACATTAACAATTTCAAAAGTAAGATTCAATGTATTTACTTTGAATGCTGTTTAAAAATTGCGATGAATAAGAATACTAGGCTTCATTAAAAGGTTTGCCGGAATCCACCGGGCTTAATAAAAGTTCGCCAGAATCCACTGTGCTTCATGAAAGTTCGCCAGAATCCACGGGGCTTTATAAAAGTTGCGAGAATCCAGTCGGCTTAATAAAAGATCACCAGAATCCACTAGGTTTCATAAAAGTTTGCGAGAATCGACTTGGCTTGATAAAAGATCGCTAGAATCCACTGGGCTTCATGAAAGTTTGCCAGAATCCAGTGGGCTTTATAAAAGTTTGCGAGAATCCACTTGGCTTTATAAAAGATCGCCAGAATCCACTGGGCTTTGATAAAAGTTTTGCTAGAATCCACTGGGCTTTGATAGAAGGTTTACCGGAACCCACCGGGCTTTGATAGAAGGTTTTTCGGACTCCACGGGCTTTTCAAAAGTTCGCCAGAATCCATTGGGCTTTGTAAAAGTTGACATACCTTGAACCGAAATACCGAGGATAGCATTTTTGAGAAATGAAAAGGATTGTAAGTTATTTGTTTGTAGAACTTGTCACTCGAAATGTTTGATTGGTGAGACCTCTGGACCAGACACACTGAGGATGACACCTGGGGAAATTGAATATATTTTTAAGCTGTTTGTTTTTGGAATCTGCCACTTGAAATGTTGATGAGATACGAATAGAAGAGATATAGCTAGACAAGACTCTTGGTGATTAATGCAATCATGTCTGAATGATGTTGTATATATGTTGTGTATACATGAATGTATAAAATATATGAGTGTATGAATGTATGACTTGTATGATTGTATATAACTTGACGAGATAAGATTGGACAGGTCAGATGGGAGATGGACCGACATCGCAGCACCAACACTCATCAATCTTCCTTGGGGATAGTATCACTGGAGATGAATCAAACCATTGTCAGGGTAAATCCCGGTATGATGTATCAACTGATGGTGAAGTAAACATTTCTTGGGGATAAAGCCCATTAATCCAAAGTCTGGCAGAAGTCACCATTTGTAAATCGACCCAGAGTACTTTCTCGTGGGCACGCTTCAATAATCATGCTCTTTTTTGCTTTTTGTTCTTTCTTTCGAATCCCTAACTTTTGCCTGGACCGCCCTTACGGGTTTTCAATCCACCGGAAATATATTCCTTTTTTTTTTTTTGTGTCCCTAATTTTTGCCTGGACCACCCTTTCTGGTTTTCAATCCACCGGGACGCTTATTTTTGCCTAAGTTGCCTTTTTAGGTTTTCGACTTAGCGAGCTTTTTCATCTTTTTTCTTTGTTTCTTTTTTTAAGCAATGACTATAATTGTCCTATACAATTTGTCCGTTCTCGAGACGGATGTTGGCGCATACTTCCACTACTCATGAATTTAAAGAGAATATGTTTGTCGTTTATGCTTTTTAAATAAGATATAAAAAAGTTTGATTTTTGAAAGTTTTTGCTTTAGGTATTAATATTAAAAATGGAAGAAATTTTGCAAATAGAATAAATGGGAATTCCAAATAAAGGGGCACATGCTCAAATTTGATTAAAAGAGTGGGTGGCCGGCCAATGGTGTGGCTCAACGGATTACAAAATTTGGAAAATGGTAGTTATATGGGAAAGGTACATTGAACACAATAACCGCTATTTTCCCTAACAAATTTGAATTCCACTGCTTATATACTTCAAATCGGAGGTCCTTTGACAAGTGAGGTGCCCCAAGTGAGTGATGTGCGATCAGATGCAGTTACTTTTATCAAAATCCTTAATTTTTGCATAGATCGCCCTTTTGGGTTTTCAACCTATCAGGATATCATTTTTCTGTTTTATGTCTTTAATTTTTGCCTAGACCGCCCTTTCGGGTTTTCAGTCCACCGAGACGCTCATTTTTGCCTAAACTGCCCTTTCGGGTTTTCGACTTACCGAGTTGTTCTTTTATATTTTTAGACAAAGTATTTCTTGACTGCATTGGAGTTCAAAGGACGTGGGAGTTCGTCACCATCCATATTTGCAAGAGTCAATGCACCCCTAGAGAAAATTCTCTTGACAACATAGGGGCCTTCATAATTGGGCGTCCGCTTGCCTCTGGAGTCTGGTTGAAGTGATAAGATCCTCTTGAGCACGAGGTCTCCTTCTTGAAATTTACGGGGATGAACTTTTTTGTCAAAAGCATGTTTCATCCTCTTCTGATACACCCGCCCATGACATAAGGCAGTCATGTGTTTTTCTTCAATCAAATTCAACTGATCATATCTATTTTGGCACCGCTCAGCCTCAACTAACTTAGCCTCCATCAAAACTCTCCTTGACGGGATCTCGACCTCCACAGGGAGCACTGCTTCCATGTTGTATACTAAAGAGAAAGGGGTTGCCCCTATTGAAGTGCGTACTGAAGTATGATACCCATATAAAGAAAATGGCAACATCTCATGCCAGTCCTTGTAAGTGACCACCATCTTTTGAACAATCTTCTTGATATTCTTGTTGGCATCTTCAACTGCACCATTCATCTGAGGTTTGTATGGAGAAGAATTATGTTGCTCAATTTTAAAAACGTCACACAACTCCTTCATCGTCTTGTTATTCAAATTTGTTCCATTGTCCGTGATGATTTTGTTAGGAACACCATAGCGGCAGATGATATGATTCTTGATAAACCGGACTACTACTTGCTTATTCACGTTGGCATAAGATGATGTTTCAACCCACTTGGTGAAATAATCAATGGCCACTAGTATGAAACGATGTTCGTTTGAAGCCTTTAGTTCGATCCTACCAATCATGTCGGCCACATAGAGGAAAGAACATTGAGGGTAGTCGGCGGTACATGAACTTTATCGGCATAAATATGATACTTGTGACATTTCTTGGCATGATTATAACAATGAGCTTGCATTGTTATCCAGTAATAACCTACTCTCAACATTTTTTTAGCCATTGCGTGCCCACTTGAGTGAGTTCCGAAAGAGCCTTCATGTATCTCATGCATCAATAACTCTGCTTCGTGTTTGTCCACACATCTGAGTATAACCATGTCGAAGTTTATTTTGTACAATACATCTTCATTCAGGAAGGAACTTCCGGACAATCTTCTTAAAGTCTTCTTATCTTTGTTGGATGCTCCGAGTGTATACTCTTGATTTTGGAGGAAACATTTGATGTCATGGAACCATGGCTTGTCATTAACAACTTCTTCAGCTGCGAACACATAAGCGGGCATTTCAAGGCATCAGATACTGATAGTTGGCATGTTATTCCTTCGATTCACCTTGTACATTGAAGATAAAGTAGCTAAAGCATTTGCCATCTGATTCTTATCATGAGGAATGTGGTGTAGCTCAACTTTGTTGAAGAAAGTCAGCAACCGTCTTGCATAATCTCTGTAAGGAATCAAGCCGGAATGGCGAGTTTCCCATTCTCCTTTGATCTGGTTAATTACAAGGGCTGAATCTCCATAGATGTCAATATTTTTTATTCTCATATCAATAGCTTCTTCAATACCCATGATGCATGCTTCATATTCTGCAATGTTGTTCGTACAATCAAATAGTAGCCTAGTAGAAAATGGGAGGTGAGTACCCTTAGGAGTGATCATGACTGCCCAAATTCTGTTACCATACACATTAACGGCTCCATCGAATATCAAACCCCATCTTGATTCAGGATATGGACCTTCTCCAAACAACAGTTCATCACAATCTTTCATATTCAAATACATGATTTCTTCATCAGGAAAGTTAAACTTGATAGGCTGGTAGTCTTCAACCGGTTGATGAGCCAAGTGATCAGCAAGGATGCTGCCTTTTATTGCTTTCTGAGTGCGGTATTCAATATCATACTCAGACAATAACATCTGCCACTGAGTTATTCTTCTAATTAAAGCAGGCTTCTCAAAGATGTAATTGATTGGATCCATTTTAGATATCAACCAAGTAGTGTGATTAATCATATAGTGACAGAGACGTTTGGCAGCCCAAGCTAGAACGCAACAAGTCTTCTCGAGTATGGAGTACCGTGACTCACAATCTGTAAACTTCTTTCTCAAATAGTAAATTGCATGTTCCTTCCTACCGGTTTCATTGAATCTTCTAGCACAGACAGATACATGATCAATGGTCTTCCTTCAACTAGAGGGATGAGAATCAAAGGCTATCCAAATACACTTTGATGCTATTGAAGACTTTATGGCCATCCTCCGTCCAAACAATCCCTTGGTCTTTACGAAGTAACTTGAATATGGGCCCACATGTGGCAGTCATATGAGAGATGAATCTGGAGATGTAGTTCAGTCGTCCGAGAAATCCTAACTTGTTTTTCTGTTTGCAGGGCATGCATTTCTCTGATAGCTCTGACCTTGTCGGGATCTACTTCAATACCCTTCTGACTATAAATGAAGCCCAAGAGCTTCCCAGATCTAACATCAAATGTACACTTGTTAGGATTCAAACGGAGTTGATATTTCCTCAGCCGTTGAAACATTTTCAGCAAATACTCAACATTTTCTTCTTCAGTGCCTGACTTAACAATCATATAATCCCCATAAACCTCGATATCTTTGTGCATCATGTCATGGAAGAGAGTAGTCATGCACCTTTGATAAGTAGCACCTGCATTTATCAAACCAGACGACATCACGTTGTAGCAGAAATTTCCCCAAGGCCTAATAAAAGATGTTTTCTCTCTGTCTTCAGGTGCCATCTTAATCTGATTGTAACCGGAGAAACCACCCATGAAGGAGAAAACTTTGGACTTGGCCGTACTGTCAACCAACACAACAATATTAGGTAAAGTGAAATCATCCTTCGGACTAGCCTTGTTCAAATCTCGGTAATCAACACACACTTTGAACTTACCGTCTTTCTTCGGAACAGGCACTATGTTGGCCAACCATTGAGGATATTCAGATGTAACAAGGAAACCTGCATCAATTTGCTTTTGAACTTCCTCTTTGATCTTGAGAGCGATAGTAGAATGAGTTATCCTAAATTTCAGCTTAACTGGTGGACATTCGGGCTTCAAAGGCAATCGGTGCTCTACAATCTCATGATCTAACCCCGACAAATCTCGGTATGACCAAGAAAATATATCAACATATTGTTTGAGAAGCTCAATTATTCTTTCCTTGACAATTGCTACAAGTAGTGCTCTGATCTTGATCTATTTCTTATCTTCATCGGGACCCAAGTTGATAATCTCCACTGCTTCCTCATGAGGCTGAATGGCTTTCCTTTCTTGCTCTAGTAATTGTCTGATCTCATCAGGAATCTCTTCATCCTCATATTCTACGGCTTCGTAGACAGGGAATTCAAAGTTGGGAGGGAGCATAGGGTTACTATGTTCAACGGATTTATTGATGTTCAGTCTGCATATGATTCATGATTGATTTTAGTAAACAAGTAAATGCAGACCTTTTGAAATTGATTAAATGAAAAAAGAAAATAAGTTTTTGGTTTTTTGTGTTACCATTTTTTCCAGAAAAAGCAATAAAATAAGATAAAATAAAAGTCGTGACAGAAACGACGATTTTCATTGATAATAGAAATGCTTGAAACTAAAATAGTCGTACATGAATTCACTTTCGTCTTGGGCGGAATGAAAGGATTTTTTGAAAAAGACAAAAACAGACAAACATATTACTTAGATAAATGAGTAACAGAAGGGACGTCAACAACGACCCAATTGCGGCAAACTCCTCCTGGGATCACAAAAGATGGTGCTACTTCTTCATACTTGTCTTCAACAAATGCATTAGCTTCTGGCGAAGCATGAATGAACCCAGCGCTATGAAATCTACCCTCGGTTGGCTTGATCACCCCTAGCTTGCTAGGCGAGAAACCCAACCCTTCCTTGCACTTGTTCTCAGGCAACTTTACTAACTGCCCCCAGCTCGTAGCTCCACCTTCCTGCACCACCTTCTGTGCATCTTTCAGAGAAGCCATAGATGTTTCCTTCTTCTTTGGATTTTCTCCCTCTACGGGGAGCCCTTGGAATGATGTCCCGTCCATACCATCAACACCGATGAAAGAGAAAGCCGACATATGGCTTACTAACAAAGTTGTTTCCCTGCTTGTAACGCCCTATTTATTTATTTGATTATTTTGGTTGAGTTTAGAGTCTTTTATATGACTTATATGATTTATGTTGATGAGTGACATGTTGTTGTGTATTAATATTTTATTAAGTGGCTTTATATTATTATTTAGTAGGATATGTTGGAAATTAGAATAATTAGACTTTAAGGGGCTGAATTAGAAATAAGTAGATTAAGTAGAATTAAGAGAATATGTTGAGATTAAGAGAAATAGAAACTGAAAAGT
>Ga0315914_1003439_pt1 | contig 24043 bp, 10 predicted proteins | sample MpolenodulesMG_FD_203920 | JGI IMG/M metagenome (GOLD analysis project Ga0315914, IMG submission 203920) | Medicago polymorpha root nodule microbial communities from Los Angeles, California, United States - elongated nodules | ecosystem: Host-associated > Plants > Roots > Nodule | place: USA... | reverse complement strand
AATTTTGAGCATAATCATAAGTGTGTGAGAGGAGGGATAATATTACTTAAATGGGGATTGAGGTTAGCATTGGTTCGGTTCATTGGTTCATTGGATCTCAAAATTAAAAACCGAGAACCAAACCAAACTAGATCGGTTTAGGTTGGTTTGGTTCGGTTTTAAACCGAACCAAACAAGGTCGGATGCTTTTTCAGTTTGGTTCGGTTTGAATTATCGGTTTCATCGATTTTGTCCGAACCACTTACACTCCTAGGAGGGAAAGAGAGATGAGTTAATGCAATTTTAGTTACATTGACATAATTATCCTCCTATTTATTTTAAATGACAAAATCGTCCTTATTAAAAATTTAAATGTTTTCAACATATTGCTTGTTACCCTCTTTTTTGCAACATGTCATTTATTTTAACGAGAACCACATATTATTGTCTTCTATATTATTATTTTACGAGAATTCACTTTTTTTACTAAAGTTGCTTTTATTTTAATTATTTTGATATGTTTATTTTATAGTTTTTAATTGTATTATATATTAAAACATTATTAATAAAATTTGCAGTAGATTTTTTTATAAATATTTTTATATTGTACTAGATTATTTTAGAATTGCAGCAGATTTTCTTATATATATTTTTATATTGTACTAGATTATTTTAGAAGCGCTCTGATATTTATGAATACCTAATATTCTGTTAGAACTTTTGTGTTTGATTATTTATGAAGTTTTCAGTTATTGGGTCTTCATGTTTAATTTTTTATGAAGTGAATAATGTAAAAATCAAGATATTGTTTTAAGATTAGAGGGATAAAAAAGTAATTTGGTTTTGAAATCCCTCCCTTGTGAACCAAACACATATTTAACTAAAATCTCTTCTCTACCATTGTTGGAACCAAACATATATTTAATTGCTATATCTCCCTTGCCCCCCCTCTCATTCGTTGAACCAAACGGACCCTTATGTGAGTCACAAAAATAAACTATAATATAAATACACACAAAAAATTATGTTTTAATAAGCATAAATTATTTAAAAGTTAAATTACATACCTTAAAAATTGAAAATGTGATAGTAATGGATACTAAGATGAATAAGAGAGTAGTAAGTCGCAATGTAATTTTATTTAAAATTTAAAAATATTTTAGTAATTTCCCTTGTATTTTTTTTTTTGGGTGAGGCTCCGCCACGGTTAATACCCGTTGAAATTCCAACGATTAGTATTTTTTTTCAGAATCCAACAATTGGTATTACATCGATAGATTTACTCAAACTAATATGAGTTACAATATTTATCAATGTAAGTTTGTGGTTAGTGATTACATATAAGGGTAGATCATTACTTTTGTTCATTATGGCGACTTATATTGATGGTTTCTTTTTTGGTACTAACCCTCCGTCTCTTGGTGGAAATGGGTCATTGTAATCAAAAGTTTATTTGAAAGATAAGTAAAGTCTGGTTAATGGTTGTTTCACTCGGGAATTGAATTCAGGTTCTTTCAAACAATTTGTTATTGATAGATGTCATTAATACTTGAGCTCACTTGTTTGGTTTATAATGAGAACATTTTTGTCTTACATTATTGCTATCCTCAATAATAGTAAAATTAAATTCTCATGTATTTTCACTGAGGTGTCTAGAGTTCGAACCTCGTCCATATGACAATACATTATTCTTACAAATTGAGTCCATGTATATGACAATACATTGTTCTTACAAATTGAGTTATACTCAGAGAAAATGTAGAAAAAGTTAATCAACCAGAGAAATATATCCACATTTTCCTTCCATAGCATCGGTATCCTTTAAATCGTGTCTTCTTGATTCATATTTCTCTCTAACCAAATCTTCATCATTAGAAGATAAGAGATGGTCAATAATATGTGAAACTTCTTGGGGTAATTCGTACCTTTAAATCACTAATTATCTCTTGGCAAATGACTTCAATGCCACCTCATAACTTTAGCATGCAGTACACGTCAGTACATATGGTGTGTGGATGAGTTTTTGTATAAGGACTAACTTATAATCTCGATTTATTTTTTCTGCGACAAAAAAATTATGTTTTCCTCTAAGAATCTAGATTAACTTTTGTGTTTTTTTTAGCAAATAACGAAACTAATGTGTGGCTTCTAATGAATTTAGAGCTTAATTTACATGCAAGGATACCACATCAATTAGTGATACGATAAAAAAAATAAAAATTGATAGCAATGATATGATAATTTATGCATGTTGGAACAAGTAAAAACCAACAATACACATTGAATAATATATCAAACACATCATTAGTTGCATGTTTAAAATAATTGTACTCTAACATTGCATATAAATTAAATCACATGCTTACAAATCAAGTAATTATATTGAGCCTAAGTGGTTAATGAACTTCACTAATGACGAATCGTTTGAGATAATCAAATTCGATTTTTGAATGAAATAATTTTTGATCAGACCATCTTATCTCACATTGAAATTTCAGATTATCAGTCTCTTTTCATATGAATCAGAGGATTAACATTAAAAAAAATCACATATTTTTTTACATAGGATTTAATTAAAATAGTTTAGAACTATAAAACTACAAAAATTTAATGGATAAAACTATAGATATTTAAAGAGTGATTCGATCAATGTAAAATAATGTTAGGAAAAGTGTATTGTTGAGTGTATTGTGATCATTGTTTAATCCCAAATAGTATATTGGTTAATTAATTTTAAAATTTCATTGGTGAAGGATCGGAATATTACCTAGAAGATTCCATCTTAGCTGGTTACTAAACGACGTTGTTGTCATTTTCACTCTACAACTAACAGATTAGACTAGTTCATCATCACAACTTTGAGAGATATCACATTAATATTGACATCATCATCATGTAAATATACACATGCACCAATTAATAACCAAAACAAAAATATAAAAACCAATACAAAACAAAGAATAGAAGGCAACGTATAACTCATTATAATTTAAGGAATTTATATTGTTGATACCAAACTTCTCAAATCGTGTTTATGCTTAATTACCAGGTAAGTACTTTCCTTTCCTCTCTAAATAGCTAAATATATTCAATATCTTCTTTTCCTTTCCATAATTAGTTGTTACTTTATTTGATTATCACCATATCTTAATTTGCTTCTAGCATTAATATAGTTAGTTATAGGATTACTTAATTTAGAAGAAAGGATGATCTTAGGTCCAATTCCTTGTTGTCTTGGTTGATAATATTACTTCTGTTCTATAGGTAAACATGCATATACACTATATGAAGTTAATTAATTAATTGTCTCTAGTTTTTCTATCATATGTTTTTCAAATCTCACCTTTAAAATATTTTCTATCACATTTTTCATACTTAAAATTCTCAAGACCTCTTTTTTTCTTTCTTTTAAGCGGTTAGATTTCACTATCTTTCATATTAATTTTTTTTCTTGACGAAACTATCTTTCATGTTAATGGAGAGAGTCCATCCATTCTCTAATGATGTTAATCCGATAAGTGATCACAACTCAAATTCAAAAGGAAACATTTGAAAGCTTGATATTCTTCGAAGAAAGGACTTTCTCCTTTAAAGAAAAGTACAAGGACTTTTTTAAAGATTACACCTTTGGTGACATTTTAAGTTTATTAAATAAATGATGTACGTAGTTTATATTATAAACCATGTACATCAATTATTTAATAAATTTAAAAAGTAAATTTTTGCTTATGATAGTAAATTAGTAATCAAGAGTTTAGAGAATATATTGAAAGTTGATTGTAACGCGTTGCATTCATACTCGACATCAAATATTTTAAACAAATCAACTAATGTGAAATTCTTTCAAAAAGAAAACACTAACGTCAATGAATGTAGTAGGTTCAATTGATAAAAAATGGGTTAATAGTATTTTACCCCTTGTAATATAGGTCATTTTCGGGTTTACACCCTGTAATTTTTTTTTATTTACCCCCTGTAATAAAAAATTCTTCAGAGTACTCCTCTAATAGGCCATTTTCAGATTTTTTTTTTTCTTCTAGAAATTTGGGTTTTTGAAAGGCCGATTAGGGGGTATTTTGAAAAAAAAAAGTTAAAGGGAGGTAAATCAATAAAAAAAAAATTACAGGATGTAAACCCGGAAATGATCTATATTACAAGGGGTAAAACACTATTAACCCATAAAAAATTGATTGGCAAAGTGGTGATCAATAAATACCTCATTCAGTCTTGAAACACACCTAAACTTGTTTACATAAAAACAAAATCTATAACTAAGCTTTCATTTAATATTTCACAAGTATTAGCCAATTAGTCATTGAATTAAATGATTTTATTTGAATGATTCCTATAAATATTTATAGTTTTGTTTTTAATCTTTTTTTTTTGTTGATCGAAGTTTAAACTCCGAACCTTACATATACTATGCATTGTCTATAACAACTAAGCTAACCTCATAAGAACATTTTTAATCTCTACATAATCACACTTTTAGTCTCGGTAACATTTTTTTAGCATTCTTATGAACAAAAAAATGTTGAGGGAAAATTTTACAAAAACTAAAAATATTGATGAATTTTTTTACTAAAACTAAAAATGCTGAATAAATTTTTTACAAAAATTATAAAGTACGATTTTTTATAGAGACTAAAAACAAAATTGTAAATATTTATAGGAATCATTCTAATAAATTCTTAACATTTTGTCAAATGTCATGGGTAAGTCGTTGATAAGGTCAAACTACTAGCTTATAAGGAAGTACAGTAGTTTTTTTAATAGACTTATAGAGTATCAAATTACTCCTCCGTCCTATATAAACTCCTTTTATACTTTTTCACATATAGAAAAGGGATAGTAAATTTAATTTGTCTATTTTATATATAAATTTTTCTAAATTATCTAGGATGTACATGGATTGGATCAATAATTGAAAATTCCGGTTAACACACACAAGAACCTCATTGACCCATTAATATCAATATTTTTTTAATAAGGAAGGTGAGTAGCAAAAGGTTTTTGTAAATCAAGTCCAATTTTTAAAATGGACATAGTGCACCCTATCCTCTATATTGAAAATCAAAATATGCTAGAATTACAAATTATTAAGATGTTGCATTTTTTTTTGTTATTTTAATGTCAATGCAATTTTATGTCATGCAACTTTAATTTGTTACAAATATTTTACTATGAATTTTATCATTTGATATTATTATTTTATGATGCTAAAAAAATATAACGAATCATCATTTAGTCATTTAATATTAAAAAAACAGAAAAATAATTTGACTAACCCACTATCCAACCCAATGTATAAATTATTGTGTTAGCCCAAACCGGCTAAATGATGTAACAGGTGGTTAGTTTACCTTGTCTAAACCGAAATACCTTATGTGGTTCAGGTTTTGAGTTTGGTCAAATCCGAACCAAACTGATCTCCTTACACCTCTAAAATTATCCCTTGTATATATTAATATGTATAACTTAACTTTTCATCTTCTTAGTAAATAAAAACTTTTCATCTTCCAAAATATGAATAATATTAATAAGCGGTATGTTTTGAAAATAAATAAATACATCTTCTAATTTGTATAAACACTTATATTTTAGGACAACACTTTATTTTTTTTTAAAAATTTCTTTTAATTAAGGACGGAAGAAATAGTTTATAGTGTATAAATTCTTATAGTCAAAGTATATGTGTGTCATAAGGACTGATCTGCCAAAAGTTCAAAACAATTTTCACTGATAGCGATTTTTCAAATGTTACATACATAGCATCAGAACATAGGGTTTCTTTGATTGTCAAAAGATGAGAGAGAGAGAGAGAGAGATCATGCACTTTGGATATGACTCTCTGGGGTTTTATTTTGAATTTCTTGGGTTTTTCAATCTTGATAGGTAAAAAGTGATAACATCGTTAACATTCAAAAACATAAAGGATTAAAACCAAAAATAAATGTTATGTGAAAAATCTTGGGTTTTCAATCCTTTTAGGTAAAAAAAAGAGAATGAAAACATAAAGGGATAAATGATAAAGATGAAGAAAAAAAATAAAGAACAAAAACGTTATCGGAAATTAAATAAAGGGTTCGCAAATATAATTTTTTCAAAAAAAATAAAAAATCAAAACCATATAAAATGATCTCATAATTTCAGTGTCAATATAAACTCTAAATTGTTTTGAAAACCAATTGATGTAACATCATTGAAAATTAGCCATGTGAATTCAACTATTTATTTCATGAGTTAAGATCCTTTTCATTTGTTAAAATAAATAGAGGATACAATTTGGAGAGAGTTGGAAACAAAAAAGAGATGGTGGATATTTTAATTAAATGGGTCGTACTTTCATTAATTACTTTATACTTTTTCTAAGATTTTTTGTGTCTTCATCTCTCTAAATAGAGGAAATGGAGACAATTGTAAATAGAGAGGATCTTGACTATTGGATAAAGACCCTCTCTGTTTGGTATAATAAATGGAGGATGCAATTTGGAAAGAGATAGACACATAAAATAGATAGTGAGTCTTACTATTAAGTGAGTCCCACCATCATTAATTACTGTTTAGTTTTTTGAAATTTTTGTGTGTATATATCTCTCCAAATGGATGAAATGGAGAGAATAATAAATGGAGAGAATCTTAACTCAATCTTTTTGGTACAATAGTTAATACTCCCTCGGTCCCATTTTAAATGACCTAATTTAAAAATGTATATTATTCACAATACATTCTTTGACCTTATTTATCTACTAATATACAAAGACAAAACATAACATATACTATATTGTTGAATTCGCCTCGATGAGTATTTTCTAAAGAACAAATTTTCATAATTTTTTAAAATAGATTATTAAAGATATTTAAGTTTAAAACTGTGCATTGACATACGTGACAAAGTCAACCAGGTCAGGATGGGTGGAATAATTCTCTTTGGTATGACTTTTAATCTTTGTAAGTTTCCACGTGAAGGAAAAATATCTTTTGCAATTATTTTTTTAAATTCATGTATTTAATATAAAGTGTACAAGTTTCAAGACAAACATCCTGCTTTTGACTTCTTGATCTATATAAAAGTTTGCACATGATTGAAAGTTCTTGTTTACAAAGACAATCTACTCCTTATGCAACGAGTAATCATAATTGTTCTATAATACATCGAAATTTTAAAACAATCTCTGATTGTGTATTTCGCTAGTCAAAATAGTTATTAACATAAAAATATTTTGTTAATACTGTTATATTTCACTCACTTTACTTATTTACTGTAAATTCTTCAAAAAAAAAATACTTATTTACTGTAATATAAGTTATTATAAAAAAGAGGTAATGACCAACATTGAAAAACTATTTAGTACTATTAGATAATATTTTGATTAAAAGGATCCATAATCAAAGATTATTTTAGAATTTCAATATATTAAAAGATTAGTGTTGTGATTATCTATTACACGACAAGAACAGAAATGACTAGTAACACCAATCTAAAATTTACCGTCAAATTATGATGTTTTCGTCTCCGTAGTAAAAATACCACAAAAAATTGGTTTGAAAATTGCCACGATAGGAATTTATAGTATCTTAAAAGGTGATGAAGTCAATTGTGGATTAAAACCAGAAAATTGGTAAACGAAGACTTTGAAAATTTTGAATAATTGAGCGGAAGAATGAATTTGAACACACAAGAGGATGAGAGATCAATAGATAACAAAAGAAAAATTATATTTATTTTTATTTCACCACAAAAAGAAATATATTTATTTTTTTTCATTGTTTTTTATCAATAAAAAAAGAAAAAAGGAAGACTACCACAAAAGTTATCATAAATGGTAGTACAAATATCACTACTCATAACAAATCTAATTGTTTTTTGTATATTAAAATTTGAAAATAAATTTCAAAACAAAAAAAAAATTGTTACACATCGTAAAAAATATGATTCTAATATTTTTTTTTTTTTGGTTTTTGGGAGGGCAGAGAAGGATTCACTGCGATCCTAATATTTAATAAGTTAGGGAATGAATAAAAAGGACGACACACATAAATGGAGAAATGATCCAAATTTATGTGTTTTTTTTAATCCTAGTGAGCTTAATTGAATTAGTAGGATCATTGAATAATATATACATGAGTTGGGGTTTGAACTCAGAAGTTTCGAAAATCCCACTTACTCACTTTAAAAAGATGAATTTCTAGTAATTAGACTACTTGACAAAAAAATGATTTTTCATTTTGTTATTTTAAATATTTATTTTGACTGAACACCTATTTTATTCTAAATAAATATTTAAAACTCTCTTAGAAATTAATATATTCTTATTAAATAATTGCCATGTTCATTAAATATATCTTTATCGGTCAAACTTACTCTAAAAAATTTATATATAAATATATTTATTTATTTTCAAAATATAGATAAATTAATAAAAAAAATCATGATTTGATTCAAGTGATAAAAATGTTGGACCTTAAATATGTGATCCAAACTCGATTCATCGTTCTTAATTGTCGAAAAAAATTGGTTAAAAAAAGAGAACCACTTTGTGTGCCAAACAGATTCTCCAACATATGTTAGTCTCTAAATAGCGACAAAACTTCATATTTATAAAATGATAAAAATAAGGAAAATAACAAGTGAACACCAATACACGCATTCTACATTTTAAGACATAAAGAAATAGTGAGAACAATGTGATAAATGCTATATAATGATGATCGGTTCCCTGATATGAAGAAAGAAATGAAAAGGAAATAAAATATTGAATTAGTGTTGAAAAAATTGGAATATTCAAATACCTTTGCTCCACCAAAAATAACGATTTAAATATTTTTAGAACTTATAAAATATTTTTAGAAAATTTTAAAAAAATTATAGAGAGTTAAATAACGAGTTAATCATTTGTAGATTAAAAGTTATAAAATATTTTTAGAAAATTTTAAAAAAATATGTAATATTTTATAGGGATAAAAAAACTTATTTAATTCAAATATAAATTAATTTGGTTCGTTTTTCCCATTTGATGATATCATTCGAAAAAATAAAAAGAAAAAAAGAAAAATTTGATTGGAAGGTATCATATTCGTCATATCACTGTATACAGAGAGAGAAAACGCAGAAGAGAGAGAGAGAGAGAGAGAGAGAGAGAGAGAGAGAGAGAGCACTACACAGCTCCGAAATTGAAGGGGACGAAAATTAAATTTTGTATACGTAGTTGGATTTCATAGATCTCATCTCTTCTGGGTATGTCTCTATCTATCTATGCATGTCTCTTTTTCATTTTCCTTCTCTTCTTCATTTCTATAACCCTTTTTATTCTTTACTTTCTCTCTGAATTTCAAGCTTGTGATTCTGTATAGTTTTTACATTTTTGGTCACCCTTTTGGCTTATTTAGTTTTAGCTTCAGCTCAATGATGCTACCGTTTCAGTTTTATCTTCAAGTTTGATTTTTTTTGTTTTAACTTCAATTTTTGTGTTGACCCTTCTTGTGTAGTTTTGTGCTTTGTGTTGGAAAATTGATCATTTTTTTAGAGTTTGTCTCAAAGATGTTAACTTTTTAGCTTTTGTTGATGTGGGGGAGGTTTTGTTGGGTTTTTTATGTCGTGGGTCATGAATCGTAATTGTTGTTAATGTTGTATTTTTTTGAATAAATAAACGTTAATTGGTTGTTTATAAGTTATTGCAATTTTTTTTCATACATGATGAGTCATATGGGTTTTTTTCTTCCTTGTTTTAAGTTTTTGAAAGCATTGATTTTTAGGGTTTTGCTTGATATTTAGAGATGTTAATGTGATAAAAATGGAGCTTTTGATTCTGTTTCCCAATTCACTTATGTTCGCCTATAAAGGTGGTGATTTAATTTTACCTACATATGTTATGTTAGTGATTAATCACGAAAAATTAATCTAATTTAAGTTCTGATTTTCAACTCCATTTTTTAGGGTTTAGGGGGGTGGGTGGGAAAGGTTACCTATGCTAGGGAAAGGATGTTACATATACAGATGATAATTTAGTTGTAGCAGTAATTTGATGATATTTGAAGTAGACCTATTATATAGATTCTTTGCTATTTAAGTCCAAAATCGTTGATGGTGCTAGCTTGTCCATTATCATATATCTCTAGATATGAAATTGAATTCAACTTTTTGTGGTTCTGCATTAAAATCATGTCATTTATGAATTCTAATTGCAGAAAGAATGCAAAATTCTACAAGTTTTGCATGTGAATGTTCTTTTTTTAATGACAAATGTTAGTAATTAGTTGTTAAATTGATTTTTTCTCCTTTGTCCGAGTTTGAACCCTGGACCTAGATCAAATTGGAAGTTTACCTAGTTCTAATTTGACTTAGAATGGCTAAAAGTTACTTAGTTTAAGTTTCTTAGACATGGAAACAGTATGCCTATTCCATGAGGCTTGACTTTTTCCTAGAGATACAAACGAAGGATGAAAGAAAGATGCTTTAGATAGACAAGACTTCTATTTACTATTATTAAATTTATGATCCATTGTGGTACGTGTCATCTTATAATTATTTAGATTAGATTTCTCTTATATTTTGCTTCACCGTCATGTATTTTTTCTTAAGATCCGTGCTTTTGCCCGGGTTCACTAATAATAGTTTGCATGAAAGCTATGAACTAGTATGATGCCGTGTGCAGAAAGTCATTGGTGTGTTATTTTATTAAATTTCAACCAAATGGACCATTGGTTTTCCGGGGGTGTTTGTTAAATACTGTATCGATTCGAGAGTGCTAAATGATCCGTTGTACAACTTTTGTCAATGACGACAATTTGAAAAGTTTTTTGCGACTTATATAATGTAAATGCATGATTGGAAAAAAAAGAAGAAGAGAGTTGAACTGAATCTGATTAAGAATTGGAATTAGAACATGTTGAGGGGCCAATTTTTGTGTTTCTGTCTACCTGCATGTTTGAGTCACCCCTCATTTCTTTACCAACCTTTTACGATATGCAATTAAATTTGAGATGTTTGTTTTAATTTCCACATTTATATTATGTTTTTTATGTGCTATCAGATAAATGACAAATGTATCATCCAACTAATGTTCCCGATTCGAGTTTAATTGGAAGCAATCCATTAGTTCATGGTCAGCACATAGAGTCTGGTAGGAGCGCTATGGATCCTGGTAGTGGAGGAAACAGTCTTGCCAACAACTCTAATCTCAACTCAAAGCAACGTTTGCGTTGGACACATGAGCTACATGAACGCTTTGTTGATGCTGTGGCTCAGCTTGGTGGCCCTGATCGTGAGTATTTTCCCCGTTTTTCTGTTAGCTGAAAATGTAATGCGTAGAATTGGTTACATCATACATATGTGGATCGGATATCTAATACTTTTGTTGGCTAGATATTCTAATGCTAGATAATGAATTTATCAAGCTTTAACATTCCTTATCTGAAAGTTTTTAAATCTCTAACTGTCCTTTCCTTTTCCTTAGGTGCCACACCCAAAGGTGTCCTCAGAGTTATGGGTGTACAAGGCTTAACAATTTACCATGTTAAGAGCCATTTGCAGGTAATGTGCACTCTAGGTCCTCTTAACGTGGTATCCATTATTCTTGTTTTTTTAATGTGTTCATTCTCCTTTTTTGTTCCATACAGAAATACCGACTAGCAAAATACTTACCAGACTGCTCATCCGATGGTACGTCAATCTGATTTTCATCGTTTGCCATATTCATATATATAATATTTAGATCTTACTGATTTTTTGTTCTTAGTCCGTTTAAAGTATTAAGCATTCTTTCCACTTTGTTTTCTCCTTTAAATTTGCTGATAACTTTTTAATTGTCTATAGAGGGGAAAAAGACTGACAAGAAAGAAACAGGGGATATGCTTTCCAATCTAGATGGTTCATCGTGAGTATAGCTTCCCTTTTTGCTCTTTGGTTATCATAATTATACAAGGAAACTTGTTAGTATTTGATTTTTTTTTTCTTTTCATGTTATGCATCCTGAACTAAATAGAACCATCTCATTTGGTTTTACATCCTGGAGTCAAATTTGCACTAGTGTTAACTATATAAAAAGTTATGTTTGTTTTAGGCATTCACTGCCTTAAACCCGTTGGTGGAAAAAAATCTATAGCTTTTGCATTAAAGAATCATGATTGTTTCGAAAAGTTTTTCATGGTATAAATAATTGATGTAATAATGTTACATGTCTGCAGGGGAATGCAGATTACTGAAGCACTAAAGCTTCAAATGGAGGTACAGAAGCGACTACATGAACAATTGGAGGTATATTTCCTTGTTGAATTGATCTGATCTGGCAACTATGTTATATTAGCAGATTGTATATTTTTTAATGCTTTCTACTGCATCTGATCATGTGAGATGAAATGATGATATTGGTTTCTCTTAATTTATTTAGTTGCACAAATTAGTTTTATTACATGATCATCATTAAAATATTCTTTAATTTGAATCAAGTAAAGGAATAGTAAACATAATGAGGGTATTGTAGTTAAGATGTCAACCTTGTAACTGTTATTTTTTCAATGTGAAACAGGTGCAGAGACAGCTACAATTAAGGATAGAAGCTCAGGGAAAATATTTGAAAAAGATAATCGAAGAGCAACAGCGACTCGGTGGGGTTCTTTCAGAAGCACCCGGCTTTGGTGTATCAGCACCAACTCCAGGAGATATGTCCCAACAGGAGCTCGACAATAAGACTGAACCGGCAACCCCTGACCCAGAAAAAGCTGCTAAAGAGCATGCACCAGCAAAGAGTCTTTCAGCTGAATCTTTTTCATCTCACCATGAACCGATGACACCAGATTCTGGTTGCCAAGTCGGTTCTCCTGCTGACAGTCCTAATGATGAGAGATCAACTAAAAAGCAACGAGTAAGTGTGGAAGGAGCTTATTTGAAATCAGACTTGGTGCTTCCTCATCAGATACTGGAGTCAAGCATGCCGTCATACCAGCAGCCAACCGCTATTTTCCTTACCCAAGATCACTTTGATCCTTCTTTAGGTTTGTCTACAAGAAGTGGTGAGGAATTGGATAAGCTTGGTGGCAGGAATATGTAATTTTGTGTAATCTGCAGGGCATGCACTATCGTAGTTTATGTTATATGCATTACTCTTAGTTGATGGAGGAACTTGTTCTTCATAGATTTTCAAAGTTTAGTTTTCAGTTGAATACTTGATGACTAAATACACAGCCTTTAATTTAATTACTTTTAGAGAACTCATTTGAATTGGGTTAATAGAAAAGCATATTGTCATATGTTCCCATTTTCAAGGGTGAGTTTTTGGGCCCATCTTGGGCTACCAATTTAATGGCTCACATGTAACTTTTATGAATTTTGCTTTCTTGACCCCTCAAAGTGGTTCGGTTCGTAACTTCGTAACGACATTTGTGTTTATAAGCCCTTTGGGAGATATCTCTTGAATGTTGTTGATAGGCTTAAAAGAGAAAATAGGGGAGCCAAAAGTACGTTCATCAACTTTTATAAGGTCATCTACTGAATGAGACCGTTAAACGGCTCATAGGAATGCATCTTGGATGGCACACAACGATGAAAATTTCTACCACCACCTCTCTTTTCAAAACCCGTGAAATCTTTTTTTGTAACGTCTAACATCTTATACAAGACTTAAAAAAAAAATTAGGATCTTTTATACAAGATGAAAAGTTATTTTTTTTCTTCAAGTTTTTACACCTTCAGATTGGCCAATTTGAAGATAAATGTAAAGTCAAATTTCCAGGTGTTTATACCTCCAAATTAGGGGAATGTTCCAGGATTTATGCCTCCAAATTAAAGGAATGGATTCTCTCAAGTGAAATATTCTCCATTTTTCTTAATTATTAAGAGATTTTAAACGATAATGTGCTTTCACACCCGTTCAAAGTTACAAAAACTTCATTGCAAATATCACCGGTGACCAACTCACAACAAAGAATAGTATGAGAAGCTCATATGACTTTCTCCCATGCAGCAGAACATAGGTTCCCATCATGAGATCATCAAAACATTCAGACTTTTAAATTCATTAGAAGCACAAAAGCCATATTGCAGAAGCTCAGAAGTTGCTAAACTCATGCAAAATAATTTAGACGGGCCCTTAAATTGCACTCGATTATGCAAAATAATTTCAAATCCTAAATATTTTACACGTTTGAATTTGTCAATTCAAAAGTGTTACAATTCAAAAAACTGCATTTTATACTTTTTGGTTGGCCAATCTAGAGAGAGCCGTAAAAAACTGAAAAAATTGAGTAAACATTTTAGAGAAATGCTAGCAACACACCTTCTAACACACACTTTTCAACACACTCTCTTTGATTGGTTAAAATTCACATGGGTTCCACCAAATCATGTGGGTCCCATATAAATTTGATGGGTCCCATATGAATATTAACCAATCAAAGAGTGTGTTGAAAAATGTGTGTTAGAAGGTGTGTTGCTAACATTTCTCAACATTTTATCCGTCAAAATTAGTCAATTTGAAGACGTAAAAAACTTGAAAATTGCATGTTATACCTTCAGATTGGCCAATCTGGAGGTGTGAAAATCTAATTATTTTTTTTTAGTCTGTTACAAGATGTGAAAATCAAAGTAGCTAATTACTTCCAAATTATCTGTTTGTTTGTATATGAGCATGACATTCTTTATTCCTTGAAGATATCTCATCATTTTCTTGGAAGCTTTCCAGCGGTCAGCACTTGAAATACTCTGATATCTTCCCCAAACTCCAACAACATATGCCATATAAGGTCTGGTGCAAAGTTGAGCATACACAAGACTTCCTACAACTGAAGCATGAGAGTTCTTCTTCATCTAAGCTGGATGGACATTGATTATGTCATTAGGAAGGATGAAACAATGGGTATTACTGAAACCAACACTCTAGATGCAGTTGATCTTTATGAAAAGTGAAAGAGATCTAATAATCTCTCCGTAATTTATGAAGACAAATAAATGTTGGTATACATGGTTCAATCAAGTATGATATTATTACCAGTTTAATATCCGATATGTATCTGTTCTTATCAGTTTAATATCTGATATGTGGACCAATGGTCCACACGATATTAAATTACTTTTTTGAGGGGGAGGAGTCATTATAGTAGGTTGCTATTGGGCTTCTCGAGTGTCGTTTATACGTTGCACTATTGCATAAGCTGACGCACCCAAAAAAAAAAAAGTATGGTATTATTAAGTTTTCAACCACAAGAATCTTCAATTGTGCTGCTATATATCTCATTCGCATGAATAACCCTCGTGGTTGAAAACTTCAGAATTTGCGTGTTAGCAAGTTCGTCACTGAATTTTGAAATTGTTCATCAATAACCTTAATAAGGTCCTTGACATATTTACATGAAGCTCGATTGAACCACGAATACAAACACATAATTTTGTCTTTATAAACATTACAAAGGGATCTCTCCCACTTTTCATAAAAAGATCAAATGCAACTAGAACATTGGTTTCAATAATACCTACAGGTTCTTCTTCCCGATTGAATGACATAGTCAATGTCCATCTAGCCTAAATGAGAGACTCTCTCATTCCAAACCTTGCAATTGTCACCATTTAACTCGGAAATGTCATACTTAAAGTCTGATAAACGTGTAAATTGAACAACTACATAAAATTAAAACATAAATGTTCATCATTTCATAATTAAGACAAAAATAAATAACGTGTCACCCACACAAATCATGTTTAACATTATAAATCTAGTGAAATAACACTTGCATGCAAAAATTTTATTCAATTAGATTAGATTTATTAATAACTATACGAAAAAACATCAAGAAATATGATATTATATTTAATTCTAACTAAACACATAAATATAAAACATGTGCGTAGGAATTTTTCTGCAAGTAGTCTGGTGGTTATTAGTTCACCTTAAAAGTGGAGTGTGCGAGATACAGACTTTGACTCTTGTATATATTTTAAATTCATGTGCGTAGATTTTTTTTTTTTTTTTTGGTCAAGTAGCCTAGTGGTTAGAGTTCACACAATTTAATTGTGGAGAAGTGGAGTGTCCGAGATTCGAACTCCGGCCTCTACATATAAAATGCAATATCCCTACCAATTGAGCTAAGCTCACGAGGATGTAGATTTTATTATATTATGCATGATTGAAATGTGATTTTAAATCTTAATTTATAATTTTGATTAATTAAAAATGTTGTGGTATTCATTTAAACAATATGACGATCCCTTTCCTTCAAAAAAAAACGAACTATGACGATCCCTCAATATTATTAATCTATATTAACGAGATAAATGTTTGCATAATGACCTAAATAATGCAAATGAATAGCAATATTTCATGTATAAAATCGATAAATTATACATACCAACTCACATTAGCTCCTAAAGAAACAATTTTAACGTGTCTAAATTTATCAAACATACAACTTGCTTAATTAGAAAAATAAAAACATTCAAATGAAGTAAACATAATTTAATTATCAGTACATTGCAAATTTTTTTTTGTTGGTATAGTGGCTGGAAATCCATATTTTAAATGTGGAGAAATAGGGTGTCCGCGGTTCAAACCCCGACCCTACATACAATATGCAATATCCCTATCAATTGAGTTAAACTCATGGAGATGATTGCAAATACATATGTTACAATTATTTTTACTCAAAAAAAATAAAATAGATAGAAGCTTTAACATTCATATATTAATTGCAAAACTTAAAAAAAAAAGTTTTTTTTATATTTTTTTATTTTTATAATTTAATCCTTTTTTTTGGACAGATTTTGTGTTTTACTCCGGTAAATTGTTTTCATTTTATAATAAATTAAGCGTAAAGTAAAATATAACAATTTTTAAGTAAAAAGCAGACCTTTCTTAAAAAAAGAGTAAAAAGCAGACCTTTTCCCTAAATAAATAAAAAAAAAAGAAGTAAAAAGCAGACCTGGATGTAGTCGAATATGGAAACTTCTAGTGGAACAAACCATTAGGCTGAAATGATATTTGAACAAAAAAATTTCTATTGTTTTTGACCAACAAAAAGAGAGAAAAAAATTGTCATAAAAGTTATCATCAAATGGTTATGGTTGTACAAATATCATTACTCTAGCTAAATGACTTAGTATAATTATCTTTCCGTTATTTGTAAATTTATCATCCACAGGACATTTTAAAGAGTAACCTTTACATCCTAATTATGTCGTCTTCAATCTTCAGCTGGGTCACTTCAACCCGGTTTGTCTTGCAAAACCACAATGCAAGGTAAAGGTTTTAGGCCATTTCAAACATAAAAAAGCAACAATTAAAACCCAAAAACATCATATATATCATTTTCTTTAAGTTTTTGATTTTAATTAAAAAGTTCTAAAACAAATTAGCCAGATATTAATTTTTTCAAAAATGATTTTGCAACGGAGAGGCATAAACTAAGCTTTGATACCAAAATTTTCTTAATAAATGTAAAACATGTTATGATTATTATTAAATAACACGTTTAACCAAGTAGTAAGCGGAAACAAATTAAAGGAACACTAACCTCCAACCATTCTGAGATTTGTGCTTATTGCTGCAGCAATAGTTCTGTTTCATTATATCAAACTTTTACTCACCAAAAACAAGAGTGAAGATATTCTCACAATTTATAGAGTCTTGCCCATCACAATAACGACGTGTAACACTTTGAGGGCTGATTTGTAGCACTTTTCACTTTTCAGTTACTATAAAAAAAGGGGGCAACATTTTAAGGAGCAACATTAGTATATCAAATCATAATTCCATGAATCTTAGAAATTGTCACATTAGCCAAAACAAACCAAACTGACTCATCAAATTCATGTCACAAATAAAAAAGGTACCAAAAACATAGTCAGAAAGATTAATTAATACTTTACACAAAACATGTTGAATATTTCCTATAAGAGAATCATGCTACATACACGTTGAGTTTCATGGACTAGCTTTAAATTGTATATTGTATTATTACATTCATGTTATGAAAACAAATAATGTTCGATGAAGACACGACATCAATCAAGAGGATTGGTGTCTTTGATGGGCAGATCCCTTCAGAATGCAGAACCGCAGGCGTCGACTGAAGGATTCCAACTTCTCAAACCTGTCAGACTTAAGTTTCTTTGTAACAGTTTCAGCTTTCTTTTTCTTCTTCTTCTTCTTCTTTTGATTCTTTTCACCTTCTTTTGGTTCTGCCAATGCTTCTCTCATACTTCCCATAGGTGTTGTAAATACCTGTAGAGTATTTCGGTATCATAAACATAATAATATGCTATTTTTTGTCACCTCCTATTAATTTTTATATCCTCAACTAAGTAATAGATGAGAAAGATTATGTGTCATGTGTGTGCATATATATATAGAGAGATACCTCAGAATCATTATCACCATCCCAACTTTCTCTTGTTGAACTACTGTATGAGAAATAATCTTCAGTTGCAAAATTTTGCTCATCCTGCAGAATAATTAAAAGTATTTTCAACATATTTAGACCAACTATGCAATTGATAACAAACAATTATCACACAAAATCGGTACACAGCCACATTTGAAGAAGCAGTTAATGTGAGTTTCGGAGATTTCATAATTTCTGAGATTGTACTTAATAAAATCACCTTTGAATCTGCAGGTTCACCATAGCCATGTGTTTTGTCTTCTCTAATCATAGATTCCTGCATTACAAGCAATTAATGAATTAATAAAAAAAACTTTGGAAGAAAATAACATACACAGATTGAAGACCTGTCCTATAGTAACAATCAACGGAGAAGTTCCTTAAAGAAGTACACTAACTGATGCTATGGTCGGATTTGAAATGGTTCGAGTAGCAGAAGATGAACTAGCAGCATCAGTAGTCGAAGCCCGTAAACTAGACAGCAAATCATATAATAGGCCCTAGCGAGATACCAAGAGCAAGTTAGTGTCTATTATTCAACTAAATGTTAAAACCCGTATTATAAAGCTGAATTACCTCATTCACAGCAGAACCGATTTTTGTATCTCTCAAACTGTAATATTTCTCAAACCTACGAGCTCTAGGAATGTGAGGAGGGCGGAGGACATTGTAGAAAAAAATACAAACTGAATCGTAGAAGATCTGTGGTCGATTGGAGTTGTGATCACCATCAAATTTTATGATATTTTTATCTCCCTACAAATTTAGAGGCCAAGTTAGACGTTTTGTTTATGTGAAGAGAGTGCAAAACTGCAAATTGCATTTTAAACATTTGGTCAAATGTTTGAAAGAATACCGCATATGATTCAGCGATGAGATCTGAGTGATGAGGCTGAACAAAGTCGTCGTCGTTACCATGTCCAAATAAAACTGGGATGAATGTCTTCGGTGCTGCCTGGAAAGGAAATAACTCTGCTTAACAGCTTGTACAGTCAGAAAATAAATGTTGCCACACCAAGTGTGTGTTCGAATTAACTTAATCTAGGTTTAAATCAACTCAATTTTTAAAAGAAACTGTAGAGTTAAAACAAACAATCCATACCTGCAAACAGTTAAGGTCCATAATATCAAACTTTGCTTTCTTCTCAATAACCCGCCGCATGTATTGTACAACCATTTTAAGCTAACAATGAAACAAATACAACAAAATCTCAGAATTTTCAACCAAAATAAAGAAATCTCCAAAAAAACTAGGAAAATTTGTAGCCTAAAACTCTTTCAAATAGAAACAGAGAACAAAGCAACTCTCAGTATATTCAGAAATAATATTCAGAAAATTTCCTTTCAATTTATGGAATTCACTTGCTACTTCAAACACCAACCATTTTTATCAATAATTTCAACAATAATCTATAATAATCATTCTTCAATCTCTGGATTTCCTTTCCCCGTTTTAACAAAAAAATGGAAATTAAAAGCTAAGATGCCGATATAAAATCTATGATGCTCATTGATCAGATTGGCCAATGAAATAAACCTGTAATGTAAATCAAAACCATGCTAAATTCTATGAAACAGTGCAAAACAATACTCAATGCAGGTAAAAAAGATTTTTCACCCAAACTAAAGAATCACTTCTGCATATAGATTCAGATAGAAGTGGGGGATAGAGAGAGATTACAGTGAACTTTGGAAGGCGGATTTTATAGACATCAACAAGCTCCATCATCAAGTCATACAAGTTTGAAAAGGCGCTATCCAACACCATTCCAGCAATAGAAGGGTCTTCAGCTCCATAAAGAAGGCTGTATCATACCAAAGCAAATGGAGAAGTCAATTACACAGGAGAATCTCGCAAACAAGTGTATATGTATGCGTGTGTATGTCAGTTCCTTTCTTTCAATCTCTCTTAAAAGTAAAAACAATAGAAAAGCTTGTCTTCTTTCTTTCAATCTCCATTAAGAAGGTTTTCATTCAAAGGTTACAACGATCTTTTTGTACAATTCAGAATATAAATTTATAGAACAGAAATTTTTACTAAAATCAAACAAGTAGGTAGAAGACGTGATACCTAGTGACAGCTCCCATTGATCGTCCCCAGAGACCTATACGAGAAACTTGTTTGTTTTTTCTTAAATACGAGACCACCATCTTGAGGTCATCTTTCTGTCACATATAGAAAGAGAGAAACAAAAAGAGTTCATAAGTTTCTTATACATATAAAATAAAAAGTAACCAAAAAGTCAACTTAAACTTGAAAGACCATACAATAACAATACACACATAAGCATGCGAGTTTATGTAATAGTTTAATTTTGATATATTGTCAGTGTAAAAAGTTTTACACTGTCCACATATTACTCTCTATCATATGCGTGATTTAGAAATAATTATGATAAAAGTCAAATGATTTTAATGATCTGACGATTGTGATTGATTGACAGTATAAAATGTCCTTACACTGAATGTGTAGATGAATTAAATCCATAAATATATGTGAAAGAGGCAACTTACTTCATGCCAACCAAGGCTAACGTGGTCACCATCAGATAAGCCTGACCCCGAGAAATCAAGCGTAAAAACAGTAATATTTGATGGAAGAAGAACCACAGCAGCTTCATTAGCATCTACCCTACATCCACTGCATATTTGAACACACACACAAACACATATCAATAGATAGAATAGAGTTTAAAATATAGCATCCAAATGTATTTATAATTATAATTCAGAATCATATACAGACTCTAAAGAGCTGCTATAGAAGTGTCCACAAAAAATGAAATACCTATTTCCATGGCAATAGATAACACAAGGAAGGGATATATCTTCCGGGAAATATGAAGGGAGGTAATGACTACACTTCAAAGTATACCCTCTGGCATTCTTGAGCTGCAAGGTTTTATTAAAAAAAAGGAAAGAAAATAAACAAACTGTTGTAAATTGTAATCATGAAGTAACTTCCATAAATGCACAATGGTAATTGTATCAAACAAAACATGTCCATACTTGCCTCCAAATCCTTTCTTTGATATTGTCTTCCTGCAAGGGTGAATTCCTTTTCACATAGGTACTGATCTGGATCATACTCAGCCCTTGGTGGCCGAATAATGAAATTGATGAATTGGTCAATCATCTTGCTAGTACATGTATCTCTCTCTCAGAGCAGCTCCGCTCGGGAATACAAGTAAAGCGGAGTCTCTGAGGAAATCAAGCAATTCTCTCCCATTTCTCAACGGAACTCGGTGAATTGCACACAAATCTCCAGTTCAAGTCCTCCCAGAACAGGAAGAACCTTACTCTTGAATAAGGGCAACCATTTTTATTTCCATTTCCAACACAAGCTACTAATGTCCTATTCCTATAAGAAACAAACAAAACAACAGCAAATGGCTTATAAGAAGGTCGAAATTTTGAATCAATTGGCGCAAACTGTGAAACAATACACAAGGAATCTAGCTGATCCCAAGTAATCATATGAAAAAGTGAAAAACAGAAGAAAAAGGAAAAACAACAATAATGTAAAAGCATTCCTAGACCCAAATGTCCCCAAAATTTTGCCTAAGCCTCTATAGCACCAACACTTTTGATCGATGGTGTCCGACACGTGTTAGTATCCAACAATGAAACATTATATTACATTTAATTATGTCATTATCTGAAAACTTTATCGTGTTGACGTGTAGGTATCCATATCCTGTCCGGTTTTTCGGTGGTTCATAGGCTAAAGCAACTTAACGAAAAACGTTACAAACCTCAAACCTTTAACCCCACCATCTAACTTTTTTCCTACCATTGTTACAGAAACTTAATTCAAGGTGAAAGAAATTCAAACTTGGGTTAAAGGGTACGTGCAAATCCAATGAAACAGTTCCAAATGAGAAAATAAGGGGAAAAAAAATAATAAAAAAAATGTAGAAAATTGTAAAGCTTACAAAACAAGAAAATGAGATAAACAAAAGAATATACATTGTAATGCATGATCCGAAATTTAAAAGTTAAAACATCACATTTTATATACCATGAATAACACAATGCACATTCAAAACAAGACAAAGATATTTAAGAATATAACATGAATAACACAACAATGTACATCCAAAACAAGACAAAGATATTTATTAAACAATATATATATTTTTTACCAGAATGAAGAAGAAACCCAGAAATGTTGTATGAAGAAGAAGATTTTTTTTTTGGTTTCCGATGAGATTTTACAGAGTTAAGAGGAATAATCGGAGAGGAAAGAGAGGCACAACACAACAGAACACAACACCTCAAGCAGCCAGCTGGTGTTTATTTTCCATACAATTTGCTGTTTTTATAATTTTCTGTTTTTTCTGTTGTTGTGTTTTTGTTCATAAATAATTATAAGAGGATATCACGTTCTTTTTTTGGTTGTTTTTTTTTGAACAAAAATAAATAGAGGTAAGGAAAAATTCTTTTTTTGGTTGTTGATTTCAAACTTTTAAATTATATTCATGTTGAGATATTGATTAAAAAAAGTATTTTGAGATGTTGTTCCATCTCATAATGATAAAAAATGTCATCCTAAAAAGATTGACCTATTGGTAAAAATATTGTCTCAGAATGGCTGATGTTTTTAATTTTGAATAAAACATTATTTTTTGGAAAATGCTACATATAGCTAGATAATGTTTGCATTATTTTCGATTTAACATCTTTCACTTTATATTTATGGTAATGATAAATACATCAATATTTGATAAAGTACTTTAATGAAAAACTATTTCTTTTTCATTTATACATTTTTCTTATTATGTGTGAAATAATCACATATTTTTCTTCTTAAAATAAAAATCACATGCTTTTCTTAAAATATGTGTTTCTAACTTTATTTAGTGATTTTTCATCCATATTTTTTTCTAAAATTCCAAATAGTTTATTCAAAAAAATAATCTAAACTACTCTCACAATTCAAAACTCTTACAATCCTTTTTTTATGGACTTTTAATTATTTACTCGTGCATTATCTCTTTCAATACTTGTGTCAATTCAATGACCCCTATATTTTCGATGATAAAAATAAAATAAGTTAGGTTAATAATTGTGTTAAAGACATTGTTTAAAAGTAATATATGTACAAATTTTTTATTCATAAGTAACCACCAACTTTTTTTACACACAAGGTTATAACATTTCATTAATTAAAATATGTGCAATACAATTTAATATTTCAACCAATATTTAGAAACTAGTTGATGATGTGACTGTCTTTGTTAAATATAGGCACAAATTCAACATTCGAGTTTCTATAAGAATGAGAAAATATGGGTTTACAATGAGCTATAATGACATATGAAAACTATCCACCACCCTCTTTGAGTCACAAAATGTACATCACAAACGGGAGAGAACCATTTCATTTTAGCCAAAACAAATACACCCATTCATCAAATATATATGCAAATGCTAATCTATTATAAAGACTAGTGTGTTAACCCGTGCAATGCACGGGTGATAGGCTATTGTTTTTCAATCTGCAAAGATTTTTTTTTTTTTGGTACAATTCAAAGATTTTATTTATTAATGAAATTTATATATCCCGTGTTTTTTTAAAGTTGTCTTTGTTTTTTATGCCGCAATGACAAATATGTATCATATATATATTTTTTGTTTAGGGTAATGATAGATATCGTGAGAGACACAATCCCGAAATGATCACGACAGGCAA
>Ga0315914_1003438_pt1 | contig 24043 bp, 18 predicted proteins | sample MpolenodulesMG_FD_203920 | JGI IMG/M metagenome (GOLD analysis project Ga0315914, IMG submission 203920) | Medicago polymorpha root nodule microbial communities from Los Angeles, California, United States - elongated nodules | ecosystem: Host-associated > Plants > Roots > Nodule | place: USA... | reverse complement strand
ACAAAGAACAAAGTCTTACCGGTGCCCAGAGGTGGTGATGAATGGTGAAGATTTGCATCATGTTCTACGTGTGTCGTTTCTACCATTGGAGCAAGCTTCAGGTCTGCAACACAGTGGAACAAGGACGACAGAAATTCAGAATCGTCGTAGCACGTCGAAGGCGAGATGACACCAACGCAGAAGTGAAGCAGCGACATAAAAGTAAAACCAAATGATGATGGTCAGTCACAGTAATGAGGAGAAGGAGGTTGGCAACACCATAGTATTGGTTCATACCATAGACAGGTGAAGGAAGTGAAACGACGAAGGAAGTGAAACCGTTTTCTTCGTATTCTCTTCTAATTTTCTGATTTTTTTTAATTTTAAATAATTTTATTTTAAAATGAATCTCAACCATTGGAGTTTTAATGTGCCAAGTGTCAAGCTCATACTCAACAAACTTGAAGATCTCAATTTCTTAAGGAATGGAGAGGATCTGCACCCACTAAATACATTATTTATTGAATGAACTTAAAACATATCTCTTATAATAGAGACGAGATTGTTACAAACTATAGTAGTTTCCCCCAAAACATTAGCAGCTAAACCATGGAAAATAAAATTATACTCGTTTTGTTCACTATTATAAGAAAAAAACACTTTTTATATTCATTGAATAATTGATGTATCTAGTTTATATTATTGACTAGATACATCAGTTTTTCAATAAATTTAAAAAGTGTTTATAATAACAGTGATCAAAGAGAATAATTTGAAATCAGTTTTCTAATTTTTAACAATTGCTATTTAAATTAAGTCAATAAAATTTACTATTTAAATTATAACATTTGAATTTCATTAAATAAACACTTTTTAAAAATAAATAAACTTCTATGTTTAAATTCATAAAGATAAATTATCTTTTCACCAAAAGAAGAATTGTTAGTCGAGTTCGATTTATGGGTGAAATACAATTAATTAAAATAATGATATTAATGGAATAATGGTATATTTTGATAAGTTCGATTCTCGGGTGGAACACAACCCGAGTTAGATTCCATTTCTGCAATATTATAATTAAAATGGTTAAATATGTATTTGGTCTCTATTAATATATCATTTTTTCATTTTAGTCCCCTTGAAAAATTTCTTCGACATTCCGTCCCTCAAAAGTTTTCATCACCACTTTTGGTCTCTCATTTTAAATCAACTCATGTGTAGATTTCATATTTTTTAATGAAATTTTGCAGAAATGTTTAGAATATTATAAAACTCTCTCCAAAAGAATAAGATTTTTTTTAACAAAACATGAATTAAATATAAATTTTTATGATATTGGCGCTTCAAAACTCATATTTAATTCATGTTTTTGTTAAAAAAAATCTATTTTTTTTGGGAGAGATTGTTTAATATTCTCTACATTTCTTCACAATTTCATTCAAAAATATAAATGTTACATATGAGTTGACTTAAAAGTAAGGAACAAAAGTAATGATGGAAAATTGTTTTAATACATTTTTGATTTTTTTTAATATAATAAGTTTGACCTTGAAATTTGAACCGTGTGATCTTGACTATACAACTATGATCTCATTGAATGCATGCCATCATGGGTGTTGGATGCACCCAATCTCAAACTCAAAACCTTAAATAAAACAAAAACCTCAAAATAAAGTCATTGTCTAAGTGTCTCATTGTACTTTCTACCCTAAGACCATGTCTCTGACACATAGGTTCCATGTCCCCATGTTCCTTCTTATCCTTGTTTTCATTCTTTCGCTCACATGGACAACTGAAGAATCCTCTCTTGAAAAGATTCTCCATAACGATGGCCTCCCAGCTGGTATCTTCCCTCGAAATGTAAAATCTTTTAAATTGGACCAAATGGGTCATTTAGAGGTACACTTAGATCGTCCATGTTTGGCTCAATATGAAACAACAATGTTTTTTGACACTATTGTGAAAGCCAACCTCAGTTTTGGACAACTTAAGATTTTGGAGGGCATGTCTAGTGAAGAGCTTTTCTTGTGGCTACCTGTTAAGGATATCATGGTTATTGATCCAACTTCTGGTTTAATTGTCATTGATATTGGATTTGCCTTTAAGTTTCTCTCTTTATCTCATTTTGATGAACCTCCAATTTGTAGATATTATCTTGGTACTCTCTCTCTCTCTCTCTCTCTCTCTCTCTCTCTCTCTCTCTCTCTCACACACACACACACACAACCTCTCAATTGTGGGTTTTAAATGTAATTAAGTAGCAATGGAAAAAATTTGAGTTTTGTAAAAGTTCTGATTTTTGAAATTGAATGTTTGATTATAGATCTTTCGTTTCGTATGGATGGAAGAAAGGGCATTGGATTTGAAGATCAAAGATAAAGTTATTCATCATTTGTATAAAAGTATAGCTTCACCCTTTTTAAATTTTAGGGGTTGTTGTATGAAAAATTATATTTATATACAAAAATGTGCAACTCATATATAGTATAATAATGTCGTCAATAATTGAATGATAATCAATACTAATATCTATCTCCGATTGTCATCTAAAAAAGAAAAGGTATCTACTTTCAATTCAAGAGAAGAAATTACCCTAATTTCTTAAGAACGATTTCAATTTTTGAGTAAGGATGCATATTTGCCATCGAGTAATTGAATGAATCAATACTAGAATCTAGAATCTAGCTTCAATTGTCACCTAAAGAAGTTCTGCCTTTGATTCAAAAGAAGAAATTAGGCCTAATTACTTAGAAGGACTTCAATAATTATGTAAGAATCCATTTTTTCCATCCAATAAATGAATGATAATCAATACTAGTACCTAGCTTCAATCGTCACCTAAAGAAGAAGTATTCAATTTAAGAGAAGAAATTACATCTAATTACTTGACTTCAACTTTATAGTGAGGATCCATTTTAACACTCATAGTGTTTGTTGCATATTTGGTACATAAATTTTTTCAATTGAATATTAAACGAAGATAGGAAGTTATCACATAACCATAAAATCTATGGGAAGTTACACTCACCTCCCCTGAGTTCTATCAAAATAACAAAGATACCCCCTCTAGTTTTGAAACTTACATTAAACTCCCTTAAATTTTCATCAAAAGACAAACACCACCCTTCCTTGTTAACACCGTAAAATATCTATTAACTTTTAACAAGTTGATACATTATCCATGATACATATCCAACCTCTCTTGAAAACAACGAGAGATGTGGATGCCCAACAATCTCTCATAATCCAGCGATACACAATATCAACATCACAAAATATATATTATTATATTACAAAAATTGAATAATTCATTAATTTGTTGTCTCTTTATTGAATTATAACCCATGCATCTTCCTTGATCTGTCTCAAGTGTTAGCGCAGTTGTATACCCCGTGACTCCATAATTGCAGGCCGCCTACTAACCCGTAAAGATGGTCTTTTAATCATTTGATCACATTTAAAGATACACTCAATTTCAATTAGAACCTCTGCATCCTCCTTCAAAGCCAAAATTGGAGCCATCTAAGACATTCTCATGTGTATATTGAACTATTCATTCTTTAGCACCAATTGGATTGATTTTATTCAATCTCCCTCTCTCTATCATCTATCCATAAATAAATATACATCTCATTGTTTCAATTACTCTTTCTCTTTAGAATTAGCAAAGTATGTCCCTTTACACACAATCAAGTTAACAGACATCAGTTTATAAAAACTAACAGAATATTAACACAATTAACGGTGTTAGTATAGAAGGGAGTTGTTTGTCTAATTGATGAAAATTTAAGGGAGGTTAGTGAAAGTTTTAAAACTAGAGGGGGTGTCAGCGTCATTTGGTTAAAACTCATGGGAGATGAGTGTAATTATCCTTAAAATCTATTATACCTTCTCAGTTTCCTGCAGACAAGTTTACTCTTTATTACCAGCATACTTTGTTTAAGCTGAAACTTACTAGTTTTGTAACAAATTCTGGAATGGTTTAAAAGGAAAAGCTGTTTCTTACAGACTTGTATGATTAATATATATACTCCTAATACATAATACGCATGAGATGTGAAAATAAGGAATGAGACAATGAGTTAATAAAATTAAATATCTTTTTTCAGTTAGATGGATGGATGCATAAAACTGGTTTCGATTATATCTGGCAGCCAATGTTTGGCTTGATGAACATCACGTGGTTGACCACCCATACCCTTAAAAATAACAAATATTGAATCAACATGCCTTGTAATTCTTTCCAACAAAAAACAAACTTGTAATTCTCTAAATGCTCTTGATTATATCTTGCAACAAATGTTGGGCTTGATGAACATCAAGTGGCTGGCCACCCATTCCCTGAAAAATTACAAACATTGAATCAACATAAAAACGTTGCATTTATTCAAACTTTCGAATCAAAGCAAATAATGGGCCTGTTTGTTTGGGATTTTTTTTTCAATTTTTTCAACTAAAAAATTACTTTTTTTAATGTTTGTTTCATATTCTTAAAAAATCCATTTTGTTAAAAAAATCATTTTTAGCCTCAAAATGAAAAGATATTCCTAGTAGCTTTTCCAAAATCTTTTTTTTTTCTTTTTTTTTTTCTAAATACAAGAAACTCAAGTATAAGAGGTTCAAATCCTTAAAATAAAATAATTTTTTATGATAGTAAGCAAACAAAAATAATTTTATCATTTTCAATTTTTTAAAGTTGAAACAAACGCATCCAATGTATTACACGTACTTCATATGTTATAAAATATAAGAAAAGTGAGTCAAACAAAATTGTTGTATTTGGTTCAAAATTTAAACCAAATACATAAACTTTCTTTATTCACTTTTGCTTAAATTTTGTAAAGGATATAATAGTAAATATTTTTTGACGTGGCATATTACGTGATAAAGTAGAAAAACAAATCAAAGTTTATGTAATAGTGTGTGCTTAATTCTATTGGGACAAAAATGAATTAATTATGTAAAATTGATTTTAATTAAAAGTGAGTCGTAAAATGATTTATGTTTCGTCACATATTTGTAAAATTGGTTGAGCAATAAATTTGAGTGTAAAAATCACATTTAAAAAGTAGAAAACTACAAATCCTAACTTTAAATTAGAATAAGAGTCCGTTTGTTTTGGATTTTTTTTTGATCTAAAAAATCACTTTTTTTATTTTTGTAGTGTTTATTTTAGATTTTTAAAAAATCCATTTTGTTAAAAAAAATCATTTTTAGCCTCAAAATAAAAAGTTATTTCAAATAGCTTTTCCAAAATCTATTTTTTTTTCTAAACATAAGGAACTCAAGTGTAAGAGTTTCAAATAATAAGGGCAATCCGAAGCACTAAAGCTCCCGTATACGCAGGGTCCGGGAAGGGGTCCCACCATTTGGTGTATTGTACGCAATCTTACCTTGTTTTTTTTACACAAGAGGTTGTTTCTGGAACTTGAACCCGTGACCTTGCAGTCACATGACAACAACTTTACCAGTTTCGTCAAGGTTACCCCTCTAAGGGTAAGAGCTTCAAATCTTTAAGAAAATGTCACGTTAACTTGTGCCCTAAGGGCACATGTTAAGGAATCCAAAATGAGCAATTTTGCATTGCAAAACATAATAATTTAATTTTTAAGAATGTGACTGCACGACTTTTGATACGTTTATTTCTATTAGAAGTTCCTTAACATGTGCCCTTGAGGGCACAAGTTAACATTTGTCTAAAAAAAAATAATTTTCATGATTGTAAACAAAAAGAAATAACTTTAGATTTTGTTAAAAATCTCTAAAAAATAATCTCTAGATTCTAAAAGCAAAATCAATTCTAATGAAAATCATCCAAACATATCAAAATAACTACACACACCCATAGGCTTTTCTAATAGTTCTATGATATTATTTGTAGTGTAGCTTTTGATTTATATTACCTTTATGAAAGTTGTAATCAGATATGCTCCTTTTATGGTTGTAACACTGGCTTCTATCATTTCAAGTCCTAAATCATTCACAGTCTCCATTAATTTCTTGAACCCTCCTCTCTTGTTCTCAATGATCATCTTAACCCATAGCTTATTTCCATCCATTTTTTCCACTTGAACCTCTTCCTATAGAAAGCAACCACACAAAGATTACTTATTAATAGTTATAGATGAAAATTCATTTAATTAATTCATGAAATAAATTTATTTGTATAAAACCTGTATCCCCCATTTTTTCATCTCTTTTGCAGCAGAAAAATCATCTATTTTTGGCTCAGCTCTTTCCTCAAACTTTTCTTTTGCTTCCATTGCTTGAAGCTCTTGCCTGAGACTCTTAACTTCATCTTTAAGCTTCTTGATATAAGTAATCGCATCGTCAAAAATGCTTTCTTTTGTCATCTGAAACCAAAATTAAGATTCATAAAATCAGTTTAACTAATACTATACAAACTAAAAACTAAACCAAGGAAATCAATATATAGAGAAATGGTTTGTCTAACATGTGCAATATTGCACGTGTTAACGTTTTATTGAAAAACAACAATTAATTATTAAAAAGTAACACATTTAATATAAAATGCACAACTTCCAACAAAGTTACTATTTTAAACTTTCATAAAACATTTAAATTTGAACATGATAGAAAACTATAGAAAATATAAAAGACTATTTAAGAACATGAGTGAAGTTTAGGTGGTTACATTTGTGACCATTGGTACTAAAGACCGAAGCATGAAGAGTTTGGTATTGAGTTTCTGTCTCCTCTTTCTTTCTGACCCAACGTTCTTTGATAGGAACACTCTTGTGCCATCTTCATTATAGTGCGATTTTCTCTTATTGCTGTCATTTTCAGCATTGAAACCCAAATCTTCTAGAGACAAACTTAGCCTGATATCATTTTCTTGTTCCATTTTGGGTGTTGGAACGAAGAAACAAGGAGTTTTGAACAATGTGAGAGAGAAATTATAAACAATATGAATGTTGTTACCAACTATAAATATAAATGTAAATGTTTCTCACAAAGGTATCATGTTGTTTGATTTTCAGAGTGTTTTTTTATGAGAGAGAAATATATTCCTTTTTAGGCTCATTTGGTTTTTGCATGTTTGACTGATATATGATTACAAAACTACTATTCAGCTGTACTCCTTCGGTTCTTTGACAGAAAGGCGAAGGGAGTAAAATGCAAGATGAAGGAGGAATCAAACTATTCCATTTGAAAAGAATTAATACATTTTTTTAATGGAGAATTAATACATTATCCATCTAGATCTTCATTTCCAACATGTGTTTTTGTTCAATGCAAATGGATTATAATTTATAATAAACGAAATGTCAATATTATACTAGTATGGAACTTGGATGCTATTATCTTAAATTGAAACTCAATTGTCCTTTATTTATTGGAAAATGTTGAAAATTGTGCATTCAATATTTTAGAAATTTAAAATTTTATCTTTTCAAAACAAAAATTATGATTTAATTCTATTTTTAGATTCTTAACTTGTGTCTTTAGGGCACAAGTTAAAACTACCCTTATTTATTTGATTAAAATTAAAACTGTAACTCTTTGAGTTTGAGTACTTCCGTTAAAAATGAATAGAATTTTACAATAATTATTAAGAAGATTGTTGTGTATAAAATGACTTCAATTGTTTGTCTAGAATGGAGCAAATAAACTGAATTCTGTTTTAACTAATGATTTTGCAAAGATTTTGACACCTGATCTCGTTGACAACCAAAATAAGGTAGTTAGGGCATCCGCAATGGATGTTGAGTTAGGACCACTAGGAGAGCCAAAATATTAGCACAACAATTCGCTTTATGGAAACAACGGGAGATATGGAAGCATTTCATTCAATTATCATGTGAAGAAGGTAAGAACCTCTTCTAGGAGAGGTTTAAGGTAATGAAAAGAGATAGTTTTTCAAAGAACGACATAAGCTACCAACGATGGGTATGTTTAAAAGATGAAGGATATCCATACTGCGAGCCAACGTGATACTATAGAGAAGAGTTCATATTTCAGCACAAATGACATTGTGATGTTCTAGATTCTAGTAGAACCCTTTGATGAAGTTTCCACATGAGTTAAGAATAAGGACCCCGCAAGTTTACCTTCCAATGAGACAATTATGGGAGTCACCCACATTGATTTAATGAATTTGTATGGATCATCAAAAGGAGAAATTCCGGTGCACATAATTTGACACACCTTCCGTTGTAAAAGAGTTTCATTTTACCAAAAAAAAATTTGTTTTAAAATGGATGTCATTTTCAATTTTCAATGCAATATTAACTTTTTTTTTTTTAATTGTACTCTTCAATTAATATTATATACACTAATTCCAAAATATTATCCATACATCTCTTTAAAAAATTATAAATATTACGAGAAAAGTATAAATATTAACTAAACATAAACTTTTTAAAAAAGTATCTAGGAATAAAACTCTATAGAAAAGTTATTGTCATAAATCTAGTAAACTTCAAACAACATCCTTTATAATTTCTCCAACAAGTTGTTGCTGGAATCATGGCTCTTCTTAATAAGTATATAAATCTAATAAACTTCAAACAACATCTCTGGTAAATTTATTTCTTAATAAGTGTATTGTTGATCTTTGAAATGATGAAGAGGTAGAGGGTGAAATTAAAGTTGTCAAAGTTCATCCAACCTCAGTTTTGACAGATTCATAACTTGAATGTTGATCACAAAATCCTATTGAAAAGTGTTTGGAGTGGCGCTCAAATGTTGATCATGAAATCTGTTTTATTAAAGTGTTTGGAGTGGTGTTATCTTGTCATAATCAATGTTACATCGTAGTTGTCTAAAAATCCAAGAAGACAAAATCTAAAAAACTAAAACTTCATCCTTTAAGGTAAATAAGTGATGAATCTAATGTTCGTATTTAACCTTTATATATTACAATATCCTTATCAACTGAGTTATGTTCATAGTGAAAAATATTTTAACAGAGATCCAAAATCATAGATACAATTATAGCATATTGAAGAAATAGAATAGATATGGACCTGATTTAATTGGTTGGTGATTGACGGTTAAGATCCTATTAGAGAAGTCATTAGAGGAGGTTAGGGTTTGAGAGGCTTCTGCCGCCTTACTGATTAGCTTTCTTTAGTTTTTGTCAGTATGTCTAACCTGATGGGATAGTTAGATTATATACTCATCAATCGAGGCAGGGACCTCTCAAATGGGCTGACTAATAAGAACGGTCCAACCCATCACAGTCCGTTTACAATAAGCCCAATATAAACACCAAATACAATAACATTAAATATTTAATACTATATATTTCATTTATATTTTCATAATTAATTAAAGTAAATCCAAAATATTCAACACATAAGGCTCTAATAATCCTATTTATTCAATTTTTATTACAAAAGTTCATATAAAAATATGTAGATTTTCAAGCAAACCCTTCTATGGATTAAGTCAAAATAAAATAAAATATGAATAACTCTGTAAAAAGGAGTAGAAAGGTCCAACAGTCCAATAAGGTCAAGGAACTGTTTTTCACACCCCCAATGATTTCTGAAAAAACACTAACACACACACACAATCGAGATTTACCTATCTAGATCAACAACAAAAAAACACACACACATACAATTTCTCTCTTCTCACCTGAGAAAAATTGTATTTTTGTCTGTTTAAATCAATAAATCTGAAGTAGTGTGGTTTTTAAGAAATTAGTGAGGTAAAACTTAAAAGCAGTTCTCTAGTTATTAAATTATAGAAAAGTGGTTTGGGCCTATATTGGGTGCTCCAAGCCCAATATTCTTCAGTGGAGCGTAGCATTAAACCTTGTTTGTTTTTTAGTTCTTCATTTTCTGCTCCTCACTTGAGCAAGAACAACACAACACAAACACAAAACCAAAATGTATCGCATTCTTCACCGCAGCGTTCATACCATAGCAGAAAAATCACCTAACAACATCAAATCCATTTCACAAGACCTCTACAAAGAACAAAATCTCAAAACACTCGTTGAAAAATTCAAAAAAGCTTCAGACATTGATCGTTTCCGTAAAAAAAACGGCATCTATGAAGACACCGTCCGCCGCCTCGCCGGAGCTAAACGCTTCCGGTGGGTCCGCGACATTATCGAGCATCAGAAGAGTTACGCCGATATATCAAATGAGGGTTTCTCGGCACGTTTGATAACCCTTTATGGTAAGTCGAATATGCATAGACATGCACAGAAACTGTTTGATGAAATGCCTCAGAGAAACTGTGAGCGTTCTGTGCTTTCTCTCAATGCGTTGTTAGCTGCTTATCTTCATTCGAAGCAGTATGATGTCGTTGAGAAGCTTTTTAAGGAGCTTCCGGTTCAGTTATCTGTGAAACCTGATTTGGTTTCTTATAATACTTATATTAAGGCTTTGTTGGAAAAGGGTTCTTTTGATTCCGCGGTTTCGGTGCTTGAGGAAATGGAGAAAGATGGGGTGGAAAGTGATTTGATTACGTTTAATACATTGCTTGATGGGTTGTATTCAAAGGGTCGTTTTGAGGATGGTGAGAAGCTTTGGGAGAGGTTGGGTGAGAAGAATGTTGTTCCGAATATCAGGACTTATAATGCAAGGTTGTTGGGATTGGCTGTGGCGAAGAGAAGTGGTGAAGCTGTTGAATTTTATGAGGAAATGGAGAAAAAGGGTGTGAAGCCGGATCTTTTTAGCTTCAATGCTTTGATTAAAGGTTTTGCGAATGAAGGGAATTTGGATGAAGCTAAGAAGTGGTTTGATGAAATTGAGAAATCTGAGTATGATCCTAGTAAGGGAACTTATTCTATAATTGTTCCTTTTTTGTGTGAGAAGGGTGATTTGAAGACGGCTATTGAGATGGTTAAGCAGATATTCCACACTCACTGCCGTGTTGATGTGTCGTTGCTGCAGATTGTGGTGGACAAACTGGTGACTGAGTCCATGGTTTCAGAGGCCAAGGAGATTGTGGAACGAGGTAAAAACAATAGTTACTGTCGCTATAAGCTAAATTTGCCAGCAGATGAGTGAGTAGTAGCTTTTGTTTGTTGTGTTGTGTCCATTATTATTAGTTTTGAACTTCATATGTTTTACTAGTCATAATGGTGAATTGAGAATTGCCTTCATGAATGAATTTGTTTGGCAATCTGAGCTTTGTTATTGATTGCTTGAAAACGCCATTTGCTGTCTGATGATTATTTTGGTTCTTTTCCTTGTTGAATATCATCCCTTAAGCTTTTCAAAAAGGTGATTTTCTTCTTTTTATCTTTGAACTTGTCTTTTGCAGTTTTCATATGTGTTATATGCATGAAGAGATTTAGCTCATATGATTTTCTTTTGCTTACTTATATCACATAACACCAGGATGCCAAAGTACGTTACGTTTAGACACAAAAATAGATTGTCTATCTTTCTTACGCTATTATATAATAACTTAAGACAAAGTGAGAGAGAATGGTGGCATTATTGCTCCTTACCTTATCACAATTAGGTAAATTTGAATTGGCTTTGTAAGTCTATAAAATGGGAGAAAGGAGCAGAGAGGTTTCTCCATAACAGAGAAGAGATTGCAGAGAGAAAGAAAAAAGTAGTTCAAAAACTAAAAGATCAAAAAATAAAAACCAGGGAAAAATGCAAGAAATATAGAAAGGGAGGAGGAGGCCTTCCAATGAAAAGAGAGAAAATTGCAAAGCAAATTTTGAAAAAAGCAACATCTGATTAAGAGACGTCAGAGTAAAAATGTAGCAAATTCTTTTGTTGATGAATTTGCTGCAAATAGATAGACTCCTCAAATTACATTAAAATCGAAGGAATTTTATCATTATTCATCTTTGCTTTCTATACTACTTCAGAATTTAGAATGAACCATGTTATTTTTTGTTAATACCTTTGGCCATATTGTTGTACAATCAATGAGTTGATTACATATCCAATGTTTATAATACAATGGCAAGATATAGTAGCTTCTGCTTTCATAATCTTCAGCTTGTATTCTTGAAACAATTCATTCCCCTCTAAAGCCCTCTTGCCCCTCTATGAAACATGTAAAACCTCAAAAGAAACGCAATTGTTGTTAAATAAAGGAGAATTGCGATTAACAAAATAAAGGGAAAAAGAACAATGAGTGTCAGTCAGACAAAAGAAGGAATAATAACGAGCTTGTTGTCCCTGCCCTACCGCCGTACTCTGTGACTATTGCCATTGTGTGTGCGACGTCTCCTCCTCTTTCCACCAGCACAGGCGCAACCAGACCGTCAGGCCTTGTGGTCTTCAAAATACTAGCTGTTAGTCACTCTATGAGGACTACCACATAGAACCACACTGACAGTGATTCTCAAAGCACCCCACAAGTGGGTGCTTCAATATTACCCAAACTCCTTTGGAGCTAGAAAAATGGGTTCCAAGGGGAAAGAAAGGAAGAACAAGGTCTATTTTGGGTGATAATGAACCGATCAAACTCAATTAGTTGAGACTCAATTTGATAATTAAATGAACCTATCAAACTCAAATTTAGCTCATTCAATTTGGTTTACATATCAAATGAGCTGAACTTAAATAGGAAATTTAATCATTAAATAAATGAGTTGAATTTGGTTATTTATAGTTCAATTTTAGCTCAAGACTCATTTGTTTTATGATCCAAGTTCAATGAGTTATTTGTCTATTCAAATTTCAAACTAATTTTGAGATGGTTCAATTCATTGTCGGTCCTAGATAGTGGTAACGTAAAATTAAGGTGGTGTAGTTCCGTAAGTACAACTTAGATGATAGTTTGAGGAACATTTGATATGTCAGGACATGGATTCGAACTCATGATTAATGCATGAGTTTTGCCGCTAGGTTCTAACGAGAAGAAAAGGAGTATATACCATTGTCTTTGTTTTTCATGTGTGAGAGAGTTGTCTAGTGTATCTGTTCCAAATTTCATTCCAATCAAAGTTTACATTAGCTTTTAGGTTTTTTAATTAGTATTTATGCCTTTTATTTATGTTTTTGTTTTGGGCTTCGCACATTTTTTATATGGTCTATTCTTTTTTCTTTTTGATAAAATATATAGTCTTTTTCCTACCATCTGCTCCAGATTATATAATATAAAATATTTTAGGGCGTTGGAGGGTGATTATACTGTGTTTTTACATTTTTGGATTATATAATCAGAGAAATGCTACATGGTGCATGAGAAGCCGGTAGTAGCGTGGGATAAGAAACTCGTCTATTCTTGGAGGAATGATTTGATGTCCACTCCAGTATAAAAATACACTTTTCTCAATAGGGTTAAATATGATTTTGGTTCCTACAAATATACCAACTTTTCATTTTAGTCCCTCTAAAATTTTCCTTCAACTTTTAGTCCCTATAAAATTTTCAATCACTACATTTGGTCCCTATTTTAAAGTTAATTTTAGTATTTTTTTAATGAAATTGTGCAGAAATGTGTAGAATATTGTAAAAATATTTCCTAAAAAAAAATTAGAATTTTTTAACATAGCATAAATTTAATGAGTTTTTAACCATTAAAAATATAAAAATTCATATTAAATTCATGTTTTGTTAAAAAATTCTAAATTTTTTTTTGGAGACATTCTTATAATATTATGAATTTTTCTGAAAATTTTTATTCAAAAATATGAATTCTACATGAGTTTACTTTAAAAGAGGGATCAAAAGTGAAAATGTAAAATTTTTGAGGGACTAAAAGTTTAAGGAAAATTTTAGAGGGATTAAAACGAAAACTTGGTATATTTATAGGGACTAAAAACATATTTAACCCAAAAATATATATGTAGTAAAATATTCATAACAAAGGAGGAATGATTTGATGTCTACTCCAGTGTCCGTCTTTTACCACTAAACTCTTGAATATAACCAGGATTCGACACACAAAATATTCTCACAAGTCAGCTGCAATAATTGAGACATTTCATTTATTGAAATTTATTGTTTTTAACCTTTTTAACCATTGTGTTTTTTTACGAGATTTTAATTTTGTGTTAAATTCTCAAACGTCACTTGAGGCTGTAAAACAAAAACATTTAAATATGAAATAACTCAAAATGTATCCAAAAAAAAAATGATTTTACAAGATTTTTGCAAATTCTCTAAATCATTTCCTCATTTTATTAAAATATCAACTACAACAACAAAATCAATCATAACTCATAAGAACTATCCTCTTCCAAAGTGTGTCTATGCTTTTCTTCCTAATTCGCAGCTCCCAAACAAGGAGTATATCCATTTTGCTCCCAAGTCCCAAGCACATATGACTGGACATTCACGCTTTATGTGACTTGGGTTCGGTAAAATCAGGAAACTTAATGTAATTTCTAACATACACTCAATTGTTACATAAATTGCATTGTAATTTAGTGATTCTTTCTAGTAGTATGTGTATGAATGTGAGATCGATCACTTCACGAAATTAGAATGCTCATACTGCAGAATGCTCTGATGCTGGGGAATGAATAGTTTGTAAGTAACCACCATCATAAAGCAACGATTTCACATACTCCTCTAGCTTTGAAGGAGTATTGCCATCATAATTGTACATTATTGGTACCATCCGTGCAGCATTGAGACAAAGTTTAGTAAAAGATGATGGTAATGGATTTGTGTTCAAACATTCTTTGTTGAGTTGTTTCCATGCATCTGAAATTTGTTGACTCATATGCTCCTTTGTTTGTCCAATAGAAACTCCTGGGTTATCTTTCATGTAACACTTCGAATATGACCCATCATTACCCTCACAATTAACATCCTGCAGTGACATAAACCGCTAATAATTTAGTATGTTTGTGGTCCAATATTTATTCTTTGGTACATTTTTCTAGGAGATATTTTTTGTTACATGTGGTCCAATACTTTTTGGTACATGTGGTCCAATGTTTTAAAGTGGAATTAATGAAGTTAGAAACATAGGTGATGTTTTCCTACCTTGTCACCTTCCAAGTCATCACATAGCCTTAGAATTTTGGCTGTTGTAGATATAATGGTTGGGAAGTCATCCATTAGAGACACGGTTTTCTCAGTTATACCTTGACCCATGTAAAAGAAAGCATGCACAAGTATCACGTGTACCCCAGTGCTTACTATGGCATTCTTCAAATACTCTTCTGAATTTGGAACATTCCCAGAAGCAAACCATTTTGCTTCTTGCAAGAAAGCATTCAAGAGTCTTACCCACTGTAATTAATTAACAACCAAATTAATCACGATTAATTAAGTAGAGATAACATGATATGAAGCATGAACACTTCTCGGATTAGGCGTGTCCCAGTATCAGACACGTGTCATATTCGATACCAACACGACACCGACACATATAATTACACTTGATTATGTGATTTTCTCAAATTATTTGCAGTGTCGGCATATCAGTGTCTATGTCGTGTCCAGTTTCCGTATCCGTATCCGTATCCGTGCTTCATATACATAGGATTAGAATTACTAAAGATTTAGAATGAAGGGAATACCGATTTTATTAATGAGGTTAAAGGATTCCATCCATGTTTGATGTATGTCCTAAGTGCAAATTCATTAGTTATGTCATAAAGAGCCTTGAAACACACTTTCATGCAGTCTGGTAATTGTTCAATAGCTGCCAAGTCCCATCTGTGTCCAAACAAAAGAATGCTATTAAGAAAAAAATACTAGTATGATTTAATTTTTTATTTGAGTGGGGATTCACATAATTACCTCTCAACAGCATCTGTAAAGAGAGTAAGTTCTTCAATGTTTCCATAAAAATCAAATATATCATCAATGATGTATATTAGGGACAGAGGCTTTGTTAGTTCAATCCTTTCTTCAGAGAATTGTGGATCTGGGAGACATGCCATTGACCACGAGTACCATTTAATTGGTTCATCTCTAGCAAATTTCAAGTCATTTGCCAATCCTAAGTCTTTCCACCATCTATATACCATGATTATAAATGTTGTAATTATTAGTAACACGATCAAATATCAATTTTGAGAATGAGTTTAATTTTTATACATTGCCGGTGTAAAACAATTTTAAGAATGAGTTTAATTTTTATACATTGCCAGTGTAAAAAGTTTTACACCGGCAAAAAATAACAAACAATCATATGTATGACTTGTTAAAAATAGAAAAATAGAAAAAAAATTCTTGAACAAAATAATTTTTAAACTTTTCAAAAAATTGAAGACACAATTTCTAATACAATATTTAGATATTTGATTCGTTAACATGTGTCCATAAATCCTCCATGAACATTTTTTTTTTTTTTTAAAAGTTAAGTAGGACTCACATGGAAACCGCATAAATTTCCTTGAGATGTGAAGATGAAACCATTTGAGTGTCTATTTTTGAAAATTGTTGGATAGAGTTTGTCCATGCTGCATTTTGTGATTGCATTATTGTTGGTGTGAATCTTGACAACGTTTTATGAGCTGGATACATCAAAGTGTGTGCCACAAATTTGGCTTGTGGGTGGCCATGAAATGTTGATGACCAGGCATTAAGATACTTGCGGCAGAACTGTCCTACATTGTCAAGACAGTCTTCTCCTTCTATGCTTAATTGAGAAGCTTCAAACAAGGCCATTAATCCATTTATATCCTCAGAAAATGTATGCTTGATTTTTCCTTGGTTGTCACAAAACTTATCAAATATGTCTGTAAGATGCAGCAAAAAAACAGGGTCATGGTCACATCATGCATCACTTATAACTTATAAGTTATGCCTTTCGTTCCACAGTAAAAGTCACATTTGCAAAAGAAATATATTATCACAAAACAAATATTAAAAGTGTTAAATTTTTAAGTTAATACTATTTTAGGATATCAACAATGTTAGACGCATCCTAAAAAAAGTTGCCACATGGGTTTCTATTAGACAACTGTGAAATTATAGAAAATTTGTGAGGCAAAAGTTTGAAGAATTTTTTTTTTTGTAGAAACTATTTTTTTTATATGTTTACAAGCATGAAAAACAGATTTAACACTATGCTTTATTTGAAGTTTGATATTATTGACAAAGACATGTTTGTAATCTTTTTTTATATTAAAATAAATTTATTCTTAACAAACAAACAAAAAATAGTCAATAACTATTCAAAGTTGAAAACCAATATAATACAAATAAATTTGATTGGACCGGATCAAATTTGATTTCAAAATCAAACTGATTGTGTGGATGTTTGAAATCACAAAGATTCATTATGATTTGCCAAACTCGTGGCAGATTCGAACATGCTCAAATTGGTCAAAATAGCTAGCAAAACCAATAAGTGATCATATCAAATAGATTGTTACTAAAAATAACCCTACTTGAAGGCAAACTAACCTGGGCTAATGCAATACCCTTCTTGTCTCAACATACGAAATTGAAATGCATCTTGTGACAGTCCTTGATATTCATTTCTCTGGAAATTCTTAAATCTAAGCATAGTGTGCTTCCTTTCAAGTGTTGCTTCAATTTCCTCTTCAAAATTGTATTCCATGCCTAATCTTTGGATGGAATCCACCATAGATAAACATTCGTCCGTATTTTGTCTTATATTTCTAACAAATACCTGCTTAACTTCGTCCAATGCTTTAGCATGTCTTATATGAAGATCATCCTAAATGATTAATTGAAAAGATCAGCTTAATTAGCTACAAATTAATGGTATAAAAAACTTCCATATGAAGTAAAAATAATCATTACGTACCTTGCATTTTCCACTTTTAGGAATATGAATTTGATTCAAGACAGTAGTTAAATTGGTTTTATTATAGAAACTGCAATAGGCATGCACGGGTATAGATACATCAAAAATATTTGAGCTTTTGTTTGAAGAAAATGTTGAATGATTGGTTGAAGCAGCGAAAGAAAGAGAAAAAGCCATAGATTATTAGGTAATGTGCCTTGGTTTGAGTAGTAAGAGAGAGATGAGAAACACAGAAAATAAGCATTGGATTTATAGACCAATGCTTGTTCGTGAAAAACATGCACGTACGGCAATCTTTGACCAGTCATCATCTTGACATAACTACAAATTATGTGGAATTTATTTTGCTTTCAAACATCAAATTTGTTTTATTTAAATATACCTTACATTGAAAATAAAAAAAATATCACATGTTCCCCAAATTATCGTCTACAAAGACACCCAAGAATATTTGAACAAAACGGTAGAATTTTTTTCCAAACTATACAGGTTGGAGTCACACGTAAAAAATATCCAATTTAAATAACAATAAATTATCTACAAAACGAAACTTAAATGTATTTTTTATGTGAATTTTTATTTTGAGTAGCTGTGATTTTTATTTATTCATATTGTTTTTCCCGAAATGTAATTAGTCAATTTAAAAAAAAAAATATTCAATAACTTCTGAGGTTGTTTGTTATAGTTTTTTTAAGAAAAAAAAAATCACTTTTTTATTGGCTCGACAACAAGTTAAGAGGTTGTTCATTTATAATTTTTTTTTTAAAAAAAAGATAGAATCTGAAAAAATCTAAAAGCATCCTCAAAAGAGAAATGTTAAGAGAGTGATTTCTAAAAAGATAGATTTTTTAGAGGACAAAAAAATGTGTCAAAAGATTGAGATAATTTTGTGATAAAGAATTTTATTATGTATCAAGAAAAGTCGAAAAAATTGCAATAAAGAATTTTGGTACTACCTCACGTGCAAGGCGTTTGTTGCCATGTGCAAGGCACATGGATTTGTGATTCTAGGTGTATTCTGATTCTGCCTTATTTATGAGGCGTTTGGTCTCATACGCGAGTTGTTTTTTGCTAGTTGTCTGCCATGCGCGAGGCATTATTTGTCATGCATGAGGCGCTTGGCACAAGTCTTGAATTTCTATTTAAGCATTTACCACTCTTTCATGTGTAATCTTGTCAAACCAAAGGAGAGAACTTTCATCTAACTTAGAGGTTATGATTGAATGTCTTTGGGTTAGATTCTTGGGTTAGGAAACACTTCATAAACACCTTGGATAGTTGAGATCTCATTACAGGAAGGATCTAAAAGTTTTCTCTCTTGATTTCTCTCTTAGGATTTATTGTGTTTGCGTGACTTGAAAAATGAGTAGAAATTAGGGATTGTTCTTTGAAAGCTTGTGTAGCTAATTTTTTTGTAACCTCTTGGCATCACTCATTTCATAGTATATTATAGAGTTGCACTCTTCTCCAAATGTAGGTCATATTCAACCGAATTGGATAAACAAATATTAGTGTGTGTTGTCTCTTAAATTTGATTATGCATGCAACATTTTTTGCCATTGGTTGATGGTGGGGGAATGCATTGCCCTTATTGAAGAGGTCAACGAAACCATATGGTTGAAATGAATGTTTGGTGAGTTAGGAATTACTCAAGAATGTGTGAAGATACATTGTTCAAACTGTCAATCATTTGATAAATCGTAAAGTCTGTCATGAAAGGACAAAATACATTGACATTCATTACACTTTGTTAGAGACATGATTGAATCAAAGGATATTGTTGTTGGAAAGTTGCTTCGTAAGAGAATCCAACGGATGTTTCAACCAAGTCACTCTCTTGATCAAGGTTCAAGCATTTCTTGGACTTGATCAAAACTATGGAAAAGAAATTCATAGATGGAGAGAGCAACAAGGTGGTTGATTGTTAAATTGGCATCACCATCGATTTAAAGTCAAAATGGAGAACCGTTGAATGTGACTTAAAATCTCACCATGTATTAAGAGGAGGAAAATATTATAATAGAGGACTTCGGTATTGCCTCACGCGCAAGGTGTTTGTCGCCATGCGCGAGGCACATGGATTTGTGATTATGATCGTGTTCTGCCTCATGCACAAGGCATTTGGTCCCATGTGCATGAATTTTTTTATAGTTTTCTGCCACGTGTCCTAGATCTGTATTTAAGCCTTTTCTCACTCTTTTGTGTGTAATCTTGTCAAACAAAATGAGGGAACATTTTGGCAACTTAGAGGCTAAGGGTTGAATGTGTTTGGATGAGATTCTTGGATTCAAAAACACTTCATAAACACCTTGGATAGTTGAGATCTCATTGGAGGAATGATCAAAAGGCTTTCTCTCATGATTTCTCTTGAAGTTAATTTCTTGTAATCTCTTTGAATCACTCATTTCATAGTGGATTGGAGAGTTATTTTTCCTATCCCATGATGTAGGTCATACTGAACCAAATTGGGTAAACAAACATTTGTTATTTCCTTTACTCTCTTAGATCTTTGATTATGCATGTAGATTTGTTTTGCTTAAGTACTAGATATGTTGTTGTTGCTGCTTAAGACATTTTGTTCTTTGTTCAACTGAGTATAAGTTGTATATTCGACTTTAAAAAAATTAATTGTTCTTTTTAGTTTTTAAGATTAATTTTTTAATTTTTTATTCTTTAACAGTGTGTCTCACGACATATTTCAGTGAGATTTAATTAATTTTGATTCAAAGTATGAGAATATCTAAAGTTGACCAATATGGAATGCTTGGACTGGGGATTGGTGCAGGATAGATAACATTGTTCGGTGTGTTTAAAACGTGGATGTATGGTGGAGACGCATTAACTGAACGATACCTGACATGCATATGGTATGCCATTTACTTGGTCTGAAACGTCAATAGCTTCTGCCTTCTGTTAAAATCAATACCCATGTCATTAAGTATACTTTTCTGGCACAATACAGTATATTGGGAGCCATAGAAGAACACATCATTTATGTTTCTGGACTATACTTGATGCAGGTGGGTCAAGCATTGATGCATAGTATAAGCCATGCATAGTATAAGCCATGTAATATTTTCTTTTCGTTTGTTTCATAGTTGCAATGTCACATGGTGTTACTGTTACATGATTTGGATCTTTTCAATTTTGATTTTTTTTAGAGTGTTAGGTAGATGATCTCATTATTAAAATACATTGAGTAGTACGATTTATAAAAGTAGTATGTTGGATCCCACTCATTTTAATGGTAAAATCATTATCATAATCTTTGAAGTGTTTTTTTTCTTCCCACAATTGGGATAATCAAGATGCGTGTGTTTCATAAAGTTAAATGCACTATAAACTTGGATGTGTGTGGTGTTCGATCGAAAAAACTTTAGAATATATTTTTTTCTGGTGGTTGGGGTTTGAAGCTTCACAATTAATGTAACTTCAAGTAATGGTATTCAAAATATAGTTGATAAATAATTTAAAATGTTTATCAACATAATTTTAATGTGATTGTTGAAAAATATAAATTTAATGGAAAAATATTTTTCGCTAATTCAATTTATTTAAAAAAATAGTAAAATTCAAAGGGAAAATGATGCACCAAAATATAGCATTAATATTAGACAAATTTAATGAGATCAGACATTAGCCCATAATTTTTCATGTATTGAGCCATAAAAAAATAATATTGAGCTATTTTTTCCCCAACATGCCATATAAAAATAGTATTTATTTTGACAACTTGTAACTTTCAAAATTTATCACATTAAAATTTGAAATAGGAATATCAGCAACAATTATAATATATTAAAGGTTATACTAAGGATTTCATAAATAGTTTTTGAAAAATGAGTTCAATCTTCATACTAATTTTCAAGACAAAATCTTCATATTAATTTTCTAAGGCCAAATGTTAACATTTTCCATATATTAAAAGAGAAATAGAGAGAAGAAAAAGGAAAAGAGAAAAAGATTAGATAGGCACAATACGTATTAATTTGAGATTAGTTTGTTGAGAGTTGTTTATAGTTAGTTTATAGGTAGTTGAGTTAGTTAACGATGTTAGTTGTTATTTTCTTATCATTTTCGCATAGACTTATATGCATAATAAAATTTCATTGTATCCATTGTAATTCAATTGATAAAAACATCGATAATATTTATTCATAAGTTTTCTATATTTTTTTTTTCTTAATTATGAGTTCTATTAAGAGATGTAATAATATATGTTTGCTACTATTATAAAAATGCATTGAAGAAATTGTGCATGTCTATTATTATATAGGAAAAAACTTAGGTTTTGCATGGTTCTTAACTAAATTTACTATGATTTCTTTAAATCCATAATTCTCTTAAAGTTTGTTATCTCCTAAGAAGTTGTATTTTTAGTTAAGAACTATACGAAAAGCACCTAAGTTGTACCTAAGTTTTATCCTATTATATATTACCAATAATGGCCATGCTGTTAATGGTGCGCGTGCAAAGTGGGCCAATTGCATTATTTGGAATTTTTTTTCTGTCCCTAATGCCAAAAAAAATTTCAAGTCAGATCCCCTTTGAAAAAAAATTCCCAAAATGACCCACTTTCATTTTTTGGGGATTTTTTTTTGTCGTTTTCCTCATTCCCGCCGTTTCAAATGGCGGGAATGAGCCCCTTTCTGACACGTGTCAGTTCGTCACAGGCTGAAATGATGTGACTTTTTTTTAATTTTTTTTTCTTCGTTCCCGCCATTCCAATTGAAAATAAAAAAGTCAGTCCCGCCAATTGGAATGGCGGGAACGAAAAAAAATTAAAAAAAAAACGTCACATCATTTCAGCCTGTGACGAACTGACACGTGTCAGGAAGGGGCTCAATCCCGCCATTTGAAACGGCGAGAATGAGGAAAACGACAAAAAAAAAAATCTCCAAAAAATGAAAGTGGATCATTTTGTGAATTTTTTTTCAAAGGGGGTCCGACTTAAAATTTTTTTTGGCATTAGGGTCAGAAAAAAAAAATTCCATTATTTGGTCATAGAAACTAAGGAAACAGTATTGGTAGAAACTTACGTTATGGTCATAGATTCTTAGTCGTTTAAGTATGTGTGCTATTTACATAATAAAATAATTGATATTGTTTAAGTATGTGTGCTATTTACATAATAAATTTTGATCCTTTTTTTTAAAGATAAAATATTGTTAACGAGATCTCTAAAAGCACTCTTTAAAAATTTTAAGTAAAAAAAAAATTATTTAAAAAATCAAATATTACAATTACCGGTGCATTAAATCCATAAAATGTATATCTAGGACATTCCTTAACATTTTAAAAAAAATGTTAAACGTCAAAATTGTTTATTGAAATATATGAAATAGTCAACTAAATAGATTATTTTATGACGTGAGAGTATAAGTTATTGATTAAAAATAAAATTTAAGATATGTATGGTTCAAATCCAATTTTCTTTTGTGATGGTGTGATATGCGTGCTAGTTATGTACGACAAGCTCTGGTTTGTTGAAGCAACTACGGCCCGTCTGTTTTGGATTTTTTTTAAAGAAATTTTTTTTTTATTTAAAAAAATCATTTTTTTATTTTTGTAGTGTTGGTTTTTTATATTTAAAAAATCTATTTTGTTAAAAAAATCATTTTTAACCTCAAAATGAAAAACTATTTCAAGTAGCTTTTTTAAAAAAAAAATTTCTTCTAAAGATAGGAAACTCAAGTGTAAGAGCTTCAAATCTTAAAAAATAATTTTTATGATAGTAAACAAATAGAAATAACTTCAGATTTTTTTAAAATCTCTAAACAAAAAATCTCTAGATTCTTTCAATTCAAAATCTAATTTTTTAAAAGCTGAAACAAACACACTCTAGATAGGAAGAACGACTATGAATCTATGACCATATAACGTAAGTTTCTAACAATACTGTTTCCTTAGTTTCTATGACCAAATAATGCAATTGGCCCACTTTGCACGCGCACCATTAACAGCATGGCCATTATTGTTGAAGATTTTTTCGTTTTCATTTCTTGAATGGTTCTGACCAAAAACTAGAAACTGATCACAGCCATATATCTTAACAACGTTAGTGGGTATTTCCTTTGGGAGGATAGGCCAAACATGTAATAGACGATGTGGAGTGGAATCTCTTTCTGTGTGAATATACAAACCATGAGCAGACAAATAGATGGTGATAGGTTGCATTATTCATTCTCCTGGGTACCACGTGTGGGTCTAGGGCTTCAACAAACCACGTTTCGTGGGTATTCATTTGGGAGGATAGGGGACAAGACAACAATCTAAAAGCAGCTCTGATGGGATTAATTCCAACTTATTAGGTGTAAAAGAAAATGGTATACTGATATATTTCATTGATATGAAAGTAGGGAATATATACAAGGTTTCCTCCATGATTATAGGAGATAAAAAATGAAAACATAACTACAAGAAATAAAAT
>Ga0315914_1003437_pt1 | contig 24044 bp, 10 predicted proteins | sample MpolenodulesMG_FD_203920 | JGI IMG/M metagenome (GOLD analysis project Ga0315914, IMG submission 203920) | Medicago polymorpha root nodule microbial communities from Los Angeles, California, United States - elongated nodules | ecosystem: Host-associated > Plants > Roots > Nodule | place: USA... | reverse complement strand
TATATATATATATATATATATATATATAACTAAAAACGCTGTTATATTTATAGGGGTACCTATCGCTTGGCGCTTTTGTGAAAGCGTTATTATATGTTTGTATCCAACTATAAAAAGAAAACACTTGGCAATATATTTTTCCATTTTCATGTTATAATTCTTTCTCACACTCTCAACACTTGTTCAAATCACCTTCTTCTCATGTAACCAAAAATAAATAAAAAATTTTCTTCTCAGTTCTCTTCCAACTCACTTGAATCTAACCCTTCTATGTTCTCTTCTCCGTCCACCATCATCATTCTTTTTCTCCGTTCTCACTTGAAACAAACCCTTCAACACCCAACACTCGTTCTTTTTCTAGGTCGACTCACCATCGTTCCTTCATCCAGCAAACCTCACCCCACCATTCTTGAATGAAAATACAAATGTGCTCGTTAATGACTTGTATTTTAGTGTTGAGTAAAAAGTGGTTAATGAAATATCCATGTGCTTTTGTCATTTTATAACTATGTTGAATAAATTTGAATGAATGATTAATCACTTTTACTTTATTGAACTGTTTTTGAGGGAGACCTGCACTTTAATGACTAATGAACTACTTTAGGCGATTCATACGAAATATGTTGGTTAAATAAGTGGGTAATATAAATACACATTTGATTGTTCTTAAAGAAAAATACACATTTAAGTGGTTAATAAAATACGGGAAATTCAATTATATTATTGATAAGTCTATACTGTGAAAAGTGCATCTCGTTTACTGGAAGTGAAATTCAATTATATTATTGGTAAGTATATACTGTAACCATACTTACTAGGGGATCAATATTTATGAGACTAGTTTACACTTGCATTTCCCTATTTTTTCCTAAAAAAAAGTAAGACATTTAATTAAAGCATTTGGCTTAACTAAAACACTCAAAACATTTTTATATGCTACTTTCCAATCACGGAGCAGGTAGCCCCTCAACAGTTTGACCCGTCTCTATTTCTAAACCACGTTTCTTCTTTTCAGCCTTGGCATGTTTGATCTCACCATAGAAATAGGACACAAACCCCCAAAGAGAAAGTACAAGTGACACCGCTTTTTCTGCTTGGAATTTTTCTTTGTAGAAAACAACTGCCAACACTTCCACTAATGGTAACAACACAGCAATCAAAATACCCGAGAATAACGATGAGGCACAAAAAATAACTCCAATAGCTCCCAAGAAAAATGCTTGCCACATTATCGCACTAACAACCAACACAATATAGTAAGTGCTTTCTCCTAGCCCAAAATTTCTGGCTTCCCTTGGAATCGCCTACAATTTCAAATCCAAATTCTCAATCAAATACATCATTAACATACCTAGAGAGTGGAACGGCTTGGTGATATTGCTATGTACTACCGCTGCATCACTAATATTTATGATGTCTATTGGTTTGCAATTTCCATGTTTAATTGTTTGCTTTCCATGTATATATCCAATGAAAGCGAAGTCTTTACGGTACCGTTGCCCATTTTCTATCTCTAAGCCTTTTTTTTTTGGACAAACCATTAAGCTACTTAATATGTTGTTTATTTATAAACTTAACATCAGTTTTGGCCCCCTAAGTATCATTAAGTTGCGATTTTGGCCCCCTAACAAAATAAAATTAAACCCAACCCTCTAAGTCTACCCCTTTTTGCAGTTTTTGCCCCCTAAGCCAATTTTGAGCGAGCCAACGCACACATGGCACCTCACTTAAACGAGTAGGATGCCACGTGTGTAATTTTTTAATTAAAAATAATAAAAAAGCTAAATATATATTTATTGAATTAAAAAAATGGAAGAAACAACCAAAAATTAAAAAAAAATCAAAAAGAAAAAGAAAAAAAGAAGGAACACGTGGTTTCATCATCACCATTTCTTTTTCCACAGATTTATCAATCTTCAATACAATCAAACCTTCAACTACAAATCCAAAAATTCTTCAACAAAAAAAAAACATTTATTCAATACACATGCAACAACAAACAAAAAAAAAAAAAAAAAAAAGTTGCAAACACAAATAATTCTCTAACCATTTTCAATCCCTCTTCCCTGCCCAAAAACAAGTTAAAATCAATAAGTATAAACATAAAACCCTAATCCCAAATCCCATTTCTTATTTCTTATTTCTTATTCTTTTTCTTCCCATTTCTTCCACAAAATCACCGAAGAAAAAAGAAACATAAAACCCTAATCCCAAATCCCATTTCTTATTCTTTTTCTTCCCATTTCTTCCACAAAATCACCGAAGAAAAAAGAAACCTAAAACCCTAATCCCAAATCAGTGATCTAAAAAAAAGTCAGGTTGGGACGAAGGAGACGTATACTACAGCGACCAAGCACACTCATGGGACGACGACGACCGCGGTGGCGAAACCGAAGCCACCATCTCCAACCACACCATCCTCCAAAAATTCAAAGAATACATCCGTAACTTTTGTTTTTTTGTTTGTTTTTGTGTAGTTTGAAACTGCGGCCGCGCAGGTTATGGTGAGTTTGAACACGAAGGTTGCAGGAGATACCAGTGTTATGGAAGATGATGCTCCTAATGATGTTCAGATTCTTCTTACTTTTAAGGAGGACTTTGTTTCCATGAGAACATCTGAGGTGATATTTCTAAGGAAGATTTTGTTTCTTCTTACTTCTAATCACGTGTTTTTAACTTCTAATCATGTTCAGATTCTTCTTTTTTTTTTTTTTTTTCTTTTTCATTTTGATTGTTTTTAACTTATGGTTGTTTCTTCCATTATTTTAATTCAATAAATATACATTTGGCTTTTTTATTTATTTTTAATTAAAAAATTACACATGTGGCATCCTACTCACTTAAGTGAGGTGCCACGTGTGCGTTGACTCGGTCAAAATTTGTCTAGGGGGCCAAAACTGTAAAAGGGGTTAAATTTAGGGGGCTGGGTTGTATTTTATTTTGTTAAGGGGTCAAAATTACAACTTCCTGATACTTAGGGGGCTAAAACTGTTTTAATACCTAGTTTATACCAATATGAAGTTTATTTATGCCAACATGTAAATAACCATTCTTTATATGGTTAATTTTATTCATGTAAAAATTATAATCACTTTAACACATGAATTCCCCATCACCTTAGGCATTACTTTGTGATTCTTTTATTATTTTTTGGTTATGTGTTTATTTGGTGTTTAATTTATGTGCTATTTTTCTCTCTTTCAGTTGAGAAATAAATCTATTATCTATATAATATATTATAATATTATCATATCATATCATATATATATATATATTATAATCCTATTAAGTTCTCCTGTATTCCTTCCTTAAATTCCTATTTTTTTCCCTCCTAAACCAAATTAGTGGGTCAATAATTATGCAATTATCTTATAACAATAAAATTTCACTTTATAATTTATACGCACTGTTTGTCTCAACAAAAAAAAATATATGTATTGATATGACCGGACTTTGTTTTCCCATGATTATTCCACTTTCAATCGTGTTTAACAACTACTCCATTTTCATTATACCGTGTCCTCAATAAATGCCTAAAAACAATAAACAATTCACTAACCCAATAAAATGAATGAACTGAAAGTTCTTCTTCCACCTCCTTACCGTCCACTATTGTTTCAGTCGGTCTCTCTCTCTCTCATTTTCTTTCGCAATAATTCAGTTTCTGTGAATTTTGTTATCATTTCTCTCCATTTTTCTTCCACCTCTTTCTCATCTTTCTATCTCTATTTTCTTTTCTAATAAGGTAATTGATGATAACTATTATGACAAGTATGAAACTGAAATTGTTAATTAAAGGTGGACATACGACAGTGAAACTATCAAGCAATTCATGTCACGGGTCCACCTCAATTGTTTGACAACAATTTGAAGGTAGAATTTAACAACCTTAAGTTTTTTTTTTAATGGTTATATCAAGAAAATAACATATAAGAGATTCTTCCTCCCATAAATATATAAGATATTCTCGAAAGAAATACTCAATTGTTGAGTCACGGGTCTACCTCAATTGTTTGATAACCTCAATTATTAATTAAAGATTATCAATATAAATAAAATAAACGGAAACATTTTTTTATAGATCTCACCCATGCGACACGGGTGTGCGAACTAGTTATACTAGAAGTTACAAACTTTGCACTCACCATAATCCCCCGTTTTTGACGAGTCTAAGTATTTTTTATGAAAAAAAGAGTTTGCAAAGAATCAAACTAGGGACCATATACTTAAACTTTGCAACTTTAAACACTAGACCACTTTCATTTTTGGTGAAATATTGTTGCTTCCAAAAATGATATACAGTACGAAAGCATTTCTTCTAAGCCACAAACGCCCTAACGGTTCCTTTTCTCATAACAGTTATTTTTTAATATTAGTGGTTCCTTTGTTGATGACAGTTATTTTTCGTTGTTATTATTATTATTATTATTATTTTCTTTCGGTTACCATATAAAAGTTCCTTTTCATTTGTTTCTTTCGATTATCACATATCAGTTCCATTTCCTTTTCATTTGTACAGATTTAACAACCCTTGCGGTTAGTATCGGTTTCTTGGTGGACACTAACTACGTGTTACGATATTAAAGTTGCATCTTTAAAATTGTTGATAATTTGACTTATTCAAATGATAATTTAATCATTAGAAACTTCACTTTTTAGTGTAATTTTTTCAAGTTCTTTGTTTCTCCTATATTATATTACTTGAAGTTATTTATTCTGACTTTTTATTTGCAAAAATCACTACATTAGGTTATAACATTATTTTGCTTTCTCACTCTGATTTTTGAAATATGTGTACTATTTTCAATTTGTTTATTTTAATTGTTATTTTAACATGAATGCAATCGAATATGAAGGTTGAGAAAGAATAAATTTAGGAACACAACTTGTTACTATTATTTGTTAAAAAATAAAGTTAATAGCTTAAATTGGTGTAATTTTTGCACATTTTTTTGTTGCTTTTTGTAGTCGTTTCATAGCATAGTATTGAAATAGCACATGACAACACATCATAACTTTTTGTTCCTTTTCATTATTGTTTTTTCTATTGATTACCACATAGGAGTTTCTTTTCCTTATATATTTCTTTCTTAAGATTTAGCAGCCTTTGCGGTTAGCTTTTTCTCAAAGCAATTCCTTTTCATTATTATCTTTTTCTTTCAGTTATCACATATCACTTCATTTTCATTATTCTTTTTTCTTTCCGTTACCACATAGCAGTTCCTTTTTCTTTTTATAGATTTAGCCGCCCTTGCGGGTAGGACCAGTCTCTTTGTGTAGACTTTAGTATATTGTTTTCTTTTGATTACAACGTTATTTATGATTTATCAATTTTATTGTGTTCATTTCCAGCTTTGATTAGTTCCATTGAATTTAATTTATGACTTTGATTCCATATTTATTTTTGTAGATTTCCATATTCATTTTTGTTGATGCAAACTAAATGTCGTTAATTTGCTTATTTGAGATTGTGCATGTTGATCACTCTCAATCGTCACTTAGTTTGATTGTTTCTGTGTTTAAATGTAACTCTACAAGTAATAATATAATCAATTTGATATTTTATATATGAAACTCTACAAAACCCGCGCATCGCACAGGTATTACTGTATTAGAGTCCAGTAAAAACAAAAATTAACAATTATGTCCTAGAAGAGAGTCTCCTTAATAAATTCAACTACTTTGTTTTCCACTTAATAAAATTCGAACTCTAATTCTATGAAGCACATATCGGGCACAACACGGACAACACCGATAAATTTTGAGAAAATAATCATAAGTGTTGGTGTTGTGTCGAACATGATGCATGTCATACATTGGAACACACGTTTAATCAGAAGTGTCCATGTAACAAGGTTTTCATATACTCTCGAACAAAATATATGAAAATAGCTTAAAACTTGTACGAAACCAACAACTTTTATAAAGAGTAACTCAAACTATCAGCTATAAACTGCAAATTAGATTGTTTATCAAAAACACTACCTTAATTAACGTAATCTTACCTTAAAGTCATTGTTTGCAATCATGCCTATGGCACAGAAGAGAGTGGCAAACATGCACATAACGAACTGAAATTCCATAACAAGAGAATAGGTTATGGGTTGTTTAATCTTCTTATAAACCAACTCAACCGAAGGCAAAACAAATCCATATAATGCAGAAGCAGCAACCGTGGTTGAAAAACTAATCGCATATTGTTTTGCAGAAACACCAGCAGGACGATCACTACTCGTATGCATAGCCAAAACACCAGCTCCAATCGTAAGCAAAACAATGGCGTTTACAGTAAAAGCTGTAAATTTCTGTTTCACAAGAAGAAAAGCGAAAAACGCTGTGAAACCAAGCTGAGATGCTATTATTAAGGAAGAAGTAGAAACTGGAAGCCGAGCAATGCCATATGCGAAGAGATAGTCATCAATGCCGTTGAGGATTCCGATGAAGGCAGCTGCGAAGAAAATAGGAGGTTTCATGGAGATTATATTTAGTTTTTCTGGGGTGATGGAGATGGTTGTTGATGGTGGAGGATGGTGGTGGAGATGGTGGCGGTGTTTGATGTATGAGATTGCGAGGGGAATGAGCATCAAGGGGAAACCGGCGGTTTCGAGGAAGGCGGAGAGCCAGACACGTTGGCCGCCGTGGATGAAATAGAGACGCATTATGAGGGGACCACCGGAGGTACCTAGGGCTAATATGAGACAATTTACTATGAGAAGGAATCTCTTAACTTTTTTCTCTGCAACTTGTTCCTTTCCTTCTTCCATGGTTTGTGTGATTGCTTAGTAATGAAACTTCATGCTCAGATATATATGTAAGGGCTATATATACAAAAAAAAATATACTAATATTCGTTTTCAATGGAGAAATGGAGAGTATATATACTTTTTTAAGGTAGATATTACTGCAATGCTTGAGTTTCTTAGGATAAATATACTAATATACCAATGAAGTTTCATCTAAAATTTTAAAGAATTTGTAATAAGGAATACAGTTAATGCAATCAAATGTAAGAATCTGAAATTTTAAATATGCTTGCATCCCTTTTTGTGTTGTTTTCTTTTTTCTTTCCTTTTTGCTCTCTTTTCTTTCCCTTTTGCATTGTAACCAAAAAAAAAAAATGCTTGCTTCGACTTTGACTAGTAGAAACAATTGGTGGATTCCCATATTGAATGGTGGAAGGAAATGGCCGTCTTTATCCAGTCGTTTAGTGAACCTCAAGGTTCAAGCAAGCAACATCGGCTGACCCACGAGACGACAAGTTCAACATTCTTTTTGGAAGGAACAAGTTCAACATTCTTATTCTTTTTTTTTTTGTTGTTGTGAATAATTGGGGTGTTCGGGGTCGAATCCCAGCCCCTGTATATAACAATGCATGTCCCTGCCAACTGAGCTATGCTCACGGAGACACACAAGTTCAACATTCTAATTCTTTTTTTTTAATCATTAAGGTAGTCTATTTTTAACCGTTTATAATAATTATATTAAGTTTTTCCCTAAAAAAAACAAGGCTAAATATCAGGTTTGCTCCTTTTAGTTTAACATAATTCCTAAGTTAGTCCTTTAAGTTTCAAAAGTTTCAAATAAATCCTTTTAGTTTGATAAAATTCCCAAGTTAGTCCTTTAAGTTTCAAATAGGTCATTTTAGTTGATAAAATATTTCACCGTTAGCCCTGTTGTCAGTTAATAATTAATTGATGTTGATATAGTCGTTAAGTTGTTGACTTTGATCAAAACTCTGCCTTTTAAAAGCTCCAGGGTATCAAAATGTTACGTTTAATGGTTTACAAATATCATTTTAACATTATAAATGTCATTTAATTGTGCTGGAAAAGCATTTGTTGTTGTAAATAACTGTCTTTCTAGCACTATAAATGACCATGTAAGAAGTCCCTATTAAGGAACTACCATTATGGATGCTTGTAAGAAGTCCCTATTAAGGAACTATCATTGTGGATGCTTTTAGTATGTGATAATACCATCATTTGTTAGTCTGCAAGCAGCAAAGTCTAGAAGGTTGTGAGGCAAATAGGTAGTGTGACTTAAAAAGGTAAATGGATGCACAACTAGTTAGGTGAGGATGGATAGGTCAACTGGTTTGAGTTAAGGAGTTAGTCATTTAGAGGTCCAAGGTTAAAGTTCCGACAAAGATAAAAAACTAGCGTATCAATTAACATACTAAAAATGAGTAACATACAAACATTTCAATGAACATACTAACAACAATGAAGATACTAAACTCCGCAAGAGTTTGAGAAATAACAAGGATGTTCGAGACTTCAAAAACACATTTTGCCCTCGTTTTCTAATATTTTGTATTATCAGTACTATAAGAATATAGACATTGTCATGGTTGGAAAAGGGTTCTAAGTAAACACCTATGAGATATCAACATCACTATATCAGCAGCAGCAATTGAAACAGCATTTGCTACCACAATATGGATCAAGTAGTAGCAACCAACTAAACAGATTAAGTTTCCTATTCAACTCACTTTACCAAACTGCAAAATGATTTTCACATTACCCACAAGGGAAGACTAAAATCTAGTCTACTACAACATTGATGGTGAATGCCAGTTTCTTCATTGGTTGGTTGGTCTTGAGATAATTCTTACGCCTTCCAAAACTCTAGATCGAAACCAGCATAAGGGATATGGAAAGGAAGAAAAAAAAAACATTGATGGTGAATTCAGTAATTAAGCAATGAGTATTTCAATCGCAAAACGATTTTCCCTTTTTCGACACCAAGCTTTCCGCCGGTAACTAACCAATGACCAGGAGGATCTTCAGGTCCTTTGCTCATTTCAACCAAGTCAACATACTTCACCAACTTGTTTGTTGTGTTGTTTTCTCTTGAACCCAAGTTTGTTGTGTTATTTGTGTTCGATGTGTTTCCGGAAGTCGAAGATTTAGGTGAAGTATTTGGTATGTGATCCCAAAGTGATCTTCGGATTGTGCATCCAGGTAACCTTGAATACAAGAGCTTCATGTAAAGTACATTACGTGATCCGAAATCCCATACTCCAAGTTGAGCTCCAGTGACTATGTAAACACCAGAGAAGTCTCCTATGAAGGTTTCGGGATTCTCAATGGGTGCAGTGCTCACATGAGAAAAATTCTTCCACTTAACCGGCTCAAACCATCGGCTATCTTGTTCCTCGGGTCCCTGCCACTTCGGAGCGCCAATCGCTACATGGCTGTCCCAATATGGTTGGAGGATCTTTGGAAGGGATACCAAGTGTTGAAGATGAACACTCAACCGATTCTGCTTGTTTCCTTCGAGACAAAGACGTATGCCAGTTACAGGTCTACGTCCAACTGTTATCTGCATTCAATAAGAACCATCATATTGACAAAACAATAGTTAATGTTGCATTGAGCTATGAAAACCACAGATAAATAGGAACAAACTATTTTACAAGCGACAAATAAAAAGAAACCGTGGGAGTAACTCATTTTATTGTGTACACTATATAAATACTAAATACAATCATTTGTTTCCTAAAACTTCATACAAGTTTGCTAGAGGCACCATCTTGTAAAGCAACTCACAGTAAGCAAGAAACATCACAGTAAAAAAAGGGGGGAACCCCCATTTACTTAGAAACTGCAAATACATTAAATATCTTTAAAAAAATTGCGACAAAAAAAGTTTCAAAACAAAATATAGCAAATGATCATTTACCTGTTCTTGACTGACATAAAGCTTTTGGCCCATTATGCTGAATTGTAAAGATGGACAAACAGGTTCCTTCCTTTGTTGACCAGGAACCCTGTCATGTAAAGGAGCCCAAACACGAGGAACCTGAAACTCTAGGAAGTATCTAAGTTCTTCAATAGGAGGTTTATCTGAGCACAAAATGCAGGCAGTTGATATTAGATCACACTCCAAGAAGAACCAATAAAAAAAAATAATATGCCCCTATTTGGATAACAACCCGATTAAGGGCTTATATAAGCTATTTCTATCACAAAAGATAAATTAATAAAGACAAACTATTTTCATATAAGATACAAAATGTTTTCATAAGCTATCCTGGAGAACTTGTGAAAATAAGCTGAAAAACAGCTTATGGACATGTCATATGTTGTTTCCATATGTTCTCCCAAATAGTCTCACAAGTACTTGTGCCGGTCGATACCCCCAAATAAGTCAATCAAACAGGCCCTAAATTATCTAATATAAAGGATAAGTTGACTTACATTCTAGATAAAGACCAATGGCACGGGTCAAATGCTCCTTAGCAGGTATTTCCTCAAGGAGATCTGTTATCGGACAGAAAGTCATGTCTATGATATCGGGTGAGGATTTGACAGTTTCTAACCATACACTGTGGTTTTGTTCCAAATCATCCCCTCCTCTTCTTCTGAAAATGACTGTGACATCCTGAATAATAAGTATACATTGGTGTTAAGAGGAAAACAAACTTGATTTTTTGTTTTTGTTTTTTAGAAGATACAATAGATGGAGAAACCGCGTATGGTGCCGCCATGGCAGACATCCTTTCACGAATTTACTGTGGCGGTTGTCAAAAAAACCTCCATGCTATTCCACCATGGCGACGCCATTTAACAGCATTGTCTCCACCAGACCAGCCAGCAATTAACAATCGATGACCATAAAAACATGTAAGCACACTCTCAACAATAAGCATGAATGCTTCACAGTACGGCTGCATGCTGGTGCACAGATCATTATCCACACATTACTATGCCCTTATTTCCCAAATGTCAAAGTAGAAGTGAAAATGGGAAGAAACACCACTAGAAGACTTATATAGACCAGATTCCAGTTAAATATGCAAAACAAAATCCGTAATAGAAAATCATAAAAAAAAATCGACCAACAGATTTGACTTTCATGTCTCTGGGAGAAAATTCATAAACCCTAAATAGGATCGGGGAAGAAGATGCCACATATGCCACATCGGCAAGAGTTAAAGGCGTCTATGTCAGTTTTCATAGAAAGGACCAACTTGCGTCAACAGACATTACTTAAGGGATCAAACTGACTCATTAAAAAATGAGGCACCAAACAGAACTTAAAAAATAAGTTAAGGGACCAAAAAGGTATTTATGCCAATTTTTATTAGGTAAATGTCATGTGTTCTTCCATAATCTATCTTTCACTGTCAACCTATTCAGCTCAGATTCCCAAAGGACTCGAGTTCGAATCCTGCTGCAGATATGAGGACCTCGTTGGACGATAATAGCCAAGTATCTTTGGATGCACTCTATAAGCCCTGCGGTTCTCTCTGGCCCTGGTGAGCCTCAAGCACCCAACTTGCGTAAACTTTATGTAACCAAGAAATAATATATGCTTCAGTGCTTACAGAATTGCGGTATACTTGTGTCGTAAAGGTGTCATATCTATTCAGGGCTTTCAAGCTAGATTCCTTTTGTTTTTTACATGCAGTCTATGGATTCGCAAAGGGATGGGAAAATTGGAAATAAGGTTCTGTAAGGTGAGTCCTGAATGGGTCATAACATTGGTAATTGTATGTTATCATGCCTAAATGTCTACCAAGAGTGTACTTGTTTTCAAATAAAAAAAATGGTTCATCAGAACATAGTTAAATCACCAAGATTTCGGGTGTCAATGCAAATAAATTCTTATAAATAGTATGTTACTACATAAATTACATACTTCTTTCCCAGTAGGATATGTTGCAGTCGTAGGTTGAGGGTAAATCCCTTGACTATTGAATGAAAATGGTTCAACGCCCTGCAAATAATAAAATTAATATAACCAAGTGTTATATTTCATGATATATTTAACCTAATTAATATCAATTCATGCAAGAAAAGTGGAATTCTAGTGAACTAGCCTTGTCCTTGGATTTTGTTTGACCTGAACTTGTGTGGCTATTGATGTCAGAGAACCTATGATTTCCAATATCTTGAATATAGTTTTTTATCTCCAACTTCGACAAAGGTGAAGTATGGTGTTGCTTGACGTAAATAACATCTTTACCACCGATGGTTATTGATGTGATGACATGCGTCCCAAAATTTTCAATGAAACTGTCAAAATGTAATTAAAAGTCAGAGGCCATCCAAAGATAACCTTGTTACGGCATTATGAACCTGTTTGAATTCACTTATTTCTGCTTATCTACCAATAACCACTGGTGAGACTGTTTGGAAGAGATTAAGAAAACAACTAATCACATATCCATAAGTTGTTTTCAGCTTATTTCAACAAGCTCTCCATAATAACTTATAAAAACAGATTTTAAAGTATACGAAAATAATTTGACTTGATTTAATCTTTATTACAGAAATAGCTTGAGCATACTAGTCATCTTCATTGGAAAAGTCTGAAATATATATCAAACAACAAGGCTTTATGGCTAAAATGGTATCTCTCAGAGATGTCATTACTTTCATCCTCGCCATGGCTTTTGTGATCCACCTTTTCTCTGCTGGTGTTGAGGGATCACTTCGTGCAGAAGAACGTGGTGCTGCATGTGATTATCGATGCTCACAGACTAACCATATGAAGCCATGCTTGTTCATTTGCAACAAGTGCTGAGCAACACGTTTGTCTGTCCCATCAGGGACTTATGGTAACAAGGAAGAGTGTCTGTGCTATAACAACTGGACAATTCATGTGCTATAACAACTGGACAACTCAAGGAAATCCGAAGTGCCACGAATTGATGATGTTATTTTAATATTTGCTAACTCTTGTTAATGAAAAAAATATTATAGAAATAGCTTATACGTAAGCAGTTATATGATAAGCACTTATTTAAGTTGTTTATCCAAACAGGACATAATGATAACTTGTATAAATATAAATACCTTGACAAGGATGGTGGATCCCAAATGACTGGGATAGCCCTTTTGACATTTTCTTGCAACATTAAGTTCGATTTTTGAAGCTGAACCTTCGCAAGAGGTACATAAAAACCATCCGAAGACAGGGTTTTTGTAGCTGCGGCATCAACATGTTTTGAACCAGTAAAGCTAAAAGCAGAGTTGAAGCTTCCAAGAGGAAAACTCCCTGATATATTTGCCTTATGATTAAAATAATCTACCATCTGCAGTCAAGTGACAAATGAACAATCACAGATTTGAGAAAATATGAAGAAAAAAAGGTTATAACTATGGTTACCAAATCGCGATTCAAATTGCGAATCAGACGACTAATTTTCAGAATTGTGAATCAAATCTTATTATGAATCGTAAAACATATTACCAATAAAAATGACATTTTTAAATAAAAAACAAGTGACACAGCAAAATTTGTAAGTTACAATATCATAGCAGAACTCAAAATGATTCAAGATTCAAAGTTGACAAAAACTGGCTGGCTACACTTAGTATAGGTAGTGATTATCAGAAAAAATCTAACTTCATCACTGTGAATCGGTATTAAAGATGGGATTCATGTCCAAAATATATGCACATTAGGAATTTGTATCGGTTGAGTTCAGTTTTGTATCAAATGTATGTGACAACATATGGTTTCCATTATTATGTGACAACTAATAGCTATGGCCTTTAGTTTTAGAAGTTGCAGCCACGATTTCTGGCCAAATTGGATAAACTTTTCAACGACTTAAAGCAAAATAAAATTGCAATTGTTCTGCAATGATTATGAGTTGAAATGAGTCTCTACATTACAACATTTTCAGAAGCTCTTCCATATAACTTCTCCATAACCAGTGGTTAAGAATTAAACACTTATCTCAATTAAAAAACAAAATCCCATAAACTTTGATGCTAACAAAACTAGGCCTTAAAAAAGTAAAAATATGACTCTAGTTCTATAATACAGGGAAATCTGAAATTATTATACTTTGGTAGCCACAAAAAACTTAATGCACACAAAATATCAGGGAATCATCCTGCACTGCACACTATCAAAGCAATTTACAAAGACAAAGAACAGCATAAGATATAAATTTCACTGGTAAGCATGATTTGGAAATTGCAGTCTGCAGCCACAATATAAGGGCCCGTTTGGTGCGCAGGATATGATAGAGACAGGATAGGATTAGAAAATGGATAAAGATAGGATATGATAATGACAGGACAGACACTTATCCTCTCATGCGTTTGCTGCACACATGATAGGTCTCCCCGCAAAGGCATCAAAACTGCCATTTCTCCGTATTGGCTGCAATATAAAGATTCACACAATAACCAGTGAATCGCTACCGCAGTTGAAAACCATGATCTTTGTGTCCATGCTAAAAAGGACAGGCTATATCTAGCTAAAGGTGGAGCCTCCAATGACTTTAGTTTAGGCCATACCTATATAATTGACAAATACTAAACCACCACTTTCTAACCCACTACTTCCCACACAAAACCATATTATACATAAGCGAGAAACAAAATCATCCTCAATAATATCACTCAGGGCCGGCTAACAAGTTCAAGGTGAGTCATTGCACAGGGCATCAAAATTAAACAGAGCCTCCAAAATGTTTAAGATGGTCCTGATATCACTTTGGGTTTGGGGGTTTCAACATATCCATTGTTAGCAACTTTTTCTTCACAATCATGAATTGAAATCTAAAATCACACTCAAATTCGCCAAACAAAAAGAGACCAACCATAATACAAATAACTAAACACAATTAATCAACAAACATGCAACATTCAACATTTAGAAAAACAAAGAAAAACAGCATTCAGCAAGTCAACATGCAACATGTTATCACAAAACCAAAGAAAAACAAAAATTGAATCCTCAACTTTACCTCTTGAAAACTGCAGACACCAGAACTCAAACGCCCCATAGGTTCAGGAAAGCTTCTAATATCCCTTGAAACATTAGGAACAACAACATCATCATACAAAAACAAATCCCTTTGATACTGTTCATCAATCTCAACTACCCTAGAACCTGAACCTCCTTTACAATAAAGCAACCTAGTATCAAAATTAACATCAAAACCCCTTCCTAATGCTTGCAAAGCGTTAGTAGCAGTGTGCAAAGCTGCTACATGCTCCTCCATATCTCATCAAAAAACTCTTCCAACCCAGATTCTTAATTAAACCAAAAACCAAATTATCTCAACAATCAAACAAAATTACACTGACCCAGATGAATAAATCCTACAAAAATATCAAAAAGACACGATTTTTAACTATCTGAGTTTATGAGTCATTCAACAAAGTTGACCCAGATGAATAAATCCACAAAATCATAACTTTTGAGGACAACCCATTTTTGTATTGGTATGAAACAATTGATTGAAGATGAAATCAATGGATCTCGGAGAGATTAAGGTTTAATTGATTTTCTCTCTCTAAATGTTTTTTTTCCCTCTCTGTAAAACAGAAACAAAACCTCGTTGTTTTTTTTCTAACTTCTTGACATCATCGTACAGTGTACAATAGTGTTGGAAATTCTAACCATAGGAGACTCCGTGTGGTTAGTTTGTCAAAAGAGGCATTGACTTCAGTTTCAGTTTACTTTTCATCTGAAGACGTTTGCGTGTTGTTTTGTCTAATATCTTGACCTTTCATTCTTGGTTGTGTGTCCAACGTATAAAGAAATGGAAACATTTCCGTTTTTATGAAATTAAACATTCATTTATGTTTGATTCCACTTCTATACAAGTTTCATAATTGATGATGAAATATAACCGATTATATATTTGGTTATGATCGAGTAGAATTGATTTTATTTGAAGTTATTATCTTAGTTTTTTATTTTAAAATTGATTTTCACACAAGTTTATAATTTAATTGATTTTTATATAAATGGATGTAAACACAAATCCCTTATAATCAAAATCAATTATATAAAATCGATTCTATCAAAATCAATTCTCTTCACTAGAAAAAAAAACACATACGTTTTAATTTTTTTAACACAATTATTTATCTTTGTTATCATGTTATATATAATTATAAAAATTTTCATTACAGTTCAGCGGTCAAGGGTTGAATCCTTAACCATTTGTTTATAGAGTTTGAATCTCTTCATGTTTAAATCAACATATTATTAGTTACTCTATCTTTCTTTAAATGTTGTTATTTTTTGGGGTCAAGTTATTTTTGTTATTAAATATACATTAGTTAAATAAACCATTACAAGAAGTACCTCAAATTAAGGTTTATTAAAAAGGTGTATTAAAATTTGTACCAAAAAGACACGGTATATTAAAATGCATACAAAAAAAAAAGGTATATTAAGTTGTTGAAAAAATGGTGTATTAAATCAATAAGACACATCCCGTGAGTTTAGTTCAGTTGATAGAGACAATGCATAATATATAAAATTAATAAGACTCATTTCGTGAGTTTGAATCTCGGACATCCTACTTATTCATCTTAAAAAGGTGAGTCACTAGCCTAATTGACGGAAAATAAAAATCAAATCAATAAGACCCAAAATCACTTGGATGATACAATAAGAGATCTATTCCAACTTGAAAAGAGGTCATAAGTTCAAATCCAGAATTAGCAATGTGTTAATGTTTAATCTCTTGATGAACACTTTTGTCACTCATGACAGTCATTTCCGGCTCGGGGGATTAGTATATACAATTGCACGTAGAGGTTATCACGTGTAACACCCTAAACCCGAAATATTGTATATTTAAAGTTTATAGATAAATAAAATAGTTTAAGGTAGTCGATAGTACCTAGACTCTACTTCTCACAGGATAATTTCACGCTAAGGTACTTTGTTAGGAGGTTGATAGTACTATTTTATCTACCTCTAAATAGTTTAATGTCAGTCTTTAGAAGATTTGTTACGGGTGTATGTTTAGGAACAAGGAGTGAGTTGGAGTGAATGCTTACCGTTGATTGAATTCACTTACAACAACAATTTTCATTTGAGTATTTGTATTGCACCTTTTGAAGCGTTGTATGGAAGGAGATATAAAATAATGTTGTGATGGTATGAGTTAGGAGAAAGTGCTATGATTGGACCATAAGTTGTTCAGCAGACTATGGAGAAGGTTAAGATGATTCAGGAGAAGATGAAAGCATCGCAGAGTAGGTAGAAGAGTTATCATGATAAACGGAGGAAGGATATTGAATTTCAAGTCGGAGATCAAATGTTTTTGAGAGTTAACCTAGTGACCGGTGTTGGTCGTGCTTTGAAGTCCAAGAAGTTGACACCGTGTTTTATTGGTCCTTATCAGATTATAGAGAGGATAGGAGAAGTGGTGATGACAGGTCATCTTACGTTACTCTTAGCATGTTTTTCAGTCGTTTTTAGTAGGTTTTACCAACAAAACAGAGAAGTATTAGATCAATTGCCTATGATTTAAGGATATTTGTAATGTTTTATATATTTGAGTCTGTAATTCTGTTCTTCTTGAAACATAGCAATTTTAGGGTGTTTTTTTATGTAATTCACGAAGAAATCATGCAAATCGGAAAAGCAAAAACATCCAAAGATCATGTGGTGCTTGAGAAGATAAAGAATGAAGATTCAAGAGGTTTCACAAGACTTTACGAAGGGAGCAATTATGTTCCCAAAGTTCCAAGACAATTTATATAGAAGCAAACACCTAAAAAGACGAAGAAACTGGTGTTTCGCGGCCAGGAAGCAACGAGGCACATGCGCCCCAAGCATGAAGTATGCGCCTGGAGCATGGAGCAACCAGACACATGCGCCAGGCGCATGAAATGGTGCTCCAGGTGTCTAATGGCGGTTTAGGAAGCAGGCACATGCGCCTTGGGGATGCTTTGTGCGCCCCGAGCATGCTGCCTTGCTGAAAAAGTTGCATTTTTATGACGTTTTTTCCCTTAAAGTCCGCGGTATTAGCCCAAGTTCAGGTGCAAACTTCGCTATAAATACCTCCTCCTCATTCATAATTTCTCGTTCAGAACTAGAGCAGTTCAAAAGGAGGGCGGATTCTAGGAGCTTTCGGGAGGAGTTTCTCTCTCCTCTTAGAGTTTTATAGGGTAAGTTTTATTTTTTTTGTAATTAGTCGTTTGGTTACCATGAGTAACTAAATCTTGTTAGGTTATGGTTCTAAGATGAACCTCTATTTACTTTGTTGGATAATTATTTATTTATGTCGTTTATTTAGTTATTTTATGTTCGCTAGTTAGTTTTATTAGATTTAGTTTATTTGTATTGTGGTGCAACCCTAGTTTAGGTACTTAGGTTGTCACAAGGCCTAATATTGATGCTTATATCTTGATATTTATATTTGCCTAAAGATACTGAAAGCGAGTTAACCCTAGTAGTAAGTACTTAGGAGGTGACATTACTAATATTGAGAAAAATCTAGGATGTAACTATTTATTAATTGAGGATACAAGTACTGCAAGATCTAAACTGAACCTAGGAGAACCATTCTCCTTGACCCTTGGTAAGGTAGACACTGATAGAGCTGCCCATTTGTAGAACTACCAAGAGGGAGAGTGTGTTATGAGATACCTAAGATTCATAGATGGGAAACCCCTTTAGGAACACCGACCTTCATTTCCATTGGAAATTTAGGAATGTCAAGTTAAGTCTATGTTTCAATTACCTTTGAGGGACTAAGACCCCATGTGTAAGGATCACCGTGTGACTGGTAGGTGAAACTCACATTGGACGGATATACCGAAATCAATTGAGAGAGTAAGACCCTGCACGTAAAGATCATCGTGTGATCAGCAGGTGCAACTTGACGAATTGATTAGGTTAGAACGTCCCAACTGCCTTATCATTTGTATATTCTACTCAAGATAACTAAATGCGGAATGAATAATATTTAATTCCAATAAATAAATAGGGGAAAGTGATTTGGGGAGGACCTACCAAAGAAAGCATTACTTGGGAGTTGGAGAGTCGGATGAAGGAGTCATATCCGGAGTTGTTACTTCAGATAATTTTCGAGGACGAAAATTCTTTAAGTGGGGGAGAGTTGTAACATCCCAATTTTTAGTTTGTTATTGTTTTAATTATTTAGAATTGAATTGTTTAATTGATGTGTTTGAATTGTTGGGTTAGTTTATTTTTATTAGAGGTTGAGAAGTAAATGGTATTTTGGTAATTTAAGAGTGAAGAGTATCTTGGTAATTTAGGAGTGTAGGGTATTTTTGTGAAGTTAGTAGAAACTTTGAGGAATTAAGAGAAAGAGGTGTATGAGTAAAATGGAGGTTTAAGTGAAGTAATTGTGTAGTTTTTTTTAAGAAGAAAAATAAAGACTAAGCCCATTAAGAGTTATGTGAACCAAATCCAAAACAAGTGGATATAAATAAGTGGATATAAACTCTTTTTTAGCGAAATCATATAAACTTAGATACTCAGATTTCATTGAAAAAATCTAATAAAAAATGATAAGATGTTCTCATTATATAACATAAAGGACTAAATGGGGACAAAAAAAATAAATGACGAAAATGTTACTTAAAATTAAGTTAAGAGACGAATTGTATAATTTTATAAATTGTGTTTATATTGCAACTTAAATTTTGGACAATAAAATGATAATATCTTTTGGGCAAAATTACACAAATGGTCCCATAACTTATTTTTAGGTAACGTTTTCGTCCTTTATCTTTTTTTTCCCTTTTCGTCCTTTATCTTTTTAAAATGTTGCACCGTTACCCTTCTGTTAACCATCTGTTAAAAAAAAACTCTATTTTCTGATTACCTTTCTACCCTTTTATAATTACTCTCTTTTTCTTTGTTATTTTCAGAAACGCATGTTCACACACACAGAGAACATAAACGCGATTGAGAAGAAGGAAAATAGAAGATGAAAACCTAGAACACCAAGCTTGATGTTGTGATTCAAAAAACTAGGAAAATGCTACTATTCGATTTGAAAAGTTCTGCGATTTGGAAAACCTAGAAACCCTAATCGATTTTGAATCTGCGATTTTATGAATTTATTTGTTTTTCTGAATCATTATGTGTTTCTAATATTGCTTTGATTCATGAACATGCTAAAAACCCTCTCTATATTTCTTGTTCTTGTTCATTGTAGCAAATCACAGTGTTATATTTCTTGTTCTGTTTCTTTTTCCTTTTCTTTTGTGTTACTTTGTTTTCATATTAATAAGCAAATCAAGGTGTTATATTTTAGTTATTGTCTGTGTTCTATTCTTTATTTTTATAGCATGCTGAAAAAATCCATTTTGATTAGTTTACTATCTATTTCATGTTGGGATTTTACTATTTATCTATGTTATTTATGTGTTTCTACTGTTGTTTTGGTTATTTATTTATGCATGTTGCATATGGGTCGTTTCTGATTTGTTGTGGTCCCTATTTTTTGGTAGTGATTTGTCGCGGTCCCTACCTATATGTTTAATAGTTTTCCATTGATTGTGTTTTTGTCGTTATTCAGATGTCTACAACATCTGTTAATATTCATCATGGTGGCTATTTTATCAACCAATCAAAGAATGTGTACGAAGGTGAAGTGTCAAATTGGATTTGTGACACTAACTATTAAGTGTTTTTTTGATATTGAAGAATATGTTGGCAAATTGGGGTACAAGGATAACATTAGCATGTGGTATGAGGTTGGTGGTGTTAAAAAGTGCCTATTAGATGATATTGGAGCTAACGAAATGAGCGATTGGGCCAAGGGTAATGGAAAAGTGCATTTGTTTCTAGTATATTCAGTGTCACAACCCAACTATATTATCTATAGTGAAGCCCAACCTGAAACACAAACTGAAGCCCAAAATGAAACAAACAATGAAGCCCAACCTGAAATGCACGATGGAGACTCTGATGATAGTGCCTTGGATGTGGGATTTGGAGACTCGAATGATGAGCTGCTCATTAATGATGGTTTTGGTGATGTACAAATAGAAGTTGTTGTTCTTGGGGAAATAACACCAACTATTGAGGATAATGAGGAAAGAAGGAAAAGGTTAGGTGGTAAAAAGAGGAAGGGGGCAGAAAATGAAGGAAATTCAAGTAAAAAAAAGAAGGCCCCAACTAGTAAAAAAAGAGGGAGACCTACGAAGACCATAGTTGAAAAAGATCTTAACGTGGTACCAAGTGTAGAGCCAAATGTTTTAATTGATGATGATGATTTCGATTGGGGTATAACGAAAAGGCAGGAGCTTGTGATACCACATAGAGGGTTGTCTGATGATGAGTATGTGTCTGAAGAGTTAGTTAGTGATGAATCGGGAGAGAATAGTGACGAGGAAAGTACTAAAGAGAAGTTTTCAGGTTTTGTAATGCCAAAAAAGATGCTCGACTATAAATGGGTCTTGGGTACACTTTTCACAGACAGGGAGGAATTTAAGGATGCAATTGCAACTTATTCTGTTCATGATGGGGTCGATCTGAAGATGATCAAGAATGATAAAACAAAAGTGAGGGTTGTATGCAAGAAACTGTGCCAGTGGATGGCTTATTGTGCTAAACTTCCCAATGAAGATACATGGTAATTGAGGAAATTGTTTGACTTACATTCTTGTCCCAAGGATTATAAAGTCCCATTAATGAGATCAAGTTGGTTGGGGAAAAGATTAGAGCCAACAGTGAGGGAGACTCCTAATATTACACTAACATCTACTATTGATACCAACAGTGAGGGAGACTCCTAATATTACACTGACTCCTAATGAGAAGTTATTATGACAAAAGTTAATTACTATTGATACAAATTGATATTGTTGTGTATGAACCTGTTAATTGAAACTACAGGACACCAATTATATGACACAAATTGGTAGAGGAAGTTATTATGGCAGCTGGGGTTTTGGTTCTGTAGTGCTTTTTGTTGTTTTTTTTTTTTTTTTGTGGTTTTGGAGCCTAGGCAGGGGCACTTTTTTCCTACTAAATATTGCAGGTTTTTTCTTTTTTAGCATTCTGCTGCTGTGTTGCCAGTAGCTCCCTATGTTTGTTTCCGTCTGTGGATTGTTAGTGCTTCTGGCACGGGCTAGTGGCTAATAATATTTTGCCGATTCAAAAAAAAAAACTCTTGCAAAATTAATTGAGATCAAGTCACCAATTTTTTTTTATAGCAGATCAAGACACAAATTGTTGACACTAACTCATTCAGTCGAACTACATCAAATTAACATAATTGTTTAGTACATTCAATACATAATTTTTTAACAATCGAACAACCTTAATTGGGCAACTTAAACATCATAATAACACAAATTACACCAAATAAAAGACAAATGATAATCAAAATCTTCATCCAATTTTTTGAAGAGATTCAATGCATGGTTGGTGTGCTTGTTATGCTTGAGGGTGATAATCTGATACCCAGTCAAAATAACCACATCCAGAATTAATGTTACTAGCCTACAATTTATGAAGAAAAAAAAACCACTAAAATTAAGGCAAAATTAACTAGTGATAACAGATCTGAAAAGGATGAGCAAGAGAGAACAAGGTATGTACATAATCATATATATGAATACTCACCACAATGTTCCTACAACCCCAAAATTTCCTTCCTCTAATAGGACCCATTTTCATCACTGTTCTAAAAAAAGGTTACATGTTGTAGAAAAATTCTCGCGTGAACAGGTTGCATCCCCTAGAAATGAAGGAACCGAAAAATGATTGTGTGTGTGAACCTTGTGTGTGTGAGGATGCCATGAATTTTGAGATTTGATTTTTTAGGGTTCTTGCAGGTTGAAGGGTGACTGAGAAGAAGAAGCTTGTGTGAACATTGGAAAAGATGAACATAACGTTAATTTTTTTTAACAGACTAGTTAATAGATTCCACTTAAAGGATTGTTGTGCAACATTTTAAAAAGATAACGGACCAAAATGGAAAATAAAAAAAAAAAGATAAAGGACGAAAACGTTACCTACAAATAAGTTATGGGACCATTTCTGTAATTTTGCCTATCTTTTGTAAAAAAAAAATGATAATATGTTCTTTAAAAAAATTGATAATATCTTTAATAGAAAAATATAATTTGTAATAAACAAAAAAAATAAATTAAAAGGTACATAATGTACCACAAGAAAGAAACGCTACAAACAGTCCCCAACCGATAAGAACAATGCACCTACATACGTATTCAGTGGAAGCACACATGTCAAAGAGAATTTCAGCTAGCCACTTCCCAATAATCCTACAATCCAAATCTGTCACTTCTTTTACTGTATTTCATATTGTCATATTCTCCATTTGCAAAGACATATTTCAATGTGTAAACAATTGTCAGATTTCTTTACTCTCGCTAACTATTGGGTTACTTTTATTCTCACCCCAAAATCAAACATGAACACTTTAATGTATGCACCTACGATTCATAGCTACAAACCATAACCTCTATTTTCCCAATTGTACAATTCGTGATCTTCCACTTTTAATCTCCACTCTCAAATTATTTTTCATTTGCCTCTTTTTGGACATAACGTTGCATCTTTACTTTTGTTTTTTACTAGTAAGTTTGTTGCACTTTGTCTTATTTGTCACATTTTTTCAGTCAATTAATCATAAATTTAATTCTTATACGACATATGTTAATTAATCCTTAAAATATGTATAAATCTGTCAATTTAGTCTTATGAATTAGGGTTAAAAAATCATTTGCAAACTTTTTGAGATAGAGGCAAGAGAGAGAAAAGGGGATATAGAGAGAAAGAAGAAGAGAGCTTATGGAATCAAGAGGAGAGTGAGACCGTAGCTAAAGGGATGCTAATTTTGAATAGATAAGAGGTACACATGTATATTATTTTCACCATATGAGATTTATGAGCAATTGGATAGTTATGGGTTTGTATGATATTTTTCTACTTTCATGAATCTTGTGATGAAATAATATTGAATTTGTGTTCTTGTATGTTGTTATGATCACGGTATATGCTTATTTGAAAATCCTTGATATTGTGATGATAATTCCATGATTTTAATATATGGGTATTGTGTTCTTGAGTTCTATGTTGAAATTGATGAATTCCATGAAGTTGTTGCATATTTGATGTTTGGTATGTAAAATTGAATGTGGAGATATGCATGCATTGAAGATGATAGAATGTTGTTGTTGTTGTTGTTGTTGTCTGTTGGAACAAGGGTGTTTCACAAGTCACCTATTGAGTTTTGACAATAACAAGGTATTAAAAATAATCAATTGGATATGCTAAACAATTTGTTCAAGTGTGCAGGATCCATAATCAAAGTACTA
>Ga0315914_1003436_pt1 | contig 24048 bp, 20 predicted proteins | sample MpolenodulesMG_FD_203920 | JGI IMG/M metagenome (GOLD analysis project Ga0315914, IMG submission 203920) | Medicago polymorpha root nodule microbial communities from Los Angeles, California, United States - elongated nodules | ecosystem: Host-associated > Plants > Roots > Nodule | place: USA... | reverse complement strand
AGTTATATTTGAACAACCAATTTGATGACAACTTATTTTACAACCATAATTTATAAAGAAAAAGTAGTATTGACACGAAAATCGTAGCAATAGAGAGATAAAGTAAAAAATAATGTGAGTATAAGAGAGGAAGTTGTCACAAAAGTTTTCACCATATGGAAATATCATTTCTCATATTTATATATAGCATAGATGGATACACTCCCGTAGCAACAAACAAACAAACTGAAGCTCTCATCGAACCTCTCTCTGTTTCTTATTCTCTCAATCGCAGGTTGCTTCCTTTCTTTCTTTTTCTTATACAGTCTCTGTTCCGCTTCCTTTCTCTTTCTGTTTCTGCCTATTTTACTTTCTTTCTATTCTTATTCTTTCATATTCTCAATGTTTCTGTACTGCTTTGCCTTACCTTATTATTTTTTTCATGTTTTGTTTCCTTGAATGTTATTGGTATTATTTGCAAGTATGTTCTTATGTTTTGTTTTGCTTAAGATTTGTGTTTTTTTTTTCTTTCAAAATTATGAACACTTCACGCGTTTTGTGTAATGTCTTCTATATGCATGAGTATAACTGGAGTTGGATTCTAATGTAGATCAGTTGAAAATACATCAATTTTCAACTTTTGTTAAATTTCTTCGTTTTTTTACTGGCTAGGAATCATGGAAGTCGAGATGGAAACTTCAACATTGCGTGAATTGTCTATACCTGCAGCTCCTTCCTCTCTTGTCCGGCCCCTAGCTCCAAAGAGGGAGTATGAGATACCAGAAGAGAGTAGACTGGTGAGGGAGCGGCAGGAGAAAACAATGCAAGACCTCATGATGAGGAGGCGTGCTGCTGCTCTTGCTGTTCCCACAAATGACATGGCAGTGAGGGCCCATCTTTGCCATCTGGGTGAGCCAATTACCCTCTTTGGGGAGAGGGAGATGGAGAGACGAGACAGGTTGCGGATGATTATGGCAAAGCTGGATGCTGATGTCAGCTGGAAAAGCTAATGAAAGCTCTTGAGGATGAAAGAGGCCACAACTTCTACTCCAAAAGATGAGGCTGAGGATGATATGCAGTATCCTTTTCACAATGAAGGCTCAAATTCTCTCCTCAATGCAAGGATTAATATTGCTAAATATTCTTTAGTAAGGGCTGCATTGCGTATTCAACGTGCCCAGAGAAGAAGAGATGATCCGGATGAAGATGTGGATGCAGAGATGGATTGGACATTGAAGCAGGCAGCAAATTTGAATCTTGAATTCAGTGAAATCGGAGATGTTCGGTCACTTACTGGTTGCTCGTTCTCCCGTGATGGAAACGGGATTGCTACCTGGTATGTTCTTTTTGCAAATTAGGCAGTTTAAAGTTTAATTTTCCATCTTACTTGCCTTGTCTAATCTTCTAATGCCTTTTTTCTTTTCTAGTTCTCTAACTGGAGCTACCAAGTTGTGGAGCATGCCTGATGTTAAAAAAGTTTCTACCTTCAAGAGGCACACTGAGCGTGCTACTGATGTTGCATATTCTCCTGTGCACAATAATCATTTAGCAACTGCCTCTGCTGACTGGACAGATGATCACAATAATGATTCAGCAACTGCCTCTATTAACTGGACAGCAAACTATTGGAATGATCAAGGATCTCTTTTGAGAACATTTAAGGGTCATAGTGATCGTCTTGCACGCATTGCCTTCCATCCATCAGGGAAGTACTTGGGCACTGCTAGTGAAGACAAGACATGGAGATTATGGGACGTTGAAACAGGAGAGGAGTTACTTCTTCAAGAAGGTCATAGTAGAGAATTATATGGTTTGGCTTTTCATCATGATGGATCATTAGCTGCATCTTGTGGAGAAGATGCTCTGGCTCGTGTATGGGACCTTCGAACTGGGAGAAGTCTTCTAGCACTAGAAGGTCATGTCAAACCGGTAAGATATTACAGATCGCCCTCTTCTCGTTTATCCATCTTTCCATCTGTTTTTCCATAGTATTTTGTCAGGCTGACCATTCATGAATTTCATTTTTAGGTTCATGGCATCAGTTTTTCTCCTAATGGATATCATTTAGCCACTGGTGGTGAAGATAACACTTGTCGCATTTGGGACTTGAGGAAAAATAAATCCTTGTACACCATTCCCGCTCACTCTAAATTAATATCGCAAGTCAAATTTGAGCCACAGGAGGGTTACTTTTTGGTAACAGCCTCAAATGACATGACAGCCAAGGTATACCTTTCTATTTCTTTCTACCTAGAATAACTATATTCTTGTAAAGAAGTTATTTTGTAGTTTATTACATTTGATTATACTTATATTTATGTGTTAACCTCAGGTTTGGTCAGGCCGGGACTTTAAGCATGTGAAGACACTATCAGGGCATGAAGCTAGAATTTCTTTTCTGGATGTTCTTGGAGGTAGGATTTCTATCTTATAAATTATTAAAAGCTAATTCTAATTCTAAACAGTTGTCTCATTTGTTGCTTATTGTCCAAGGCACTGCACTTTTATTACTAAAAGCTAAAACCACTGTTTGTGAATCACTTTCAATCCACAACTTAGACCAACCCATATTATGAGCTCTTTCTATGGCAAACATTACTTGCCTTATACTCAGCCAAAAGGGCACTACAGTGACCACTGTTTTCTGCCATTAGTGTTGGGTGTAAAGACACACACCTCTTAAAATAGTGACATAGGCTTTTATGCATCCAAAACTATAATAACAGAGATCTCCATTTATGAAAATGATCTCTACTCCAGATTATGCAGTGTTTCCAAAGTGAAAGGAAATCCATAGCAATGGATTTTCATTTTCTTTTCGTATTTTGCCATGATGAAAAATGAGGATTTTATTTTCCTTTTACATGGCCTCTTCTCATATGGCTTATAAGTTAGAAGCTTCAACCTAGAATATTGTTTGGAAATATGGAGTTCAAACCTTGAGTCTGTTTTCGAAACATTATCATAACAAAACAAAGAAACAGAACATCTTATTTTCCAAGGTCAAGCATATATGTACTATCTGCCAGTTGCGTTTGGGAACTGTTTTCTTTTTATAGTCTAGTTTATGTGCTTCAAAGGTCTTCGTTATTTTTTTCCCGATGGAATATATAATATATTGCACCTATTATATTATATATTGAACAAGTTTATTGTCATACAATATAAAAGCTTCAAACTATAATCCTGTAACTTGTCTGTTACTTAGAGATTAGCATGGTTGGTTTGTGTCCATGTTATTTTTGCCTGTCTTGTACTGATTTTGGCATGTATTGTTACTGTCTGCAGATGGTGGGTATATTGTTACAGTCTCCCATGATCGCACGATAAAGCTGTGGTCCAGCAGCTCTACCAGTGATCATATTTTGGGTGTAGACTAAGGCTATTTGAATGATATACGAATTGTAAAAGAACCTTACTGACAGGAATCGGATTCATCATTTTTGTTTGAAACAAAAGCTTAGCTTGATTCGACATAGGTTGAGAATGTAAATAATTCTTTCTCACTTGATGCAACATGAGTAAATTGTCTTTTATGTGACATGCATCATCATGTACTTCTGCTTCTTTGTTTTTAATTTTGTTCTTGCTTTTTTATATAAATACATATTTCACTTGTTAACATTTGTTTGATCTGATCATTACTTAGTGACACCAAACAGGCTTAGACAAACCTCAAAATGACAAACCAATATTAACTAATTGTCTATAGCTTTGGTTTCGATTTCCACTAAACCACAACCAAAATGAGAAGCAGCCATGCACACTTTCATAATTTTTGAATTCTATTTTATGAGAATTTGTATCATAAAAATAAGAGTTTCTTTTATTGAAATAATAAAAAGGATATTAAAATAAATCTATATTAATTCAATGATATTTTAGGAATACCTTTATTAAAGATTAGTTGAAATTTGTTCATGTTTTGAAATTTGTATTTTTTCGCCATGGTTGCATGAAATGTGAATTTTTTTCTACAACAAGTATCGGGTACTTCAACGCTTTTTTTTTTTTTTTTGTGGTGTCTGGGGTTCGAACCCCGAACCTTCCATATATTATGCATTGTCCTTGCTAACCGAGTTAAGTTCACGGGGACGGGTACTTCAACGCTTTACAAGTGACCTTGAGGTTACAAGTTACAAGTCAATATATTTTGGGATAACTACACCCACCTCCCTTAAGTTTTAGTTAAATGACACATACCTCCCCTAGTTTTTATTTGATCAATTACCTCCCTTGTATTTGCTTCTAAATGACACGGATCCCCCTCCTCCGTTAACGCCGTCTGTGAATAACCGTTAAAAGACTTCCTTCATCTTCATCATTCAGGATGCTACAGCTTGATGTAAGCAAATAAAGCCGCACATCCATTTTGAGAAGAACTTGCGACTTCCCATTTCACCACGTTGCTTTTTTATTTTCCTTCATCTTCATTATATCCTTGATTCGACATAGGCAACTCATCTTTGTTTCCAAAGAAGTATGTATAACTTCGTTCACAAGCCGTTTGTTGTTTTGTCTCAACCAAGACTACATACAAGTACATACTTTTTTGTCTCAAGTGTGCTTAGAATTGCTTGTTGATGTGGTTTAATCGATACTATTTTTCTTTTTATTATGAGCAAAGTAATGTATAAAAAGAAAATAAACCATGATGTTATTGTGGATTAGAAGATGAAAATTTCTAAGTGTTGAGAGTTGCTTAATTTCTCGCCGTGTCTTTTAAACTTGAGAAAGGATAGATGAAAAATTGGAAAACGTGAGTACATAGCTGAGTGAGAGCACCGACGAATGTGTTTCAATTTTTTCTTCCAAATGACACATAACAGATGATTGACGCCGTTACACATAAGGGATGTTATTGTTTAGTAAACTAGAGGGGAGGTGTGTGATATTCAGCCAAACCTCAGGGGAGGTGAGTGTACTTTTCCTATATTTTTTTTTGGTCAAGATTGCAGGTCAACAACTCTGAATACATTGTGCTATTATTGAGACACGAGAACGCAAAAACAAACAAATACGCTGCAAGCAATACTTGAAGAGATTCAGATCTCCTATCCTCAAGGTCAAATGTTAATTATGAAATGTGCTCACAAAGGAGATGTGGAAGGTAAACAGGAAAGAAAATCAGGATAATATTCGAGTCCAAACAACAAAAATGATGTTAGTTTAATCATTTCCTGCATTAGTGAGCAATTAAGTTCATGATTAGAATTATGGCGACTTTGACAAAATCATTGCGGCAGTCTGATTATAGGAATCTCATTGTCAGTCCTAACATGCACTAACAAATGTCCTATGAAACAAATCCAAACTTGAGTAGTTCAGGAACATCAAGGTAGCGTTGCAGTGGCACCCGTCAAAATGCGTCTTACGAATTAGACAAACAAAATCTAACAAAATATCACAACAAAATATGCGAATAAACTTACTCAAACTATATTAAACCATGAAAACAAAATATTAATAATGATACACCAATCTAGAAGCTACACAACATAATTACTATACATACATAATTTAAAAGAGGCAAGTTACAGTGAGAACCAAAATATATGGTTCTTGCCTTCAAGTTAGAATTCCAGTAGCCTCTACATAATGTCTTTTAGGACCTTGAATCCCTAAACAACTAAATGACATTGTCATTTGTTACTTAAGATTCCATGTACTGGATAGGTGGAGGGCTTGTTTTGGTCTTCTCCGCACCTGCAAAACGGTTAAATATCAAAGTTTTGTATGCCACTTGAGCATTGATAAGAAATAACCATTTAGGGCTAAAAAACCTACAAAAATATTTCATAGTAAACAGAAATTTTACAGCAAGTGCAACAGGCTAGATACAATTGAACAGCTTGCATGATAAATTGGCACTTCAAACAAGAGAGTTCCCAATATTTCAGTACAGCAAGATGAAGAATAGGGAAGACATACCACTAACCCCACGGATCTCCACTTCTCTCCATTCTTGTACAAGGGCACAACAACAACACATCAAATGAGAGAGAAAATCATCAACAAAGCCTCCCTACCATAGAAAATAACAATGCTTAATATGAAATATTTAAAAAGACTGGCAAATGTAAGCATGCGCATATCCTCAAGTCTTAACAAATACCTTATTCTATCGTAATTCTATTGTGTTGTAGGCCTACCTCTACAAGTAGAGAGACAGTTTCAAGGATTTAACTTGTGACTTCTAATCTGGGTCACATGGCAGCAATCTAGGTGTTGCGCCAAGGCTCGACAAATACATTATTTATTATAACTTGCATTAAAAATTAGACAAATAGATTCTACTTTGAAATAGTAAGTACAAGAGTTGATAAAATTGCATAAAATGGATTAATTATGCTGAAAAATAACTAATGACTTCTAGCTAGCTGCTCTCTCATGTTTACAAAAATAGTGGTGGTTGTGAAATATATCCCTCAAGAGTAAAATGAATACGGTTTACACAGCACCACGAAAAATGGTACGATAAAAGCTCTTTATGTTATCTGCATCCTGAACGAAGAAAACTATATAAAAATCCACAAACACGGGGCATAAAGAGGTGATAAGAAGTCATATTTATGCAGAGGAAGGAAGGAATCATTACTGTGATGTTTAACATCTTCCGAAGCTTTCTCCTAATGCAACAAGTATAGCAACAACAGGACAAAATTAACGAATAAGCCATCAATTCATTACATGCTTCTGCAGAGGCTGAAAAAACACAAACAAAATCATAATCACATTACCTCAATAATGTTTTAGTGTTTGAAATTAACTAGAATGAAAAGTATAACCACCAGTGAGAATATAAGCAACATAGAGAACCCTTGGCATTATCTCATAAGCTATATAAATAATCTGAATTACAGAAAATCATGTCTTCATTATAGGTAAATTTTTTCAAGATAGATACCAACTTGATTCACTAATTTATAGTTTTGTTTGCAAGAAACATTACACAAATGTAGATTAATCACTTTAATGCGAACACATACAAGATAGCTAACTTACATATGGGCCTATTTTTTACAACTGTAGCGATCTTTGAAAATGTTCCACAAGGATAGAAGAATGTCTTCATACCTGCAGACCAAATACTATACCAATTACTAAGAATGAAAAGTATAGAGAGATTAGAGACCTATTTTTGATTAAAAAAAAACATTTAATTCCACGCACATCGCACAAGCCACAAAGATATAAGGGCAAATTGAGTAAGTCAAAATTTGGTGAAAGAAGAAAGAAAATAAAATTTACAGTATACTTATCAGTCTAATCTTTCAATTGAACAAATCTCAGATGCCTGTAACACTTGTATATGTCTTGGTTTTTTTAGCATAATTCATGACAGAGTAATTAGGGGCTTTGAATTAGTAGCGCTGACATAATGAAAATGCACAAGGAAACACTTTCTGTTGAATAAGCTGAAATAGCGAACCATAATGTACGGGTAATATATCTCTGTGAAAATACTATTCTATTGCAGCTGACCAAACTTTTAAAATATCAAGCAGGAGAGAACATACAAAGAGAAGGTTCGGAACAACAAGCAAGTAGATCAGTGTGCCAATCTTCCTGCTGATATGAATCTCCGGTTGACATCACATCCTTTTGGGAAACAGAATATCTGTCCGACGCCATGTATATAAGAACCAAACACAGTCGATACAAGTTAATAACCAAAACAGAAAGGAAGATTAATTTATTAAAAATAACAATTATGATTTCTGCTTAACTGGTTTATCCTAAGTGAACCTACAACACCTTAAGTTCTGGAAGAGGGGAATGAATTACCTTGATTGCGAAAGAGTATCCACTTTTGCATGGTATTTTTCATCAGATGAAAGACCCTTGTCATCACTGGCATCAGAGTAACTGTATTTCTCTTTCTTATGACTTTTTTCAGGTGAACACTTGTCCGGAAGAGAATACTCTGCTACTTTGGTGACCTCTAATAAACGTTGAATGACTTCACATTGATTCATATCCAAATTTGCTTGTGACCTTTGTAGCTCTAGGTTAAGCTTTTCCTTTTCTTTTTTAATTGCTTCCGGGAAAGTACAGTTGGGGTAAGAACAGGAGAGAGTTTTCTTCAGCACTGCAGTATCCTCCTTGTCAGGATCAGGTTTTAAAATAACTGTGTGCGCCTGTTGGTCCTCATCATCTAATGTGTATTCCCGCTGATCATGTTCAATAACCTCAAGTCTCTCCTGAAAGAGCAGAAAAGCAATTGATTGTTAATCACATTTAGACCAACCAAATTTACACATTCGGATGCTATCATTACAGTGAGCCAGTGACAATATAACACTGGTCTAAGTCCTTACAAATGTATGGAAATATGCAAAATCCAGAAACAATGTGATTGAAATTGTACAATTCACATGTGTGAGGACACCTCTCACAAACATGATGAAGAGGAACAGGGATTGGACTGATTGCTCAATTGATTACAACTTGGATTACCACCTCTTTGTATAGAACTGCTTATTAAAAAGGGTAAAGTAGAACCAAAAAACAACTCTATCTAAAGGACCACAAAGATGCAACCAAAACATATGAACTGTGCTAATCCTGACAAATGAGTTGAATCGTAATATATATTACATGCTTCCTTATCCTGACAAATGAGTAGAATATACCAATCACACGAGATAGCAGATAAAAAACATACCCTGACTCGAGCATTGTCCACAAGAGTGATAAGAGGAACAAGACGTAGGTATCTATCGATTTCATTCTGAGCCTTCCTGAACTGATAAACAATATTCCATCCCATTGCCAACAAATACAGGTAACTCCGATCTTGACAACTATGAACCAACATATAAGACCTTCTGAGTGCATCTTCAAGCTGCTCCAGAGGCTCTCTGGTTTCTGGATACCTCTTCAGCTCAGAGATCTTGAGCTGCTCCAACAAGTTACCAATCAACTTCAAATGCATTGCAAATTGTCTGCAGTTTTTCTTATGCATCCTTGCAGTACTTGCAGCTTTCACAATCATACCAATCAACTTCACAGCATCTACACCAGTCAATTGCGCTATATTTGCAAAATCCCCCATATGTTCCCACGACGCCATCTTCTCTGAGAATCAACCTAAAATCAAGCTACATCAGCCCAAGACATCAGTTTCCATAATTACATTTATAATTTTTCTTAATTTCAACACACAAAAAAAAAATGCATCAAAAGAAAAAAGTTACTTGCAAGTACTTTGTAATAAAATCAACCTAAAATCAAGCCAAATCACCTCATAACATCAATTTATAAAATTGCATTTATAATCCTTAATTTCATCATTAAACATCATCAACGACAACAATAACAAAAATAATGTATCCACAAAATAAAATAAAAAAAACATGCATGAAAATTATTTATAATTTATACTTGACAATAAAATAGAATTCATTTGACCTTTAATTAAGCAAATAACAATAAGCAGAAAAAATGTCAAGAATGGAAGATTTGAAGCTGGATCAAGCATTCATCTGAAAAATATCTTCCAGAAATAGCATTATCCTCCAAGATCTTGAACACTGTAAAACATAGCAAAAGCAAATAGTCAATACATAATTGAACCTAATTACCAAAATAAAATATAAAAAATTAAAATTTAAAAGAGAAAGAAAAAGAAAATTGAACACAAAAATCTTGACACTGAAGAAAGAAACACTACAAACCAGCATGAAAATTGAAATCCATAGCTAAACTAGACAAATTGAAACATTTTTTGAAATAAACAAAAGAATTTAGAAGGAGAAGAAAAACACAGTGACTGAATAGAGAGCATGATTAAACATTTTTACCAAAAGAAATGAACAATTTAGCATCCAATATAGAAAATGCAGATTAATTTAGTAGTGATAGTTATTATTACTTGAACGAAATTGAAGAAAGGAACGTGAAAAAGCATAGAATTCAGGTGATGACAGACATTGCTTTGCGGGAAGGTGCAGTTTATTGTTGTTGTGAATCACCACTCTACTCTTTGTTTTGTTTGTGTTTGTGTTTGTTTACTCTCTCTCTCTCTCTCTCTTCATATCGTTCACAGTTTCGGTTCGGTGCTGTTCTGTACAGTGTCGTGTTTGGCCGCATGTGCTGTGAAGTTGTAAGCACGCAACTGCCCTTGGTTTGGTGAGGTTATTACTACTCTGCCATTTCTTCATTTCACAGAGGGTTGACTCTTACAGTTCCAAAAGCTGAGTACATACATTCACACAAGTGTTTTTTAACACTGCGACACCTGTACTTAAGGGTACTTGCACATAAATTTCTTTCATCATAGCTCCTCAAAATTTGAGTTTGACTCGGAAATAACTAAAGTCCGACCAATATATTTTTTGAAGAGGATCGAAAGGTTAACATTTATAATACTACATACAAAGAAAATAATTTATGTGTATATGTATTTGCTAATATGATTTAGGTTTAAATGCACTTTTCACCCTCTATGTTTTAAAAAGTCGTAATTTTGGTCCCTTTTAAATAAAATGAATATTTGACCCCCTAACTTTTGGCTCTCTTTTGATTAGCTGATTTTATGTCAATTTCTCAGTCTCCGATGGTGTAAACTGGCATGGGGATAGAATGATGCTGATAAGTGGAGTCCAAACTTGCATGGTGTCCAAACTCGCATGATAAGTGGAGTCTAAACTGATAAGTGGATCCTTCTTTAGGGGGGCCAAAAGTTACACCATGCCAGTTTGAACTCCACTTATAAGCATCCTTCTATCCCCATGTTAGTTTACACCATCAGAGACTGAGAAATTGTCATAATTTCCATCAAAATCAGCTAATCAAAAGAGGGTCAAAAGTTAGGGGTCAAAATATCCATTTATTTTAAAGGGGGTCAAAACCGCAACTTTTTAAAACATAGGGGTGAAAAGTGCATTTAAGCCTATGATTTATAAAGAGGGTTCTCTTTGATTATCTACATGCAATGTCCTACTCTGGTTAACTTACCTTCTTTTAGTTGATGTTTCTACTTTCTATACATCATTTAATTAGAAGTTAATTTTTTGTTTGGGTTTTCTCCCTCTTGTTTTGCGCAAAAAAAAATAACTACCGATAAATTATGAACGCTTTCTTTAGTATTAACTCTTTTATTTAGTGAAATTACTATACGGTTATCAATTTAAAAATGATCAAACATAAAATGGTAAAATTTACATAAATTTCATCAAATTAAACTTGTTAAAAGAGATAGTTATTGACACTTCGCTATTAATTTGACCTTAACTAAGTTTATTTATTGGGAGCTTCTACGGTGCAGTTAGAAAACTGACTTTTTTGAAAAAGTTAATTTTGATTTTAATGTTTGATTCATTTTTAAATTGTTGATTACTAATTAATGATCAATAGTAATTCATCTAGTAATGCTTGCAACATCTTGGACTTACAGGTACTATTTTATTGGTGGCATCTTTAACATGCAAACAGATTTGATGATATTATGTGATAGTCTTAAGTGTTACATTTTGTGGGGTGTTACACTTAAAACAAGGTAGGATAAAATTAGATTAAGTGTAGTCTTGTTAATATGATGAATTGACGATACCATGAGGACTGAACTTTTGATGTCACTGTACAAACAGTGGGGTGTTACTCACTACACTTTTGATATTATAGTGTTAACTTCATCAGAAAAGTCATTTTCACGACTTCACTATAGAATTTTTCATAAATTAAACTGTAATATTAATCGTTAACTAATTAAACTATGCCTTAGGTTAAATTGTTCATTGCGTAAAAAAAAAAAGTTAAATTGTTCATGTATGTTTGATGTCCTTGGTGGGGAGGTTGAGAAGATTACATTTTTAACTGAAAGTTGCTACCCCATGATACATTTGTTGCGTATTAAATTGAAAATATTTCTTTTAAAAAAACTTTTAATGTACATTGTGCCAACCTTAGGTCGAGACGAGATTTGATGTAGACCACCTCCCCAAGTCGATTGCACACATTGGCAATTGCATGAGGTATCAACTTATCTTAAGTTGCTTATTTTCCGTAATAGGATGTGTATATTATCCGTAATAGAATGTCTATATTGTTAGACTTCAACTAAAAACATGCGTGATCGTGTTATCATCAATTTGATTTAAAAGAGTTTCGTGTGTAACTTGTGTTTCTTACCATCCAAAAAAAAAATCCACCTTGTCTAGGTTGAATGATATAATCTTAATCTTAATCTAATACATTTTCCTTTGGTTTAGTTATTGGTATCAAAAGAGTTGGTACTTCTTTTCCCCAAGTAAGAATCAACTATGAAGATACTAATTGAAGCTCACATTGGACTTGCGCGTATTATTTGGTAGCATGAACAATTTGATAATGAACATTGTCCTATATTTTTTTATTTTTTTTTAAGAAGATTAGGTAAGCTGGTTTCTAGGATGAGTCTTTTTTTTTACTAACCGAGTCACCATTCACCATTCATTGTGTGTTGTATTATGCTTCTTATGTAAATGACAAAGAAACATAATTTATTCGTCTAAATAATAACTTGAAGACATATTTACAAATTAGTGAAAATTTCAATTACTCGTTTAATTTTTTTTAAATAATTTAGAAAAATTTCAAAAAATTAATCGAGGTTCTATTATTATTAAAAAATAATAATATTGTTGCCCATAAAACTTGCCGGAAGTTTTGAGTAACAAAAAGTAACTTTTTCAGCATAAAATTTAACGTAACCTTAATAAAAAATATCATTCAAAATTAATTAACCTAAAAATAATTATAGACCCATTAAAATTATCACGTAAAAATTATTATAGACCTAATAAAATTTATCACTCAAATAAATACCAAAGAAAGGTAACAATAATAATTCAACTCAAATAAAATCTAAAAGTGATTCTCTTGTCCATCTGAATATGAACTAACCTGTAAAAAAAATTCTAAAACTGAGACTTATCCAATGCATCACCATAATTTCATAAATGTAATTGCCACACAAAAACCATAAATCACCACGCGCAGATCAACGCGTCTCGCAAACGCGCCACGGCTAGGTGTCTGCGGGATCGTAATCGGCGGAGAATCAACACTATCGGCACCAGGTGGCTCCGCGTAGGGCGGCGGTGGAGGCTGATTTAGATTCGGCGGCAATCCTATACCACGCTGAACATCGATCTGAAATGCTAAACCGTGTTGACACTGAACACCTTCGTTGGTGTCGGAGAAGAAGTAGTTGGGTCCCACAATAGTCAACGGGACGGGAATAGTCAACGCTTCGCTGAAGTTATTGGTTCCACTGCTGTAGATGAATGTTCCGTCGTCGGCGGTGCAGCTCGTGTAAGCGGTTTTGTTGTATGCGAGAATAACGCTCTGATTCGAATTCGTGTTGAAAACTACAACAAAACAAAAAAAAAAGATTTAGCTACGATTTGATTTGATTGAAATTTATGATTTTAATTTTCTATAATGAAGTTAAAGATCTAGATAGAGAAGGGGTGATTGAGCTTACTGAGATAATCGCCGAGGTTGAAAGATTGAGAGGAAGCCCAAGAAGAGTAGTTGGTGGCGGAAGTGTTGGTGGTGGAGTTGAAAAGCCAGCCGGAGGTGCCGCCAACTGTGTGGTTTTTGTAACCGGTTGCGGCGGTGGTAACGGAGATGGTGGTGAATAGGAGGAAGACTAGGAGCGTGATGTACGGCGCCATTTTGTGATGAAGTGTTGTGCTGTGCTTGTGTGGATGTGATTGATTAGTCTTAACATAACATATGTAAATTTGTTTTGAGTGGTCCCTAGGAATCATTCTTTCTCTTTCTCACCTGCTTAATGCATTTAAAAAACAAATAATATTTGAAAGTGCCTTTTTTTGTTACATAAGCATTCAGTATATGGTACATTTGATTTTTCAACAATAAACCACACCAGGTTTCTTCTTCAGAATGTTGGAATCATAAAAGACTCTAACAGTTGAGTAAATCTTAGAAGGATCAGCCATTGCACCAATATTAGTATATTCTCCATCACTTGACTCATGTGGTGGGATGAGAGTTATTCCAAGCTCATCAATTCTCTTCAAATGTTGTTCTGTCATTGGATTTCTCCACATAGCATCATTCATTGATGGTGCTACAAACATTGGCTTCTTATAGTCCCATGATCTCACAATGCTTGTCAATAAGTTGTCACACAACCCTCCAGAAATCTACAAAACCAAGATTCCATAATAGTTAATATAAGATATAAAAGAATTCGTTCAAGATTGTACCAAGTTAAATCTAGACTTTCCGATCTTAATTAATCGGCCACCATGGATGTGTGAATAAATTATAAGTAATGAGGGAACAATAATTGATTACCTTGGCAAGAGTATGAGCTGATAAGGGAGCAATGAGAAAGATATCAGCCCAATTAGCAAGCTTAATATGAGCAGCAGTATCACCTAATTGTTTCCAAGCTTGCCATTCATGCTCATCATTGAATACAATCACATCCTTTGGGATTGAAGCTTCAGCAATAAAATGACAAGATGGTTTTGTGACAATTGCATGTACTTCTGCCCATTCCATGAAAGCACGAAGAACAAGTCCGAATTTCATCGCAGCTACACTTCCACAAGCACCAATTACAATCCGAGGCTTCCTCTTAGCATCTAATCCATGCGTAACAGATTTTCCAATTGCACTTGTAGAAGCCATATTTCAACAAAAATCTTATAGTCTTAACTTTCTGTCACACCTCAAAAAGCCTGTAACATAGTGTATACATGCCTTAAATTTGTTAATATATACACAATAAAGATTCATTCTTTTTACACAGCCATATATAATTACATCTCAACAATATGAAAATGCATAAACAATTTGCTCGGAATCAACCGAATCTATTACAAAACGCATACATACAAAGTATATCACAAGCATATTCTCAAGGAGTTACCATCAAGAAAGTTTATACATGAATAAAATAGAACATTTATGATCACACACACACAGAAAGAAGAAAGAGAGATGAATCTTGAATCACACGAAATTAAATATTCTCTTAAACACTTGCAAACTGTTGAAAGAATAAGAATAGAAGAGAAGAAGAATGCGAGTGAAAAAGTTTCTTGACCTTGTTGTGAGTTCAGAAACAAAAGAACAAAGACTGATCTCTCTTTCTCTTTCTTGTAGTTATGGAGCATTCAGAAAAGAGACTCTCTAAGTTTTTTTAATGAATTTTCTAAGACCAATCGCGGGATTTATATGCCTTGTGAGTTGTGTTATGAGAGGTTTGTTTTGGAACTTTATAAAATGAAGCGTGCTACTCAAGCTAGATAGCTATCATACCCCACAAGCTACTCAAATTATGTATAAAATGTCATTTTTTATGACTATGTTTGAAAAATATGATATTTTTATTTATGTATTAGATTTATTTAAAATATAAAATTATAGAATTTTAAATTCAACCATTATATTTGAACATTTCATATTTTTCTACGTCAATTTAACACCTTATTTTATCTTTATCGCTCTCATTCTATTACATCACCAATCACATCTATTAGATCATTCTCTCTTATGTTTTTCCCTCTCTAAATGCATACACTTATATGTGTCTACATTAGACATTTTCCTTTTGAATTAAGTTCTTAAAATTGCCGAAACATTTTGTTTGTTTCGAATATTTTATAGTTGTAAAACATATGGTTAAAAAAGTAGAGTTACTAAAAATGTGTGGCGTACATGTATGTTAAATCTTCTAAAATTAATTTAATTTAAGCCAATGTACTTGATATTAGCACCCTTGGTTTTTTCTAATACACTCCCCTACATTCTATTCTTACTTTTTTCTTTACAAAAAAAAAAACTCGATTTGAAAGTTAATTTTGGAACATCGTCTTCGTTTGGTCAACAAATCCTACATCTCATGTGATGAGATGTCTATAACTTGTACGAGGTATCTAACTTGTCGTACTTATGAACTCAAGAAAAAAACTCGTTGCACTTGTATTTATCTTTTATTGTCTATGCCTATATTTGTTTTTAAGGTGGAATTGCATTAAACACACATCATGTTTGAAGTGACAACTTATAACTTTTGTATCTTCACGGTGAGAGTGCTTTGAAGCATGAGAAATAATTGTTGGATGTCAAAGCACTCTCATCGTGAAGTATGAGAGTGCTTTGTAGTAAACCTTAACAAGGACAGAGGAAATAAAGAGCTGGTGGGAAAACTTTAGAAAATAGTACAAACTCCAAACGCTAAGCATGGAGAGGAGTGGAGGTTTTAATGATATTTCTAAAATTAAACTGAACTTGTTTATATTTGGTCATAAAAAAAAAAATCTAAGCAAAACAAAAGAGATAACTTGTAAAGGAAGTTAAGAGCATGATACAAAGCAACACACTCATATTTACAGTTTCAAATCAAAGAAGTCTACATGAACATATTCCAATGTGTACAAAAGATCAAGAGCATGCTACTATCCATTATCCAAAGCAACACTCTAGAAGACAATGATATTCTTTTGTTTTTCACAGTCGTTTGAAACATTCTTCCTAAGCCTCACCAACTTTATTTTCTTTCAAAAGCTTTGAAACATAAAAGTTTTTGACGGTCGAATAAATGGTAGAAGGATCAGCCATTTCTCTCATATTAGTTGGCATGTGTTGAACAGGTGGGATAAGAGTAACACCAAGCTCTTCAACGCTCATGAAGTTCTGTTCTGTGAAAGGGTTTCTCCACATACAAGCATCCATTGATGGTGCAACAAACATCGGCTTCTCGTAGTCCCATGCTCTCACAATGCTTGTCAACAGATTGTCACACAACCCTCCAGCAACCTACAACACAGAAATATTTTCAGTCTCTAATAGTCAAGATATGGCAATTGTCAATGTATTTGAAATATTTTCAGTCTAATGAAATTGACAATAATTGCTTTTAGTGTGTTAAAAAAGTACTGAAAATCCTTCAATTCATCAATGTACCATAGAAGCTTGCAAAATTGTATATGGTCAGTTACCTTGGCAGCAGTATGTGCTGATAAGGGAGCAACGACCATGATATCAGCCCACTTAGGAAGCTCAATGTGAAGCACAGAATCACCTATCTTTTTCCAACTTTTCCACTCAGAATCGTCACAAAATATTACTGCACCCTCTGGGATTAATGATCTTGATTCACCACTACCAAGAAATTGTAAAGCTGTTTTTGTGACAACAGCTTTTACTTCAGCCCATTCTGATAAAGCACGAAGAACAAGTCCAAATTTCATGGCAGCTACACTTCCACAAGCACCAAGTACAATCCGAGGCTTCCTCTTAGCATCAAATTCATAATCATATGTAACAAACTTTCCAATTGCACTTGTAGAATCTGCGTTAGCCATCATCACCAATATATGTTTTTAACAATGTCTTCAATCTTCATTCTTATATCGCATGCAGGTCAAAATTTCATATTCCTGTAACATATAATACGATTATGTGATTTTGATAAGCAATATCATCATAGATCATCTCTAGATGGAGGCATGAGCCAATAAAGATTCATTTTTTTTACAGAACTATGATATGAAAATTCACGAACAATTAATTTGCTAGGAATCAAGTGAATATATCGGGTCATTTCTGATGAGTTTTGGACGAAATTATCATATGAAATAACACTACTGATGCCAGAAAAGGTATAGCATAACATATACTACTTTTCTATAGTTTCTACATTTTTTACAAGAAAACAAAATGAAGCAAAATGAAGTAACACAGGCATATTCTTGAACCAAATAGAAATAACCAAATAGAAATTCTTGGACCATATTCTTGAAGCAAAATGTTTGTCAAGAAATTTGATAAATGAAGCAAATAGAAATAACAAGTTAAAACTGGCACAAGAAGAAAGAGAGCTACATCTTGAACCACAAGAAATTATTCTCTTAGAAAGAATAACGACAAAAACAGAAGAACAAAGACTCTCCAAGCTTCTTTTTAGTTAATTTTCTCAGAAGAACAAAAACAAATCATAGGGATTTATATATGTGCCTTGTGAATTGGGTTATTGGAGTTTGTCTTTGAACTTTATAAAATGAAGCTTTCTTGCTACTCAAGCTAGGCTTCATACCCCAAAAAGCTACTCTAATTATATATATATATATAAATTACTTTATGAAGGAAAAAAAATTATTCTGGATTTTTAGTTTTTGAGAAATATACGTACTATAGTTGTGTTCCGAATATTTATTTTAACAATTTTAGATTTTTCATAAAATGATTTTTTTTTTAAAGTGAAAAAACTTCTAAAATTAACAGTTTAAGCCCATGTACTTGATATTATTAGCATCCTTGGTCTTTCTAATACACTCCCTATTCTATTCTTACAAAAATACGTCGATTTGAAAGTTAATTTTGGAACACCATAAGAGACCAACAACTTTTACCTCTTATATGATGAGATGTCTATAACTTCAACGAGGACTCTAACTTATTGCACTTATCAATCACTTGTCTTCTTAACCTATGTTTGTGTTTGCGGTGGAATTGTATTAAACACAAATCGAACTTGAAGTGACAATTTATGGGTTTTTTTTTATCTTCGTGGTAGCGAGAGTGCTTTAAAACATGATAATTCATGGTTGTTGGATGTCAAACTAAGTCAATTCTATGGTGCACAAGAGATGTGATGTATTAAGTCTTACTATTTGATTAAAGATGATGCGATGTGACTTATTGATCCAATAATATAAATATATATATATATATATATATATATATATATATGTGTGTGTGTGTGTGTGTGTGGGGTACAAGACTAATTTACTTTTGATTAGACAAAATCCGTCAAACCAAACATATACTTATAGTGAACGTTCCCATTCCAAATAAAATTACCTTATTTTGAATTTTTAGGTAATATCTTTACGACACTTGTTAACGATAATTTATTTGGTTCAGCTGCAGGTTATGCAAAATCGCGGAGATCATTTATGTTTCTGATTTGGTTTGCAACATCGTGGGTCATCTGGAAGGAAAGAAATCATAGAATTTTCAGGTACAAAGAGAACACTACTCTTCAGCTTCTGGAAAATATTAAACACCTTTCCTTTTGTGAGATTGTGTTAAGCCCAACCACGTTTTCTAAGATGGTATCAGAGCTTGTCGAATTCAAGGGCCACCTACCGATTCACGCACCAAGCCCAAAGAGCGCTGCTGGGCGTGATGGGGGTGTATTGGGAAAAACTCATGTCCCAAATCGGATAGATAAGACTCTTGGTAATAGTTTATATAGAGGAGGCAATCCTCACCTTATGAACCGGTTTTTAAGGATGAGTTAGGCCTCCAATTTCATTAGAAGAATGGAGATTTTAACGAGTTTCTAAAAGTAAACTAAAGTTATTTATATTTCGGTCAATGTTTTACCTGTGTCAGAGAAAAATTTCCTAAGCAAAAAATAAAAATAAGAAGATAACTTGTAAAAAGAACATGGTAGCAACACACTCATATTTATAAAATCAGATATAACACAAGCCATTTTTTCAACACACTCTTTTTAACATTCACTCTCTTATTAGGTGAAAGCACATGTGGGTAACCATTATGAAAATGGGTCTCACATAAAATGATGAGACCAAGATGTCTTTTATCCAATAAAAGAGTGAGTGTTAGAAAGAGTGTGTTAAAATAACTTTTGCTAGCATTATTCTGATGAACATGTAACTAGATTCATTTTAATTAGGACAAGAGGACATCACCAGAGCAGGCAAAGACTGGACGTACTTTACTTATCCCCAACTTTTCCCATACATGCGGCTCTACACAACCCATCAAAATAAAAGATTTATGTTAATGTAAAACTAAATTGCAAATTATGACTTCACGACATTATGTGGAAACTAGGCATGTGTTTGGAACCGCGGTGGAGATGAGGCTAAAGAGTTTAGGGTTTATGACTTTATGACATTATGAGGAAACTAGGCATGTGTTTTGAACCGCGGTGGAGATGAGGCTAGACACGCATTTTAGAGATGAGGCTAGACACGCATTTTTTTAAAGCTGTTATTCTTAGCTTCTTGTTTTCACAACAAACAAGACACCATATGATTGGTGGCTGCAAAAAGAATTGAAACCAAACACATGCGTAAACTATTTAGTTAACAATGCATAAATTAATCGACATTAGAGCATTTCTTCTACGGTAAAACACTGTATGGAGGAATACAGTATATTCTAAAAATAATAATTTGTCTATGAAATTATAATCTAATGGCTATTGTTTCTACATCAAGAAGGAAAATTTTCTATTCTAAAAAAATATTCCAAACTCAACCAATTTGAACATGGTTACCAATACCATTTAGAAAAAATATACATAGAAAATGGGTTTTCTTTCAGAGGAGATGATTCATACTGGGATATCATTAGTAGAGACCTGAAGTCTCCGATTCACATGCTTGATATACATATAGTTGATTCCCATAGCGATTCCAAAACCTACAACTGATGAAAGTGGTATGGAATAAATTGGCGCCAAATGCAACTGCAACAAAGTAGATACAAGCAACGTTGCAAGAAGCAATAAGCATCAACTCAGGAGATTAAGTAAGGCAAGAGTTGTTGCCGTTAGTAGGCATGTCGTTTATCTAGCATTAATCTTGAGAAGTTATAACAAGAAATCTCAGCATGCTAACTCACCAAAGTATAAAACAGTAGGAAGGTTACATCCACAAGTCCAAACTCAAGAAGAGCATATAGCCACATATACTCTCTGATTGCTGCAAACAACATGAGTAAGCATTCATTTAACATTCAAAGAAGGAACAATATTATAACAAGAGAAGAAAAAGAAATCAGTTCTGTTTTATAGTTTATACCAAGGAAAAATGCAAAAACAGATGCCAGGAGACTCAATGTAAAGGAAACTGCTGCTGCTATAATGATTCCTCGAGTCTTCAAATCACGATACTAAATAGTGGGACAAAACTACGATCAGAGTATGGAGAAATTATTTTTTTTCTTTACTTTTATTCAACTAATTAAACAATACATATATAGGCTAAATAAAGGAAATGTAAAAGGAAACAAAAAATAGGCAATTCATATTTGTTTGGGACCCTAAACCTCATTCTCAACAGGGTGTCTCAGCTCAACCACTTGAGCTGTGCAGAAATTTCTCGTGAAATTCAAGATTCCCGTCAAACGAAGACATATAAAATCAACTATTATTGATTTAGAAATGTCTGAAAAGGAAAGGTAACTTAATAGCACCTCTAAAAGGGAAGTACTACTGGTCGTTCAAATTCCTTTTCAGAAAGGGAAGTATGTGATCTTAGTAATGCAAGGATAATTGCTGCTTCTTTTCTGCTTACACCCAGCATCTAGTACAGGATATATATTTGTGCTATGAATAGCGTTAAGATATATATAAACTTTACATGAATGTATTCGAGGTTCTTTCCGGTATATCTGAAATCTACTTAACGGGTTTAAAAATCAAGTAGATGCCAGGAAGTAAGAATAACATTCAAACAATCAAGTCAGCAAATTAATACACACAAAGTATTGGTTTGGAATTATTTTGAAAGTAAGCAAAGTAGACATACCAGTAGATCTACGATGAAGTGAAAATACCATAGTGTGCTGATCATGACAAGCACTACAAAGTTTTGCCAAGCACTGTAAAAAAACAAAGCAAAATTAATACGAAACAAGTCAAATAAAAGGATACCGATAATCAGTTATGGAAAAAGTATCTGTGCTAAAAGCACAGAAAATAAGATTGATAACTTAATTTTAAAACATGGATTTCAAAATCACCTTAATCGTATGTTTCTTGGTTGTACAGAGCGGCACTCATGGACCAAGTTTGCCGGTAAATTCTGAACCTCTGTCAAGCATACATCACATTTTTTGTTTCGCTTTGTGCTGAACCATTTGATTAAACATTCTTCATGCACCAATCTCTGGTCACCTTTGCAACTGCATTCCATTTTAAAGATATTTCGTTCATCGAATACATCAAGACATATCCTGCACACTGCTGCCTCTTCAGTAATTTCTTCATTGGTAGTAACTTCTACTGGCACAGGAGTTATTTGATCTGATTTTCCAAGAAATTTTGTTTTCATATGAAATGTTCAAATAAGATTAAGATATTTGCAACAAAAAAAAAAAAGGAAAATAACTCAATGTTGATAAAAAGTGAACTAGTCAAAAATAGTCCATCAGTCTGATACACATGCAAATTGATATATTTTTGTCTATTTAACATACAACGATTTCAAACCTTGCTCATTGGTCTCGATAATTTCGACTGACATCATGCCTGTAACATCAGCCTTAAATTTGTCAGCATAATAAATAAATAACTCATTTTTCATATATCATATACAATCATGCCTTATCTTGCTCTGTCCCTTTAAGTTATTTCACATAGACTAAGAAAATTGTAAATTTGATGTAGATTTGTAATAAAATCTTTGAAAATATAAACAGTTCTTAATTTACTCCAGATTTCTTTTGCTAACATGACACTCAATACTAGAGGAAAGGAGTACAAAACTTGTATCCACATGTCAGAAAACCAACCATCACAAGTTCTTTCATATACACACACATGCAATTGTTCTGAGAATACAAAAGACTAACAACACACTCTTTTTTACTCCCTTGGTCCTATTTATAAGAGAAATTTGGATCAACGCGCGCATCTGGTTGAAAAATTTGACCAAATACATTAACTATTGTTGACTCAGATGTTTCTCGTAAAAAGGACCGGAGAGAGTATTTGTTAAAATTTACACAGGTCCCACCTAATTTATATGAGACCCACATTATTTTGTGGAACCTATATGAATTTTAAGCACTTAAAGAGAATGTGGTGATGACGCTCATAAAAACAAGAGTAATTGTGAAGTTGGTCCCTATATTTAACCACTAACTATCAATTAGGTCCATATATTTTAACAACTTACTATCAATTTGGTCCTCATATTGTACTAATGACTATCAATTTAGTCCCTAACATACTCCTAGGACCTTTTTGAAACATTCGTATAAAGCCAAGAACAAATTTGGTGGTTTTCTCTAAACACAAATAGCAACAACTATGAGAATCATTGTTTTTATGAAATCATAATCAATCAAAACCTAACAAATATAGAAATGCATAAACCATTTGTTTAATGAGTAATTTGTGATGAGTTTGGATGAAATAAAGATATGAAAGTGAAAAAGAATGAAACAGCTAGCAGAATGGAAGTAAAAAAGAAGGAAGATTGATAACCTTGTAAGCTCTATAATCTGTGATGATTAATTTTCTCTCTTTCTCGTAGCAAGAAGCATTCAGAATAATTGGAAGAACAACGCAGACACGCCAACGCCATTTTGAAAGTAACACGCTTTTCTTAATTTTCTCATACGAATCGCTGCTTGCTTTTTATGGCTTGTGTTTGTGGGACCTTTCACTAAATTCACACAAATTAAGTCAAACCATTTTGACAAAATAATCCAACCACTTTGTACCGACATTAAAATTTCTAGGTGAGTTAAACTAGTGGATTAAAGACTTTAAAGTTTAAAGAACACATTCAAAAAATAAAGTTTTTTAATTTCCGTTATATTTTCAAAAAGATCCTGATAATTAAGGATGGAGGTAGTATAACTTTATAGGTCAATGTTTTATCGTTTCCTCTTTTTATTCTAATACGTTATCTATATTCACATTTTTTTATAGTCATTCAATTAATGATGTATGTGATCTATATTATGGACTACATACATCATTAATTGAATGAATTTAAAAAATTAAAATTTGTTTATAATTCACAACCGAGTGAGTACGACTTACTAACTCAACTCCTTTCCAAATAAGTGACATTTTGTTTAGGAGAAGTGACACATTTGTTCAATCTACACATTAAAAAAATATTATAATAGTAACTGGAGGGTATATATTTTAAGAAGTTAGTTAATATACACTGTTAGTATACAATTAATTTACACATGTATTAAATGATATGTTCTCACATCAATTAATGAATATAAAAAATGTATGAGTTGTAATATTCATTAATTTACATTGAAGCACATCATTGAATGTATGCGTAAAATAATTATATGATTTTTTTTCTC
>Ga0315914_1003435_pt1 | contig 24055 bp, 12 predicted proteins | sample MpolenodulesMG_FD_203920 | JGI IMG/M metagenome (GOLD analysis project Ga0315914, IMG submission 203920) | Medicago polymorpha root nodule microbial communities from Los Angeles, California, United States - elongated nodules | ecosystem: Host-associated > Plants > Roots > Nodule | place: USA... | reverse complement strand
GCGATACAGAAAGGGGAAACACACAGCAATGGAATGAGGCAGACAACAGAGGGTATCGCAGGCATTCTAGGGTTTATGAGGAACACCAGACAACAGGTTATTATTCTGATCAATACCAGCATGATAGACGTAGGGTTAGGGTTTTGGACAGACGCGATTCAACTAAGCACAATGGATCAAACACTGGTTATTATTGGGATCAGCAAAGGTTTGATGGTTGTAGGTTCAATGTGGAGGACAGACATGGTACTGTTATGCACAAGGGAGCAGATTTCATTGATGATGAACACAACAATGGCAGTAAGGTTACTTTTTATTTTGCTAATATTCTTGACTTTATTTCATTGTTCTGTCTACGTCAATTCTTCGAGGTGTGTGGTATTTTGTCTGATGTTTATGTTGCTAGACAGCTCAATTATCGTGGTAAATTGTATGGCTTTGTTAGATTTGAGAATGTGAGGAACAGAAAAGAAAAAAAAAATTGGCACATGCTTTGACTAATGTCTGGATAGGTGATCATAGGCTTTGGGCTAAAGAAGCAAGGTTTGACATGTTTGCGCAATATGATGTGGTGAATAGGGGTCCTATTTGTGGTGCTAGGGTTGTTGGGAAGTATGTTGTTACACCGGTGGTGATTACGCATAAAGAGGGAGTAAAAAATGTGAGGGTGAGTAAGGTGAAGGAGGAGGAGATAGTTCGAGAAGGTGAAAATTTGATGACAGTGGGGACGGTGGAGGTGAAGGTTGGGAAAAAGAAGAAAAAAAAAAAGTTGAAAAAAAAGATAGAGGGAGAAGCCGAGGGAGAGGTGGGTAAGACGGAAGAGGTGATTTTAGGGGAGAGGCCGATGGTGGTGGTATGGAGGAATGGGAAGGAGGTGGATGTTGGGAAGAAGGCATGGGCATCGAAGGTGAAGAAGTGTGAGGAGAAGGATGCTACACAAGTGTCTGAGAATATGTTACTGTATAATTCGAAGTCGGAAGACAAATTGTGGGCTACCGGAGGTATGGTGGCAAAAGTGGCATCGGGAGACTCTTCTTTATCTATTCAACAATGGGTGGAGGATGCAGGTTTTATGAACATCATAGTTACACCGATGGGAAGTGATAGAGTGTTTTTACATTGTACAGGGGGCGAAGACATTTGGAAGTTGTTTAATGAAGCTATTCATTTCTTTGGTATGTTGTTCTCTGACTTGCATAAATGGACGTCAGAGGATGAAATTTATGAACGGGATGCTTGGTTCCGGATATATGCTACTCCTATGCATGCTTGGAATGAAATGTTTTTCAATATTTATGTTTCAAGGTGTGGTAGATTTATCCGGTCGGACGATTGTACGGTGAATAGGGCGAGATTGGATTATGCTTGAGTTCTTGTTTCAACAACTTCTTTGGAGGTCGTTAATTCAATATCTGAGGTTTTCATAGATGGATGTAAACACATGATCAAGTTGGTGGAGGAGTGGGGGTGTAATTTAGTCGAGGATGCTTTTTTATTGGAGGAAGAAATGGAGTCTAGGACAGAAGTGTTATCTAATCATAACGATGCTCCCAGAATGGAGGAGGTTCAAGGGGAGATGGATGAATTGGTGGATGACTTAAATAAGGAGTGGCTAAAACAAGATGAGAAAAAAGATGAAAGTGGTAATGGTGCGGCAAATTATATGCATGATGACGTTAATTGTCCAGCAAAGTCAGTGCAAGGGAAACATGGTAAAACGCCGATTGGAAGTGCTAATATTAGAGGGGTAGGCATGTTACATGGTGTTTCATTAAACGATATCTCAGGTTTGGGTTCGGCGAAGGTGGAAGTGAGAACAACTTCTAAATCCAAAAATGCCACTAGTTCGCAACATAAAAAGAAGAAGGTTGGAGTTGCTCTTAATTAGTCGGCTAGATTTATCAAGAGAATTGCTAGACTTCCTTCGAAAGATAGAAAAGAGATTTTGAAGGTTCTAAAGAAACAAGAATGTAAGAAAAGCATGTTGTCGAAGGCTTCAAAGGTGATGGTAAATTCTTTATCTAATTCTTCCAATACTTCTAATTCTTCGGTAAACAAAGATTGGGAGAATTGGGTATTGCTTCATGGTAATAAGAAGGTGGCGACAGAGGATGTTAGGGAGATAGGTTTGTCTTTGGGTGTTAATTTTAAGGGAGATAAAAATAATAGCTTTAATCTGTTGACAAGGGAGGGAAGAAAAGAGTGGAGGCCGGGGAGAGGGAGCTTGCTATTGGAAAGGGACATGGTGGACGGGACGTCTGTTGGTAAGGGTGCTTAGGGGGCGGTAGTGAGGGTGTTGGTGGGGGTGGAGTGGTGTGGTGATGAAGGTGTTGTCTTATAATGTTAGGGGGGTTGGTGGTTTTGAGAAAAGAGCAGAGGTTCGTCGGTTTACACAAGAGAAACATCCTTTTGTGGTTTGTCTACAAGAGTCGAAGTTGGGTGTCATTGATGACCTCACTATTAAATCTATATGGGGGGAGTGCTCTTTGTGGGTATTCTTATCAAGCTTCAGTGGGGGCATCTGGAGGGTTAGTAACTATTTGGGACACAGCGGTGGTGGAGGTTTGGTGTAAATTGAGTTTCAGACATGTTTTGATTATTAAAGGGAGGGTGTTAAGTACTGGTAAAGAATTTATTATTGAAAATGTTTATGCTCCTTGTGATACGTCGGCAAAACAGGAACTTTGGGTTCGTTTGGCTCAATTTATTCTTTCCAATGGCGACACGAATGTATGTATTTGTGGTGACTTTAATTCTGTCAGATCAGAGGAGGAGAGTGTTAGGTATTTTACTATTGTCTTCATTGTTGCTAAAACAAATACTCATGTATGATGTTGGATACGATGTTCCAACATCTTGGCACGGATCAGTGTGCCATGTTTATGTGGTTTGGTTTGCGCAATCTTTATCTTATTAAAGAAACCACGCCTTATTTCTTGTTCACCAAGTATCGTATTTTTGTCCAGAATCAGTTGGGTGATTTGTTTCTAAAATATAGACAATATTTTTAGGATTCCTCGGTGGTGTGTTTGGCGGTTCCTAAAGATGTTCATACTTTTTTGGATTTACCATATTTGTTTATGATTTGTTACGTGAGATTCCATGAAGATTTTATTCACGTGACTTGTGGTCCAAGAGACTTGTGTTTCTAGAAGAAATATATTTTTCAAATGGATATTTTTATTTGTGAAATATTTTTTCAAAAGAAATTTTGGAAAATATATTTCTAAAGAATATTTGTTTCAATATAATTCTGAAAAGAATATTTGATACAAATATATGTTTAGCCTATGACAAAAAGGCCCATGTTGTTGAATGGCTATATAAGGAAGACTCATACCCTAGTTTTATTCACCAATTCAATAGTTTTGAATAGATTCTTTAGGGTTTCGACTTGTGCTTTATTTGTGAGCCTCTCTTTCTATCACCCTGATACATGTTAAGGACTGTTTATTGAGTTGTAAACTCATGTTCACTACTCTAAAGCTGTGAAGCAAGGAGCTAGGTAGATTGTGTACTACACCAAAGTTGTGAAGCACGGTGTTAGGTAGTTTTTTGTAGGTAACTTCCTCTTTTTGTTTGTGTTTAACTCTGATAATCACAGGGATTGTGATTGACTGTAGGATAGTGACATGGGATCTCAGATCTCGAAGTTCCTAGGTTGAAATCAATACGGGTAGGTCCTAGGTCTAGAGTTGTAAACGAGGAGTTTGCTGAAAAACTTAGAATAAGGACTACACTAGTGGATTTCCTTCCTGACTTGGTAGCCCCCAAATGTAGGTGAGTTGTGCCGAACTGGGTTAACAAACTCTCTGTGCCTTTTACTTTCTTGTCGTTTACTTTCTTGCACATTTTATGTTGGTTAGCATGATGTTGGAACATTAAACGCAACATCTGTTTTTCTGTGTTTCTGGTGTTGGAACTTCACATCGAACATCTTCTAACTGATGCGCTAGAAATTCAACATCCGTTATATTTGCCTTGATCTGTCTGTTTTCTGCTAGCTCGATGTTAAAATATCTTACTCGACATTCTGTTCGTATCTGATGTTGAAAGGTAGAAGCACAGTGTTCGTTAGTTGGATGCAGACAACTTTAACAACTTCATTGAGGGCAGTTACTTGTTAGATTTACCGTTATGTGGCAGATTATTTACTTGGTACCGCGGTGATGGTGTGTCGATGAGCAGGTTGGATAGATTTTTGGTGTCTGCTAATCGGTGTGTTTCTTGGCCAAACTGTATTCAGGTGGCTCACCAGCGGGGCCTCTCTGATATGTCCCGTTGGCTTTGCACGTTGATGATGCTAATTGGGGCCCTCGTCCTTTGCGTTTGATGAAGTGTTGGGCAGATTATCAAGGTTATTCGGAGTTTGTTCATGACAAATTGAATTCTTTGTGTCTAGATGGTTGGGGTGGTCATGTCTTGAAAATGAAGCTAAAAATGATTAAACAGTGTCTAAAGGAATGGCATCAACAGCATACTAAAAACATTGATGGCAAGATTATGGAAGTTAAGAATCGAATTTCTTCCCTGACACTAAAGGGTAGGAGGCCGAACTGCAAGAAGAAGAAATCCGAGAACTTCATGATTTGTCAGTGACTCTGCATTCATTGTCTCGTGTGCATACTAGTTTGAATTGGCAGAAGGTGAGGATGAATTGGGTAAAGGAAGGAGAAGCAAATTCTAAATTCTTCCATAATATGATGTCAAACAGGCAACGTCGGAATTCTTTACATATGGTTCACGCAAATGGTGTTTTAGTGGAGGAGGGTTCAGAATATTCGTATGGATGTCTTCAATCACTTTGCTAGTCATTACAGTGCTTCAGATGTTGTTCGGCCTGGGGTGCAAGGCTTGAATTTTAGAAAATTGTTATATGCTCAAGCTAGTAATTTGGTGCGTCCTTTCTCTTTGGAAGAGGTAAAAATGGTTCTTTGGGAGTGTGAGAGTTTCAAAAGTCTAGGGCCGGATGGTATAAATTTTGGCTTCATAAAAGATTTTTGGCATGAGTTGAAAGATGATTTTATGCGTTTTTTGGTAGAATTCCATCGAAATGGGAGATTAACGAAGGGGGTCAACTCAACTTTCATTGCTTTGATTTCGAAGGTAGATAGTCCTCAAAGGATTGCTGATTTTCGACCAATATCATTAGTTGGATGCATGTATAAGGTGTTGGCAAAGGTTCTTGCCAATCGATTATGTTCTGTCATTGGTTTGGTGGTGTCAAATACTCAAATAGCCTTTGTACATGGCAAACAGATTCTTGATGACATTCTTATTGCGAATGAGGTAGTGGATGAAGCTAAATGCATGAACAAGAATGTTTTATTGTTTAAAGTTGATTTCGAAAAAGCATATGATTCGATTGATCTCAATTATTTAAATTATGTGATGTTGAGTATGAATTTTCCAACACTTTGGTGAAAGTGGATAATGGAGTACATAGGAACGGCTACTGCCTCGGTTCTTGTGAATGATTGTCCAACAGAGGAGTTCCTATCAAGAGGGGGCTTAGATAGGAGAATCCTCTCTCCCCTTTTTTATTTTTACTGGCAGCAGAAGGTTTCAATGTTTTGATGAAGGCCTCGGTGGAAAATAATTTATTTCGTGCGTATGGTGTTGGAACCCATGGGGAGGTCAAGTTGTCTCATCTTCAGTTTGTCGATGATACACTCATTATTGGTGAAAAATGTTGGTTGAATGTGCGTACGATTCGGGATGTGTTGCTAATACTTGAGGAGGTGTCGGGGCTGAAGGTAAATTTCAATAAATGCTGGCAGGTGTTAATATTCCTCCAACCTGGTTGTCAGAAGTGGCTTCAGTGTTGCATTGTAGAACTGGTACGATTCCTTTTCTGTATTTGGGGATGCCTATTGGTGGAGATTGTAGGAAACTCAGTTTTTGGAAACCTGTGGTTGATCGAATTATTGCTCGTCTGTCATCGTGGAATAATAAGTTCTTGTCGTTTGGTGGCCGTCTGGTTCTTCTGAAGTTTTTCTTGTCCTCTCTCCTGGTTTACTTTCTTGTCTTCTTCAAGGCACCTACATGTATAATTTCCTCTATCAAATCTATCTATAAAAAATTAAAAAAAAATCAGGGGGGTGAGGGGTTGTGAGGTCTCTCAAAAAATTGCTTGGATAAAATGGGATTCAATTTGTTTACTTGTAGAAAGAGGTGGTTTGGGGGTTCGGAGGTTAGGGGAATTTAATTTATCTTTGTTTGGGAAGTGGTGTTAGAGATTGTTGGTTGATTAGGAAGGGTTGTGGTACCGTATTTTAAAAGCTAGGTTTGGGGAGGTAGGTGGCCGAATTCAGGGAGGGGGTAAAAGTGCTTTGGGGTGGTGGAGGATGATGTGCAACGTGAGGGAAGGGGTGGGATCGGGAGTAGGGAGTTGGTTTGATGATAACTCTAGGCGGGTGGTAGGTAACGGTCGTAGCACTTTCTTTTGGACTGATAATTGGCTAGGTGGAGTTCCTTTAAAGATTCAGCTCAACTGCCTATATGAGTTGTCGGTCCATAAGGAGTGTTCGGTGGAGGATATGGCGAGAATGGGGTGGGAGGAAGGCGAAGGTGGGTGGAGACGTCGGTTGTTGGCGTGGGAGGAGGATAGTGTGCAACTTTATTGAATAACGTTATTTTGCAGGAAAATTTACAGGACCACTGGCGTTGGTTGCTCGATCCTATACATGGCTACTCAGTTAGGTGAAGCTGGATTCGTTTTTTTGGCTATCGTCGAATTTTGTACCATTGGCGTTTGGTTTTCACGATTGGTGGAGAGACCCACTTCTTTGTATGGGTGCCGCGTAACTTTTATTTATTTTTCTGGTGGTGGCATCTGTGTCAGGTGTCTAGTTATTGTAGCAGACTTTTGGTGTTTCATCGCTTTTAACACACCTTGTGCAGGGTGAAGCACTCTTCTTTTGAGCAATATATTCCATTTTGATTTGATCAATTTTTTTTTTTTAACTTTCCATATAGAAAAAGGAATTATAACTTTCCGATGTCACATCATGACACTATATTCCTTATATCTCTCGAGGCACATGATTAAATTCCCAAATTCTTTGATTTTACACATTTTCTCTTTTGTTAATAATAATTTTCACACTTAATAATATATATCGAATATTTCCTTTTAGGTTTTTTTTTTTTTTGAGAGATTTCCTTTTAGTTTTAACGATCAGTAATATCATGAGTGAACATAAAAAGAGGAAAGCTAGATAGGGGAAGGCTAGCTCATAGGTTTTGAATTATAACGATGATAATTGTACATTTCTTTCTATTTTTAAAAAATACTACTTCAATATTTCATTTTCTTGGCTTAATTGGACTTTTGGTCCCCTAAGTAATTTGTTGTTTTCAGTCCCATAACTCTTAAAACCAACATTTTGGTCCCTTAATGTTTGCTCCGTTAATCAAAAAGTCCCTGACGGTTAACTTTAACCTCAAATGTCTATAGTAGATCAACCTTAAGAGTGGTCCACCATAGATCCTATTAATTATTTTAATTTAAACTGTTTGATCTTTTTTTAAAAGGATGACCATTTGATTACGCAGGTGTATTTTATCTTACGGTGAGTCAATAACAACTAATTAATTTTCCAAACTTCATCTTCTTCTTCACTCTTGTTCTTCATCTTCAACATCACATTCAACAACACCATCATCATCTTCATCATTTACCCAGAAAAATCCAGAAACAAACTATAATCAACATCATGATCATCATCAATTTCTATCAATTCCAAACACCACTAATTTAATTAAAACTCATCACCATTATCAAACACACCACTAATTCAGCAAGCTCATGTGCCACGTTATTCCAAAAAAAGGGTCATGCTGAGAGAGAATGAAGAAGAAAATAGATGCATCTCACATTAAGGATCCTCCTTCCTGCATCTCTTTCCTTTGATTTTCCTGCAGCTCATGTGCCACGTTATTCCCTTCGACAAACACACGGTCATTTTAAGGAAAAGAAGGGAAATTTCAAAATCCAGTCCCACTCCTAAATCAATAACAACCCTAAATTCTTCTTACGTTGAATCCAAAATCTGAATCATGAAACACAAAGATGAAAAATCCAAATCAAAATCAATAACAAATCAAACAGCCATCGACATTTTTTCCATCTGTAAACACCTCTTCGTCTTCTCTTTCTCTTTCCTACTCGAATCTCTCACATATCTCCCTCCGTGTTTGACAGAAAATATGAGTTTCTGAATTTGGATCAGGGTATGGAAGAAAGAATGGGAAAAGTAAATATGGGTTTGGGTATGGCAACTGGAAGCAAGAATCTGGATATGGGTATGATTATGGTGGGATAGAAATTGGGTGGTGTTTAAATAAGAAAGTGATAAATAAGAAAATTGTAAGATGAAGAAGCAAAAAATACCATGATGTAATTGATTAGAATTAGAGTGGGGTCTGAAGCAAACAAGGAAGGAATGATAAAGTATATGCTTCTGGGATTATTTTTTTTGAACCTTATGGGATTTTAGTTCGGTGAGAGAAGAAAAGGATGGTGGTTTGGTGGGTGTGTTTCGAAAGGACAGGGTTGTGTGGTTTGGTGGTTGGGTTTGGAGAGGATGAGTGGGTTTAGAGAGATCTGAAATAAATGATGGTGTTGATGAAGATTATGTAAGATGATGAACAACAAGAGAGAATTTCTCAAAAATAAAACAAAAAAAAAAAACAGAAAAGATGATGAAAAGTGAAAAAAAAAATTAGGTGCTGGCAGTTCACTATTAAATACAATGGACATGCAATCAAATAGTTAAAATTAAATCAAAAATTTTAGACATTAAAAAACTAACGGAGGGGACCAAATTAACTAACGGAGCAAAACAAGAGGGACTGAAATATTGATTTTACGAGTTATGGGATCAAAATGAAAACAACAAATTACTTAGGGGACCAAAAATCTAATTAAGCTCATTTTCTTTCTACATCTTTTTTCCATTACATCGCCAACGTATTATATCTATTACATCATATTTTTTATCTCTTTTTTCTTTCTCAAAGCATATATATCTATTACATCATATTTTTTATCTCTTTTTTCTTTCTCAAAGCATATATATCTCTATGAGTGTCCAGCAAACATTTTTCTTTTGAATCTAGAAGAAAGAAAAATACAATAAAAAGGTAGACCCCAAAAAAGGAAAGGGGTATAAGAGAATGAGGAATGATATTTGTACAACCACTTTTCGACAACTTTTATGATAACTTTCTCTCTCATACTCACATTATGTTTTTAATTTCCCTCTCTATTGCTTCGATTTTTGTGCAAATACCTCTTTTCCTTTGTAAAATCATGGTTGTTCCAAAAATTATCTATCAAATAGTTGTTCAAATAATACAACTCTAAGAGAATAGGGGAAGTGTAGAGGCATCATCTAGTAAAGTCAGGGGAGGTACAACTGCGTCCAAGGTACACGGATGCATGTCCTCCGGCGCTTGTTTACTATATAAATCCTTTTTTTTTAAGGATATTTTTTTTGAAGGATACTATATAAATCCTTTGTTCACCTTCTTGCTTCTAGAGCTACCTCTTTCCACATAGGACTATATCAATATCATAATCTACAATCGCATAAATAGAAATGAGATATTATATTTGTACACTATTTAAAGATAATTTTTAGAACAACTCTTTCATATGGTTCTTATTATTTTATTTGTCTATTGTTTGTGTGTCACAAGAAAATAGAAGAAGGTTATCACAAAAGTTATTTAAAAATAGTTGTACAAATATTATCTTTCAATAGAAATTTATACCTATAGACAAATGGTCTGTAGTATAGAAGTTTAGTTTCTAGATACGGTGAGGTTGGAGAAGGAGTGACAGTTGGTCGTTTGTTTGACAATAACATTACGTGTGAGGTGGGAGTTGGTTCTCAAACTTTATTTTGGTGGGATCCATGGCTTGATGGGGGTGATGTTAAAGACTAAATTTATTCATCTTTTTTATTTAAATGTTAATAAAATTGCGGCGGTGGATGAGATGGTTTTACTTGGGTGGGGGGAGAATGGTGAGGCCTTGAAGTGGGGTGGAGGTATGTTAGCTTGGGAAAAAGAGCATGTGAGAGAGTGCAGCGATATATTAATTAATATTGTTTTGCAACCATGACAAATGGCTTTGGCATCTACGCGCTACGATGAAATATACTATTACAAGTGTTTACCACATGTTTTTGTCGGACAAAAACTTGGAAGCGGATCACACAAACTTAATTTGGAATAAGGAGAGCTCCTTGAAGGTTAGTCTTTTTGGTTGGTGTTTACTTTGTAACTGTATTTCTACGACGGACAATTTAATTAGGAGGCATGTTCTTCATCCTAATGTGCATCTCTCGACGGACAATTTAAGTACTATGATTCATCCATGTTTGAATTAGCTTATTTTAGAGCTTTTGCAAAATAGCTTGTGCAAATAAATGTCTTTATGTATTATTTATAAGCTTGTTAATGTAGTTTATGAAAAAATGGTTTATGAAGGTACAACTTTCGTTAGTAAGAAGTTATAAATTAAAATAAAAACTTATTTATTTGCATAAGCTATTTTCCATAAGCTCAATCCAAATGGGGAATAAGTCTCTCCGCCCCATTTATTGGCATATCAAGAGAGAAAGGTTTTTAGGTGGGTGTCGTAGGTTTTTGATCCTATTTCTCTTGTGTACCAGACAAAAGAACTAGACTCTCTCTTCTCAACTTTAGTCCTCTCTAACCCTCTCTTCTATATTGGTTTTTAGGTGAAAGTAAGTTAACTAATATTGATTTATGCTTGGATACATCCACGGCAAAAGAGATTTTTATCAGTTTGTGCCACTTCATGTAGGGATAAAATCGTCTCTAAAGGCGTAGGTAGAATTGATTTTGTTTCTGCAATTGATCTACTTGATAAAATTTGTAACTTTTGATTCTCGAATTGATTTTTACACGCAATTCAATTCACTTTTACATAAATGTATTTAAATACAAATAATTTTACCTCTAACTCACTTTTAGTCCGAATAAAATTTACATAATCAATTTTTTCAAAATCAATTATTATCACCACAGAATCAAACATTACATTAAAATTGCTTTTGGGTGCGTAATAAAAAGATGCATCTCTGACACATGATACTTATTCCATAATTGATAGTTTTAACTTTAGGTAAACTTAAGTTTAAGGGTTATAATTGATTCATTTTTATTGTTGCCAAACACCAAATTTTTTGTCAATTCACGTTTGACTATATAATAGACGCACTACAACAGCTTCTCACACCGTGAATCCAAACGAAACAATGGCTAAGACATTAAATGTATATTTCATTTTATTTATATGTTGTTCAACTTTTTTTTCTGTCTTGCTAACACTTTATATACAAACAGATGCCACTTCTCCAGTTTCTTGAAAAAGTTGAAGAAAACAACACTCAATAATTTCTAACTTATAATTGATAGGCAAAAAGGACGATGTACATGCAATATAGTTTAGTAATGGAGAGACGTGATATCTTATATAAAATATATTGAATAGACTTATCAGTAGCACGAGTAAAATGGCTTTCCCTGTTGCGTTAGCTTAATTCTAAATAACTGCCTAACTATCCAAATAATGAAAAGAATGTAATCACAAAAATTGAGTTAAAGATAAAAAATAATAATTGAACATGCATATGCAAAAAATATGTTATTGATACACCATATGTCCATATGTATTATTATATTTATTTTTTGTTTTAAAAATTAATTTTAAAAACAAAACATGTTTGGTAAAATGGTGTTAAATTGACTTTTTACTTGATTTGATAACAATTTTCTCTTGAATCTAAAAAACAATACAAATAGGTTTATAATTTTCTACCTTTGTTTTAACGCTAACACTACACCACTAGGTTTATCTCTTATCTCTTCCGACCACCACTCTAACTAGTATCAACCGCCACACTGACCACAACGTTGGCCATCGCTCCGAATACTACTCCAACCACCCACCAATCATCACTACAACGACCACTAATGACCACCTCCGATCACTAATGCATCCAACTTCAACCTCCGATCACCACTACATCCAACTTCGATCACCACTTCAATTGTCATTGACAACCTCTATGACCACCGTTAACCATCCACTGACTACTCTATTCACATCCTATGAATACTATCACATCAGACCTCAACTGTGATTGACCTCAGGAAACTACATAACCCTAAACTCCAATTAGAAATATTTAATAATATAGAATAGTTTTGAAAGAGTTTTGAAGCAAGGTTAAATCGAAAGTCAAAATTTATTTTTCAAAATAAAAAGGTTAGGATTTCACAGTTTACTTTCACAAAATGTTTACCTAAAGTTCTAAATTAAAATATCATAGAACTAAAGTAATCAAGGTTTTTTGAAACCATTTAAAAAAGAGTGTGTAAGGTTCCTATTTTTACAAAGGTAAAACTGTTAAGATTCTAAAAAACACAAATAACACTTTTCTGCCTAGTAGTGTCGAAATCAGAGTAATGGATCACATACCAACAACCTAAAAGAATGACATTTTTGTAAATACGCACACACAAACAACATAAAAGGTGAGCAATCGAAAATTGTGATAGATGTTACGCTCAGTTAGTTAATAGAATGAAATTACGTTCTGATAGCGTATGTGATTGCAAGCCTAGTCTAATGTCTCACAACTACTATCTACAAATGCCTCTACCCATGTCCCTTATAAAGAAAGTCTACTTCTAGCACTCTCTAAATCAAAAGGTCAATTTTAGATTGCACGTCGCAAAAACATTAAGTGTAGAAATAGAGACATTAACAAAATTCCATCTCTATACAGTCCGCCAGACCAAGTATTTAAATTAGATTTTTAACCAACTTCACCTAATCCCAACATAAAGAGTGATTAGTTGCACTTATTGTATAACTAATGACAAATTTGGCAAGTACACCAAACTGTAACAACTAATAATTTGTCTAATTATTGTGTACAAACTGGGTATTTATATGCAAATATTATGCTTGTTAGTCGAACGATGCGTCATATAGTGTCAAATCGATGTCGGGTTAATTTCTATTGGTCTTTACAAATCTAAAGAGGGGGGAGGGAGGGGGAGAATAGATTCTCTCAAAGACTTTGCGCGCAGAAACAAGCAATACTGATGGAATTGTGACATAGGCAACAATGAATACTAATTCAAACAATCAACACATTGAAAACCAACATTGAACAAGCAAAAAATTATTTATTCAATGTAACACAATCAAATATTATACACTTAATTATAAACCCTATCCAATATCAAATCAAGCCTCCACCTTAAACAAAGAAATCACTACAACTAAAAATCACAAAGATTTGATCAATGATAAAAATTAACAAGTTAATTCTATTTATGAAAAGTGATTGAGTAACAATTGAAAACACTAAATTATTCAAAGAAAATAACTTATCTCTTTCAAAAAATAGACCGTAATAAGTTGTTTTTCATAAGATAAGTTGTTTTGAATAAGCTGTTTTTTAAAAAGAGATCGTATTAAGTTGTTTTGAATAAGTTGTTTTATAAAAATAGATCGTATTAAGTTGTTTTGCATAAATTAATCTATTTTGAATAAGTTGTTAACAACTTATTCAAAATAGCTTATCTTATGAATAAGTTTTTTTTTTAAAATAGATCGTAATAAGTTGTTTTTCATAAGATAAGTTGTTTTGAATAAGCTATTTTTTAAAAAGAGATCGTATTAAGTTGTTTTGCATAAGATAAGTTTTTTTGAATAAGTTGTTTTTTAAAAAGAGATCATATTCAGCTGTTTTGGACAAATTAAGCTGTTTTGAATAAGCTGTTTTTTTTTTAAAAAAATAGATCGTAATTAGTCATTTTTCATAAGATAAGCTATTTTGAATAAGCTGTTTTTTTAAAAAGAGATTGTATTAAGCTGTTTTGCATAAATTAAGTTGTTTTGAATAAGTTTTTTTTATAAAAAAAAAGAAGATCGTATTAAGTTGTTTTGCATAAGATAAGTTGTTTTTTTATAAAGAGATCGTATTAAACTGTTTTGCATAAATTAAGTTGTTTTGAATAAGCTGTTTGTTTTTTAAAAAATAGAACGTAATAACTTGTTTTGAATAAGTTATTTTGTAAAAAGAGATCGTATTAAGCTGTTTTGCATAAATTAAGCTGTTTTGAATAAGTTCTTTTTTAAAAAAAAAATAGATCGTAATAAGTCATTTTTCATAAGATAAACTGTTTTGAATAAGTTGTTTATTAAAAATAGATCGTATTAAGTTGTTTTAAATAAATTAAGTTGTTTTGAATAAGTTGCTTTTTTAAATAGATTGTAATAAGTTGTTTTTCATAAGATAAGTTGGTTTAAATAAGCTATTTTTAAAAAAGATATCGTAATAAGCTGTTTTGCATAAAATAAACAGTTTTGAATTAAGTTATTTTTTAAAAAGATGTCATAATAAGCTATTTTGAAAAAACTATTTTTTTTAAAAGAGGTCGTAATAAGTTGTTTTTAATAAGCTGTTTTTTAATAAACAATTGATGAAGATAAGTTGTTTTTTATAAAAAATTATTCATTTTAGTATTTTATTTTATGAAATTAAAAAAAAAAAATATGGATGGATTGGACATCCATCCATTAAAATTACAACGGGTAAACCAGAACTCGCCCAAATTACGGGGGTAAAGACATATTAACCCTTCTATTTTTAATGGATTGGATTGTTTTGAATAAATTTAGTCGATTGTAATGGGTTAATAGATTTTTTTTATTCATCCAAATCCATATCCATCCAAACCATCCATTTTGCCACCCCTAGCCACAGGTTTCAGTACATGATGTTCAACCGATCCTCACGTTGGCTTCTGAACCATATATTTAGAAGATAATGGCAGGTCCTGACAACCCGGTGGATCCGGTATTACAAAAGGAAATTAATTTGGTGAAAGATTTATCAGCGAATAGTGCCACAACAGAAGTTCCATTTACTCCCTATTTGACGATTGGAAGAAGAAAAAAGCAGTTAAGGCGGCATACCTAACCCGTTCTAAGGGTCCACCCCATCACCTCCCTAATGATGATGTTCACATATTTATCGAGAGGGTAACCGCTCTGTTTGGTTTGACACGATGACGTCTTTTTCTTCTTTAGATTTCTTTAGGGATAGGATTAGCTTGCCTATCTATCGTTTCCCCTAAGATTTCCACTGTTTCTTTCCGTTTTCTGCATCTTTTTCCAAGGGTTTTGGCCTAGTCTCCCCTCTTGTATATATGTTTTTCCTTTTTTTAATAATATATATGGAGTCGACGGTTAAGGATGAGAGTTTCAGTTGGGTGCAACCTAGTTGGGATGTTTCTGGCGCTCCTTGAAATATGTCTAACCTACTTCTTACCTTATAAAAAAAGGAGGGTGTAATTTACTATTAAGTATAAAATGCAAAAAATTCCCAACAATCAATAGGCATTGAGATGTTTGTCCTATGTAAAAAATGATGTATAATCTTTAGTAAAAGAAAAAAACGGATGTATAATCTATCTTTACTGAATAAAGATAGGTAAACATTCTTAATGTGTACATCCCTTTATACCACTCTAAAAATTTCAGTTAACTAAATATATGGTCTGCGTGGCTACATTTTTTCAGTTGCGTGACCACTATTTTTTCAACATTTTTAAAAGCTGAAAAATATGGTCATGCAACTAAAACGCGCATGACCACTATTTTTCCACTTAGTTAACCAAATAAATAGTGGTCACACAACTAAATAAATGTGGTCACACAAATCATATATTTGTTTAACTTAAATTTTTCAAAATAATACAAAGGAATGTACAGTACACATTAACGTTGTCTACCTATCATTGCTCATTTGCACCGAATGAAAATAAACTACCTAAAACGGAGAACATGTTCCCTATTTATAGCAAAAGAAAGTACTATTCCCACCGTCTCACAATAATTGTCTCTTTAACATTTTTTCTTTTTCTCAAAATAATTGTCACTTTAGAATACCAATGCAGCTTTTATTGAATTTCATCCAACTTAACTACTTCATTTTTTTTACCAAAACTTAACTACTTCATTAGTACAATTAATAAGGCTGTTTTAGTAAATGATGTTAATTTTACCATCAAAATTAACTCAATTAATCATTTCCTTAATAATCGTGCATAAACTTTAAACGACTATTATTTAGAGACGGATGGAGTATCTATCTGTGTTGCATGTTTGCCACATATGACATATCCTTTAACTAAGTTGAAGCTTCCTATGCAAGTTTTCTTTACTCTTTTATTTCTTACTTATGATGGCTTCTTTGAAAAATTTGTACTTGTAGTTGTTGAGGATATATATTCTATTTTTTTAGTAAACACATTAAATTGTACTGTTGCCTTCGTTCCCATATATTATTTCGAGGAATTTCCCAAATAATCTTTAATCATATGCCAAGTGAACTCCAAACAAGTTAAGTTTCAAATTTTACATATAACAAAAAGAACAAAATTTTATTACTTTTAGGTTAATAAAAACAGAACTTTTTTTTGTTTTTTTTTTATGAATAAATACACTAGTTTTTTTTCTCTACAAAATGTTTAAATAAACTTAAAAAACTAAAACCAAGAATTCTATGGAGCATACCAACTAAAACTGAGAATTACTTTTGCGATTTTGAGTTTTTTTTGTTGACATTAATGACTTTTCTCTATCTTTCTTCTAACTAATTTTTTTTCATCAAAACATTTTATTGCAATTATTTATTCATCTAGTAGTATCATTTTTTTCTTCAAAATACACTAAAATTTTCCATTGGAAGATGGGAAGCCAAAAGGAAGGTATTGACTTGGGGTCTCAAGCGGGCATGCCTCCATGTTGCCTCCTTGGGGTGTGTTTTTGTCCTTTTCAAATTACACGTGTTTCTTACCGTTAGGCTATTCCTTTTCCCAATTTTCTATTAATCAACTCAACCCATCTCTAAAAAAGTGATGATAATTGAATGAACCATGTTGCATTGTTGCTTGCTTAAGTTGGAAAAGTGGGTGCGCACTTTCACATCACTCTTGGGGACTCTAGTTAATACAAGAATGTTTATGCTCTGCTCTCTCCGTTATAAAATTGTCTTTGAGAATCTCGGAGCACTGATTAACATTTTCTTTATAAGAAATATTTAGATCAATAAAAGAAAATGTATTTGATCTAAATTTTTAATTGTATAAAGGTTAAAATACACTTTTGTCCCCTCAATTTTCAAAAATTAGCGATTTTGACCCTACAACTTTGAAAATTACACTTTTAACCCCTCATCTTTCATCCCCTTTGCAAAACCTTGACCCCCCTCCTAATTTTAATCAGGTCAAAGTTGATGTGAATATTTTCTTATATTAAATATTGCCAGTTGTGCATCCACATAGATATTAATTAAACTTAAAATTTTTAAAAAAATTGAAATTAAAACTTAAAAATAAATATAAAAATAAACATTGAAAAAATCTTTTTCATTCATCTTCATCACCAACCTTCATCTTCAACCCCAACTTTGTTCTTCATCAAGACTTCAATCATAATCTTTATCCTTAACAATCAAAATCATTCAAACAAACTAAACTAAACCAATTTAAAACATGAATAACTTCAAATCCAAACAACAATTTTGTTCTAAACTAATGAACACTTTTTCCATGAAACAACAATCATGTTCCAATCTACATGCCTAGGAACAGGCACGGATGTACATAGAGGAAATTGGGGTTCCTCCACTACTTTTTCTATATTGTTTGTTAAATCTTTGATATTTTAACTATTGCCCTCTTTTAAATTAATAGATTGCCTTCATTAAATTAAAATTTATACTATAAAAAGAGTATTTTTTATGAATTTTATAAAATCAAATGTGAAAATGCATTTGAGGTGAAATTTTAAATGATTTTTACATCATTTTTAACTATAAAGACACATAAATAACAATTTTAATTTGTAGATGTTAACGAGTCTTTAATTTTTTCAATATACGAAACAATTGTTGCATCGTTGTTTCCATGCTTCCATTGTTTTCCCCTGAATTCAATTTATAGGGTTTCTTCAATTCCAAGAAGTTCTTCGAAAATGTTCAACAAGTTCATAAAACATGCACACAAGAAATCAGGAAAATTGACATTCACCGAAGATTCAACAAACATAATCCAATTTTATGAAGTAGTTGATTAGTTAACTAGGTTTCTAAAGGGATAGTTTGTCAGACTTATCTCCGAGATTCTGATTGGAGAAATTTCAGTTCCTATTTCCTTAGTCTATTAATGTCATATTCAACGGTCAGATTGATTATATTTATTGTCGTTTGTGACCTAGCCTCGTTTCAGTCGACAGACAAATGTACTTTCTAGTTGACTAGGTTTCTAAAGGGATAGTTTGTCAGATCGTTTCAGTCGCTGGAGAAATGTATATCTTTTGTTGATCTAAATATAAATCAAACTGGACGGAATATAAACGAAAGTGAATGAAATAAATTTGATGTATTTGAGTTAAAACATCATTTTTTTTTGTTTACTTTGTCTTATATATTTTATAGTGGAGAGAGTATTTTTGTAATAAAAAAATGATATTTGTACACTTACTTTATGATAATTTTTTGACAACATTATGTCTCATGCTTTTTTTTGTTAACTCTTTCTTTTTGTACAGTATTTTTACTCTTGCTATTGGGTTGTTTTAAAAATTGTTTTTTAAATAATGTAAATTTTTTTTTACTAATGTTTATACTATACTTTGGGTCTGTTTGACAAGCAACATATTTGAATCTATATCTTATAAATTCATTTGATTACAAACGACATGTTTGGCAATCATAACTTTCTCATGATGTTATAGTTTAAAGCTTACATAACATCATTGTTTTATCTCAATTACTCTTTTTGTCCTAAAATAAATGACTTAGTTGACTATTTCACACATGCAATGAACATCTTTGACCTTTAATATATTTAATCATGTATTAGAAAAAATAAAAAGTAGACTTGAAAAATATGTGTCAAGAAAAATCCAACAACATTTATATGCTACGATTTGTCTTTAAATAAAAACAAAAAAATATAATAAAAATATGTTTATTTTAAAACGAAGGAAGTATAAGTCAGCTTATCAGATATCTGCTTTAAGATATTTTATCAGCTATTCCTTATTATTTATTAAACATAGCTAGGTTGGCATCTACAATGGGAATATGTCCATACTCACCCAAACATGTGAGATATTGTTCTGTTATATCAAGTGCGTATTATAATTATTGGAGAGCTTGGAAAATTGTCAAGGATAAAAGTTGATCAACAATTTAAGATTTAAAGAAAAACATCACATCTCCATTCAAAATCTTAAAATATTGAGTATAAAAGTCGAATATCATTTATAAAGTATTAAATATTATTTTATTCATAGTCGATTTGGGACTAATTATTTACATTTAACCAAATAACTACCTCTTTTTTTTTTTATATACCTAAGGGGCATTCAGAAACATAAATTATTCTGCTTTATAAGATTATTTTCAAATTACAAGATAAGTTTATAATTGTTTTACAAAAATACTTCTAATTAAATGAGGAGAATTAAAATATAAATTATTTATACCTCTTTTTATTTTACGGTTAAATCATTTCTATCTCTCAATAATTAAAGAATAATTTTTGTAAAATACATATACATTGTTGACAAGTTTAATATAAAAACTAGGTTTCTTAATATTTTTGCATTCATCTTGTTATAAGGGTAGATATTGCACACTTTTTTTCGACAAAAGATATTGAACAGTTTTTATTTAAGAAATAAGTAGTATTTGATTTCTCCATAAAAAAAAATTAGTTTCTTGATTTCTAAGTTTGTATTTGTTTTAAGTTATTTTTGTAGATTTTCAAAAATAAAATAAAATGATAAAAATATGTATTCATATTTTATAAATAAAAAATAAAAAATAAAAAAATGTATTTATATGTTTGTTACATGTTTATTAAATTTTATTCTCTAGTGTAAAATATTTTAGGAAATGGAAACAGTTTTCAAAGAAATAGTGGGAATAAAGTTACCATGAAGATTGAGAATAAGTTTATGGATAGGTAATTGTTGCGCGGATAAGTTAGCTTCTCATGGGCATGTTATGGTTGACTATGTTTGGTTTGAGATGATGCCGTCTTTTTTGTCTTTAGATTTCTTTAGGGATATGAATAGCTTGCCTAACAGTTGTTTTCCTAGGATTTCCGTTGGTTCTCCTCGTCTTTTGCATCTTTTTCGGAGGGTTTTGGCCTAGTCCCCCTCCTGTATATAATTTTAATAATATATTTGGAGTAGGCGGTAGATGATGGGAGCTTTGGTTGGGTGCCAACCTAGTTGAGATGTTTCTGGCGCTCCTTGATGCCAAGTGCCAACTTGCTTCTTGCCTTATAAAAAAAACTATCTTTTAATCCCCCTATTATAAAGACTCTAAAAAATATTATTATATTCCCTCTAATCCTATTTATAAGAAAAAAATTGACTTTTTAAATTCATGAAGTCAAAAAAGTCAAATGTTTCTTATAAATATGACCGAAAGGAGTATTAACCAAACATCTTTTAAAAAAATACCTTAGAATAAAACTCACTTCCTTATATTTTCATAAAATTAATCTTAGGAATGAATCAACTAAACTTAAAACAAACACCTCTTTAAGGATTTCTAATACAGCAATTTCCTAAAAAAAAAGGATTTCTAATAGAAATATGTTGTGCGGAGACTGAAATATCTATATAAGTTAGTTATTTTTATTTTTTTTACATATATATAAGTCAAAATGATATAATTTTTTTTACATATATATAAGTCAAAATGATATAAAGTAGTAGTCTTGATAATAAATAGGACAAATTACACTCACCTCCCTTGAGGTCTTCTTAAATAGCACAAATATCCCCTCTAATTTTGAAACAAGCATTAACCTCCCTTTTCATTTAACACCGTCAGCTTTCTGTTAGTTACATGATAAGAATTTTAGAGATTAGCTACCATAATTTGGCTACCGCTACTGGGGTGGTTAACTCCCTGCTAATTAAAACACTACATGTTAGAGATTAAAAACGTTTTCCTCAATCACCCATACTACGTACATAAAATCTTTCTACTTAACCCAATTTTTTTGTATATATCCTTAATTAAACAAGTGCTCAAACGTTTCAATGACATCAATTCACTTTGATTTCACACCTTCATTCAATTCACATCAATTCACATGATCATGATCTTCTTCTTCTTCTTAATTAACAAATTTCTCTTGATTTTACATCCTGCAGCATTGATTTCAACAATATGTTCAGATTTTCAATCGATTTGTTTCTATTTCTTTGACTCTGCACTTAATTATTTTTCATCCTCTTAAATTTGGTTTATCCAAATTTTTAACCTAGAATTTCAGTTTCTATCTAACCACTTCCGTCTCTAATTCTCAAAAAGCAACATTAAGCAATTCATCCAACTTTATTATGTTGATGTGAATTACAATCACTTCCTTCATCCTAAAATTGAATATTTATCATGTTTAGGCATCAAACTTCACGCCTTAAAATCTAAGGTTTTATTTCATGCCTTTCCATTAATCCATTTTTCACCAGATAGAAGATTGTTCATTGTTATTGCTTTTCCATTTTTTTTATTTCCTTTTATCCTTCCATTAATCAATTTAGTTTGTTCGACAAAAAAAACTTATTTAAGAGAGAACTAACGGTGTTACATGATAGGGGTGGTGGCTGTAGATTTCAATAAAAATTAAGGGAGGTTTGTGTTTAGTTAAAAAACTAGAGGGGGTGTTCGTGTTCGTGCTATTTAAGAAAACTTCAAGGCAGGTGAGTGTAATTTACCCTAATAAATAATGTGCTGTTGGTTTAAATTGATATTGATGATGCTGGGAACATTTTGCATACTCTTGTTCGTCATGTACTTTTTTTTTTTTTTATTTACAGATTGTTCGTCATGTACTTCTCACATATGTTTCTATAGTTGCTGCTCCATGTTGAATATTGTTGTAATTTCTTTCACGGGTGTACTCTCTCTTTTATTTGGAACTTTGGCGACTCAACTTATTCACCTTAATAATGTAAATATTTTGTCATTTGACTATTTGACCAACAAAAAAGGGCATGCGATTTAGGAAGTATATTACTACCGCCATCCCAAAATATATGATTTATTGACTAAATCGCAAAAAATAAAATTCCGTCATAAGAATCCTCAAAATTACATGATAAGTATAAGAGTTTGAAAAAATATCTTATGCTACTCCCCAAGGTCGATCGATCAAACAGACGAAATATATCCCATTTTTGGCTAAACAATATTTTATTTTCATCAGTAGTACTTTATACCTTATCTTGTTTCTACGGCTGAAAAATAAAACACATGAATTAAGATGCGTTTCAGTGATCGATTTTTGAAGCCTGGCACCTGCTTGTAATCATAACCAATGAAAATTTAATCAACACATCCATTTGTCCAATCGATAAAGCTCTAACCAGGAATACACACCAAATTGAAAAAGCTAAAGCAATTGTTATTAAATTTGGACATCATAATTTAGAGGCACATGAGGCGAAAGTAAGTGTATCTTTGGATTGAGGGTTTATGAACGAAATAGAGGGGAGAATTCCCTTTTACTTTTTATATTACGAACAACGTAAAATGTTTTTTTATAAATAAATTAAGTATTTTTGAAGTATTATATTATCATTTATCCTGCTCTTAATTCAATTTTCTAAAAATCATTTTATAATGTCCGTAGTTTAAAAAAGAAAAATAAGCACTTATTCCTCTCCTAAACCCTCCATTCAGACACACCCAAAAAGTTTGAAGGTTAGCTTTGGCTACTCGCATAATATATATATTGTTACCAAAAAAAATAATATTTGTGAGAAACAAAAACTAGTACAGATAGAAATGTAGATTTTCATTTTGTTTCATAAATGTATTTCGTCTTATTATCTTATACTAGTTTCATATATTGAGTTTGGACTGGTTTGTACTAAACAAATATCTGAACCGACGAAATCTTCATCAGTTCGGTTTGGATCGATTTTCACTCTTTTTTAAAATAGGATTCGAACCAAACTAATCGTTTTGGTTTGGTTTAAATCAGTTGGATTGATTGGTTTATTTGACACAAAAATCTACAGAATGTGGTAATCGATTCTATTTATTCTTTTTTTTATTGTTATATATCTATTATACCTACTTTAAGGTAACAAATAGATAAAAGGCAATGCATTATTTTAGGTGTTGGCTTTCTAATCATCATTAAACAATGGTATATGATGAGTATAAAACAAAGACATAGAAAAAGAGCATAAAAAAAATCTACGATATAATTAGTATAAATCAAAGTCATAGAAAACGAGCATAGAAAACAATGGTATAAAACGATATCTTTTCAAAAGGTTGAAGGCATGAACATGATTAAACTAACCAACAGATGGACGATCTCAGCGGCAGTGAGGAACGATGGGTTAGGTGTGGTTGGCGGCTAGGGTTTTTTTGTTAGAAGAAACTAAATAGAGTCTGAGTGATGAGATGAGACGATGATGAGAGTAAGTGAATAGATTAAAGAGTATTTTATATTGGGTTTTAATTTTGGGCCTAATCATAAGTGTGTGTGTGAGGAGGGATAATATTAGTAAATGCGGAGTGTGGTTAGCATTGGTTCGGTTCATCGGTTGCTTGGATCTCAAAAGGGAAAACCAAGAACCAAACCAAGCAAGGTCAGTATAGATTGGATCATCGGTTTAGAACCAAACCAGACAATATCGGATACTTTTTTCGGTTAGGTTCGGTTTAGACTTTTGGTTTCATCAGTTTTGTCTGAACCACTTACACCCCTACTCGTGTACACTTCCATTCACCTAATTTTCGCACACAACTAACCACTTTCACATACTGATTTGAGCTTTGGAGTTCTAATGTGCCTGTTGGCACCGATCTCATCCGACGAGGAGCTTGCTCTCGTCGCGACATCAATCACAGTTCCCAAAGATTCACCACAACACTTCAGACAGATC
>Ga0315914_1003431_pt1 | contig 24064 bp, 12 predicted proteins | sample MpolenodulesMG_FD_203920 | JGI IMG/M metagenome (GOLD analysis project Ga0315914, IMG submission 203920) | Medicago polymorpha root nodule microbial communities from Los Angeles, California, United States - elongated nodules | ecosystem: Host-associated > Plants > Roots > Nodule | place: USA... | reverse complement strand
GAAAGAAGGAAAAAAATTATTGTGTGAGTGGTACATAATAAGATCTCCTGGAATTACTTAATCTGATGGCATTTTTTAATGGTTCATCATGAACCACTTGGTTGATGGTTCACCTTAGAATCCACCTGTTATTTGATATGTTATGCCCTTCAACCTTTGATAGTTTTAGGCCGAATCTTCATAATCTCTGATTTATTGCAGCTCTATCCATATTTCTTTATGTTTTATTTATTGTGTTCCTATTGTTGTAAGGCTCCAACAATATTTCATGTGTTGTTAATTTACCAATCATATATGCTAAAAATGTTCTTATTTATTGTTTAAGTTTTTAGAGTCGTAGAACAAAATAGTGTGAGGTTTTGGCGATGGTGATGACATCTTTGACATCTTTTCTATACATTGAATTGAATTTTGAGTCTCATCATTTTCCACCTCTCATTTTCTTCTCCAATTCAATTCATTGTTGGATGTGTTTTCGTTTTATTTAATTTGTTTTCATCAATGGCGGTTGCTGATTTCGTCTTCCACTCATAAATCTATTTTCCAGAATTTATGTAATTGCAGAATTTGGTTTTGATACTTTAACTTTTGTAAGGGCGCAAGAGTTTTTATTGCACCAAGTCATCGATGTCTTACGGCGAAATTGCTCTAAACTAGATTTGTGATGGTTCATGTTGGAGACTCGCACCGGCATGAAGTGGTTAAAGTTGATATTGCCATGCACTTTTGTTGTAAAAAACGCACAAGGGAATGCAACAATTGAGAAAGGCTTGACGATTACATTATAGGATGGAGAGGCCTAGGGTGTGAACAATGGTTGTTTAATTTGTTTCACTATAGCATTTTACTCTTAATTTCCCCTACTCCATTCTATTCTATTTATATTTGAAATTTCAGTTGTACTACTAAATAAAGCTTCAACAGGCATTGATTGTTCCTTAAAAAAAAAAAAAGGCATTGATTGTATCAGAGAAATTTTTCTCTTAAAATCAAAAGTAAAAAAACAGAAGAGAAAATAAGTTTTTCCTCCTAAATTGATCGAAAAGAAACAAAGCAAACGTATCCGGATTTATGCCATAGGATCTCTTTTGGCAAAAACTTACCTGCAATTAAGAATATTAATTTATTTCTTAATTTTTCTCTTTCTACTACTAATTTAAGAATATTAACTGCCGTTCAATTACGTTTTTTTTAAGGAAGGATACCGTTCAATTACGTTATTATCATCGTTCATTTAAATAATAAAAATCAACTTCTTTTCGGACCAAAATAATCATTTTCAATTTCAGTTTTTAATCTTTATTATTTTTTCTATTCTCTTTTTTCTTTCCACTCATTATTTTTGAAAATTTTAATATATTACCTTTTTTTTAAGAAGCAAAAAGAGTATATATTCACACTAACAAAGACGTCTCTTTAACACAAGACGTACTAAAGAGGTCATTCAAAATACAGAGTGTCTGTCAGATAATAACAAAAACAAAAACAGGCATTAGCCGATACCCAAACAAGACAACAGATCCGACTGCCACAGTCGACAGTCAGTCATATACAAAATTGGCATTGTTAGCCCTCAACCACCAATATGAATGAAATTTTACCTTTTCCATAACCTCCGTAATGGAAATGTAAATATTATTAAATATTCTATTGTTACGTTCTTTCCATATTAGTCAAACACAAAGGAGCCAAAATAACTGGAGGAATGATCGACGAGTCCTCAAACCACCTAAGTAGTTAGTAAATTGAAAAAAATGAGCACTGAGACTTTGATGATCAACACCTGAAACACCTAGCCACAACCGAACTTGCTGCCAAAGGGAGCCGAAAGTATCACAGTGAAGAAGCAGATGTTGAGCACTTTCGACATATCCACATCCCGCCAAACAAGAAATGTCCTTAGCAGGTATTATGCCATGATTCAGTAAATTAATTTTTGTGGCAACCTGTCACGAAGCAAACATCAAGCTTAAAATAGAAACCTTTAACGACACCTGAGTGTGCCAAATGAGGTTCTCTGAAGCATCCAGCAAAGTGAAATCATGAGAAGTGTGCAACTGATAACCTGAACACACTGAATACCCCTTGCAATGTCAATTACAAATTAACGAGATTTTTGTTGGAAATTTAGGTCTAGATAAAAACAAATTTCATAAACACATGTTCGATTATTATGAATCAATAGCGGAAGCAAACAAAATATTGAACATGGTTATGATCGGATATACGACATGTTTGATTTATCAAGGATAACAAGAATTAGGTATTAGGAAGACCTGGATTGAAGCTTTGATGGCAACCTCTCAACAGCAACATAAACATAGAGGAGGTGATCTGAAACAAACAACAAAGTTAGCGGCGGCTGATTTGGTTCTTCCTCAACTGATACCTTTACACCTCAAGTTCTCTTCAGATGGGAAGAAGAGAGAGTTTTGCCATGTACGGTGTATTGGGGACCATATTCTCTTTTATATTGGATGACCATTAGGGTTTCTCATTATTCCGTTAATGGGTCATCCGGACATCCACTCATTGAGTCCATATAAACTAATTAAATATTTAATTAATTATCCAATTAGAAATCTAATAGTCTTATTACTTAATTTGATCATCAATCAATTAAGGCTCACAATTGATAAATAGGTAATATAATTATTATTACGATATTTGTCCACATAATGATATTAGAATATAATTAAATATAAAATATTCCAACAATTTTTGCTTATTTAAATAAACTAATATTTTATAAAAGATCAATGCTAATTCTTACGAATGATAGGTAAGACAAAACATTTTTCCCTAAAAAAAAGGCAAGACAAAACACAACAATGCGAAGGTACCCTTCTTATAAAATAAGTCAAATAAATCTCAATTTAGTTTTGTGGAAAACACAAAGTTGTGGTGGGTGAAAGAAATAGGCATGATAAAACAGTTCTTCACTTTCTTCTCCATATGATTCATAAAATATAACATTTTCCTTTATAAAAATAATATACTAGTATTCATATTTTTAAAAATACTCCTTTTTAAAAAAAAAATCATATTATTTAACAAATCAATTACACATCAATGGATCCGTGCATAGCGAATGCAGGGAGATTTTGCTGGTTCAACATATTAAATCATTCCCCTTAGAAATATGAAGAACCAAAACTCCCATAGTTGTGTGGGTTCAAAGGTAATATTGTAAACTGAATCGTAGTAGTACTATATATACCACTTGTAATACTGAAACCCTAATTCTTATAACAATAATAGAAACGAAACTATAGTTGTTCTATAGTCACAGAGGTAGACACAATTTGCTAAACTGCGTCAACAAATATCATGTGTTCATTGTCTTTCTCTTTGTTCTCTTATTTAATCTTTTGTTGCTAGTTGTTGTTCTATCAACGTGTTCCTCACACTGCGAAATTCAAGCTTTTCTTTGTAAATGTACTTAAGAATTTCCGATGCATTTTGGTATGTTTCCTATGTACTAAGAATTGGAGTAGATAACTCATGGAAAGAAATAGCTAGAAAAGAAGCTACCCGTCAACATTTTATATACAAAACACTTTATAATGGAGGTAATGATATAACAATGGGTGAAGTGATTGTGATAGATGTTGAAAAGGAAACTATTGTTCGAGATTATCCACCTTCCCCCGGTGCCGCAGGTGCGTAATATTGAACAAATTTTATGGATGGGAAATTACCTTTCTTGCATTGTGAACATTGAAGACCTTTCTTTAATATATCAAATCTACATTTTAGATTTTGATTCAGGAAAATGGTCTCTTTATCATACGATGAGACCTATTGATTTTGTGGCTGCTTGCGATCTTGAGTTTACGGTTGGGAGTGTGGAATTTCTTTTGTGGATCAACGATCAAATCATCTTGCGAGTTGCTGCTGCTTTTGAATGCATTAAAAACATATATTTTGGTTATAATGTGAAGACCAGGCAATTGACTAAGATTGAGGACATTGGAATGGGCAATTCTGAAGTATGGTCTCACACTAACAGTCTAGTTTTATTGTGAAGTATTCTGGCATAACCAGGTTTCTTGGTATAATATATGCAGTAGTATTATTTATATTTCTCCTAGCTGAAAAACAAGTATTTGTTTCTACTTTGATTTGGAAACACTGAATGTGTGTTTTCTTAGTTATTCTGGATTTATTATTATTATTCATCTTTTGCTTTGATTATTTTTGTGAATTATGATTTACTTGGACTTGGACAAATATTGTGCTCTATTATTTCCCTTATCCTTCAACTACAGACATATAAATTAAAATGTGTCAGATTTCGACGTTGATCTTAAAATTTTGGCGTTTAAAACATTCATATATAATTCATCTCATGTTAAAAAAATCTAAACACCTAGCTTAATATACAACAAAAAGATAGAGAAGTAATCAAAGAACCAACCACACCCTTTCTTCTCCCATACCATATCCTTCAAAGACACATTTTATAGTTTTCATATATTCCTATTCATAATCAAGTCATGACAGAAACATGCAATAGTTTTTTGATCAATTAACATGCAATAGTTTGAATTGAGTTTATGAGAATAGTTTCATCTGCTTGTAGACAAATGCAGAGATGGAACACCGTGCACACTTTATAGGTGGTGCGCAACATAAGCAATCCATCGCATTTGGACCCAACAAAATGTGTCTTTGGTATCACCTACATGGAATTTTAGGTCTCAAAGTAACCCGTCAAGGGATTTGAATCCTCATAATAAATTTCCATATCGGAGGAAAATGTGTGAATTTAATTAGGGTTTCACCACTTGTGGGATTGAGGTATGGGGCTTTTATAGCGCGACATGCAGCCCTCAAAGCCGCGTCAAGCAAATGAATCAAACATGAGAAAGCGTGTTATAACAATCAACATGTTTTTATACCTTTTATGTTTGACACTTTTGGCCTCCTAGCACCAGATGTTGTTGTCCTTCTACGTAGAGTTCAAAGGGTAATGCATAGCAATATTATGTATTCTAGGTTCATGAATGTTGTGTTTATGAAGATTGGTTTTGTCATCCAAAAAGGTTTAACACACAACTTGTTGCTTGTTTGTTTTTCACTCATGTGTAAATTTTTGTATATATACACCCTTCCGTCACTAATATAAGCAAAAATCTACTTTTTAGGTTGTTCATTCAGTTTATGATGTATGTGGTCTTTATTATGTCATATACATAATTTATTGTATGAATCTAAAAAGTATATTTTTGCTTATAATAGTGACCGGAGGATGTATTAATATTCATATATTAAAAGTTAGTTTTAGTTAGATTCGATGAGTTTTTAATGGTGAAATCTCATCAATAAAATCTACTCGTATTTATTTTATAGTTAGATTCGGCAAGTTTTTAATGGTGAAATCTCACACATAACTCATAATAAATTTCAACGCAAAAGATTCAAATTTCACACCAACAAATTAAAAAACTTGTTTTTTTTAGGGAGTGATGAATGATTTTTAAATCCTCACTTCAGATTATTTTCCTTAAATTATAAATATGAAATAGGATAAGCTTTAGTCATTCGAATCCTTTCCTGATATGAAAATTTTCACAAGTACTAGAGAATAATCTCCCCCAATGGCTCAGCTAGTAAGAAGTTTATTTATTTCCTCTTGGCACATTATTTGCAGCAAACAAGGCAACAACAAAGGAACACAATTTCTATTATTGACTTGTAATTTAAGGAGTAGAGAATACAGTACCTCCCATATTACACCAAAACTGGTCTTAATTTACAACTGCCAATGCATATAAGATATAACACCCTTTTCATTGTTGACAAAATAGCAACAAATCATGTATATGAAATATTTGGAATATTTTTCGACATTGATTCCATCTATAATCTAACATATTTGCAGGCAAAATGTACAATGCTTCAACCAAAGTTCATCAAAATGTACCACTGAAAATCATATATCACAAGCGGTTCAAGAAAATTCGAGACGATTTCATAGATCGACACCCTCGTCGAGACCTTTGGAACCGATCATTACATTTGAATCGATTTGTTTGTCGAATTTCTTTTTCCTTCTTGCTTCAAACTCTTGAAACCCGTCCATCTGGATCATTGACAAATACTTTAATTGCATTGATCCATAGCAGTGAAAAAGAAGAGTAAAAATCCGGGAACAAGAGCATACCTGTTGAAATTGATCCATTGATATAGGATTACCATGCAGTGATAGGTTTTGAAGAGCTTTGCAATCTTTCAATAGATTCATAGGTATCTGCCCAAAAGGAAACCAAGGTATCACTAAGACATTCATGATTGCATAAACTCGTAGAATCGGACTAGTAAAATCCCAAGAGTTCTCTTAATACAAAATTTTATTAAGAGCATCTAGCATAGTACCTAAACCTAATTTTACACTATGTGCATAGCAAATATTCAACATTCTAACTTAGTAATAAAGCAAACCACAATAACGAAACAGACAAATAACTTAAACTAAGATGGGTTACCAGACCAGACAAGAATACACAAATATTATTGCACAAAAATTCAAACTTAAAAATCAAATTTTTAAATCACGAGACATGCTTAAAAAATATTAGCACGATTGAAAATATTGATTTAGAAATTGCTTCACTATTCAATCAAATCTTCCAAATGATAGCGGTGAATAACCATTCATGCATGTTGAAAGAATAAACTTGATATTCCTAATATTCAAGCTACATTGTCTTCGGTTACGAAAAAATATATGCATTCCCCTTTGAATGGAAAAAACGAACAGAAAAAAAACAGGTTCACTTAATTTAGCTAATTGTAAAATGCAGCTAATCATTGAGGGAGGTCAATTTGGTGGACAAAGAAAACTCCAAGCATTAATTCAAGTAATTTCAAAGTTTATGCTTTGATTAGAACATATTGAGTACAAATTCTTCAAAAGCAAAAATGGTAATCAAACAATTTGCAATCAATCATTCAAGTCTGCAAAGTTTAGAAAATGCTGAAAACTTGATAAGACAAACTCCTATATAACAGTGACAATCAGTTCCACCAGATAAATTCAGGTAGTTAAAGGCCATCAGGTCCTAAAGGATCTGGGGTTTGTCCTCGATGCGGTATGGTCCGGAATATTGTGTAACTTGCAGTATGGCCTCGGCAGTGTAAGTGCTTATGTATAAATTATTTTTATAACAAAAGATATTAAAAACAAATTGTTTTCATTTAAGCTATAAGCTATTTTTATAAGCTATCCTAGGGAGTTTATGGAATTAACCTTACAAGTGTTATGCCAATAGATAAGCTCAAATAATTAAATCCAAACAGGCTCAAGGTCTAGTCCCAACTCTTACCCGGCTATCCCAAATGCAATTTAACTTGGCTCTTGTTTTAATAGACCTTCCCGTCATAATTTGTGAAGTCCATATATGTTTTTTCCTTTGAGGAAGACAGGTAGAATATAAGAAACATATTTTACCACAACATTACTCTTTAATGAAAATTAAGTCTTATATTATCTTGTAGAATTGGTTTCCACATATTTTAATTATTTTTTCCTTATGCAATAAGGATTTAGAATCTAGTATAAATATAAATAAGAATTAGTGCGTTAGCTTTTGCAATATATTATTCTCATTAATATCAATATAATTTTATTATTCTGAATGTTCCTTTTCCTCTCTCTATACTTCAAGACTAAACCCTATAATAAAACAGAGTCAATGTTGAGCAAATATGTCCCCGTTGTTACAGCCTAGTGGTTTAGCTCGGACGACATTTTATGTGGAATCCTGGGTTTGAACTCGGGTCACCACATTCCCACTCCCCGTATGTGTGTTATTTGAGTATGTGTTGGCCGCTAGTCCAATAGCAAAAAAAAAGTGTGAAGCAAATATGTGGCTTTACATTGCAGTTGGATGGTCCTCATAAGAGGTCAACAAAGCATGATGGAGAACAGTGAAACAATCAAGTCACTAAGGTATTGAAACAAAATACCTGCTTCACATTATTGTTGTCTAAGCAAAGTGACTTCAAGTGAGAGAGATTGCAAACCGACGAAGGAAGATCTTCAATATGATTATCTGAAATGTTTGCAAAAAGTCTGAAATTAGCTTAATTCAGAAACAGTGTAAAGCCAAATAACAAGAAAGGTGGTGCAAAATGTTCCAAATATCCAGATTTGACAATCATAGAAATGGCCAATCACAAGAGAATTGGTCTTATGGTATATCACTGTAATAATTCTTCAACCCAAAATATTGTGGTTTGCTTAAATTATAACCAAATTGTGACTCTTCATTAAATTATATTAAACTAGACCAGCTAACTAGAAAGCATAAAAAAATATAAATGCCATAGCATCAATTTAGAGATGAGATGTAAGAGCAGAAAAGTAGTCTCAAACTTAAGAGTCTTAAAACCAACATAAAGATGGACCGAGTGGAACTGGACTCGGATCCCTTACACAAGGTCTCGGGTTCGAGCCTCGTGGTTGGGAGGGGAAACCTCACTAAAGGTGGCCAGCCAGTTTTCCTGGTAGAATTAGTCATCAACAAAGCCGATAGATACTTCGCAGCAATGACATGGTTACCCAAGAACAAAAACTTAAAAGTCTCGAAGCAATCTAAATTATGTTTTTTTTTAAGAAAGCAATCTAAATTATGTAATCTTGAATTTATATCTACAACAGATTTATATCTTCCATCAAACAAAAACTTCCATTGGAAGAGAAATAAATATAACAAAAGGGCAGATTCTTCGCATTGAACTAACAATCAACACAATCCAGTAAAATTAAATAAACAACACAATAGTATGGTAAAAAATCTCTCCAAACTATTTCAAATTCTTACAGGGAAAGAGCATAAGGGAAAACGGACATGCATTACCATGCTCATGCAATTCAGAAATGAACAAATCGTGTCAAACTATCAACGAACATACCATTGGCCTGTAATTCTTCCAAAGAGAAGCAGCTCCCAACAGATTCAGGAAGAGATTGTAACTTGTTATTTGAGACGTTTAAAATCAACAGCTGCATTATCAAACAAGATATTACACTTTAAAAGTTATAAAGGTGGGCATTTGATATCATAATTTCACCCAACAATGGAAGATTATGATCAAGCCTCATGCAAATCCAACTCATAGGTCAATATATCATATACATCCATTGTTTCTATAACATTGAAGATAAGATAAGAAACGACAATAAAATAATCTTGAGTTCTAAAAGGGTGTCTTTAAACATTCCTTCGATTCGAAAGTAAGCATGTCAACAGATATTATCTAACAAGCATGGACAACATACACAGGTTACATCACAAATGACGTGACAAAATAAGTGTGTCACTATACTGAATAATGATGTTTAGTGTCTTCAAATGTATGACATGGAGAAAGCTTCGTTTCTGTAATGTCTTAGATTAAAAAGATGATCTCAAACTCTTTAAAATCCGACAAGTATGCAGTGATGATAACATTTACGCATAATGCATTATGCATATAATCATCCAAATTGCATAAGCAGTATAAAAGTTTGATGATATCTTGGTTTTGTTATTTATAATTTACTTACGTTTCTCAAACTGCCAATAGTTGCCGGCAAGGATGTTAACAAATTCCCTGCGATGGATAAGCGTTCAAGCCTTACTAACTGGCCCACTAGAAACAAAATACACTGTAAGTTAGTACATAAAAGAGGGACAATAAGATCTCTTTCAAATAATATATTATTGTCTTAAAGAAGAGAATTACATTCATCTGGCAAGGAAGAAATTTGATTTCCATCAAGGTTCACGAGTTTAAGAGATTGGAGTTTCCCCAAGTTCACTGGAAGTCTATCAATGAGGTTGTCCGCTAATATCTGCGATGTTAGTGAAACTTCAGTATGCAATACTATATTTTATCGATCGTTAGCAATTTCAGTACAGCACAAATAAAAATGGTAATGCAACCATTACCAACATTCTACTATGGAAAAACAAATGAAAGATAGCATTGTGCTTAGATCCATAAGACGTGTCCAAAAAGCATGAGTTTCAAAATGAATCAATGAGTAGCTAAACTTCCAAACATAAGATAAACTGCATAGTGTTTTAAGAAATAAATGCTGGAAGCATAAACTAAAAAATCAGGTTCTTACCAGGCGCTGGACATTAATCAATTTGCTAATTTCCACAGGAATGTCAACTGCAGTCATGAAAATAAATTTATTAGCAATAAAATAACAACATCAACAATGAGGTTAAAATTATTACAACTACTTCAGAGCAAAGGCTTCTTAACCAAAAACATATGTACAAAAGGAAAGAAAAATTGCTTACCGATTCGATTATGTGTTAAGTCAAGAGTACGTACAGATCTGTCTAAATCAATGATTTCATCTGGAAAAGTCTGTTTTTCAAGGAAAATGAAAGAAAGCAAGGTAAGTATGTTTCCTCATGAAAAACACAAATAGAAACTTCAAGCACATACAAATACAGGATATCTCCGACCGAGAGTCTTGGATTTCCTCAAGGTACAAAGATGAAAGATCTATTTTAACAAACTAACATTCCCAACATATGGTCTTCCATAAAAACTACTTAGGGAACTTCTGATAACACAGTTAAAGAACCTCAATTAAAAGAGAGCACAAGTGTTGCCTTCACGTAAACCGTCATTTTGTAATAAATAAAAAAAAAACTGATGGTTATATAAAAATTTGACAAAGTGAATTTCCATCATTCACAAACTACTTATTATACAAAATAATAAAATCAGACTCCCAAATAGAGTAACATAGTAATTCAAACTGCCAACAGAATCGTGTTTACAACAGAAATGTTATTTGAACAACAATTTGGGATAACACCATTCAACAACTTTCTAAACAGCTAATGTAGTTCACAACTTCGCACATGTAGTTGACTCATTTCAATGAGTAGTTAATAATATATAAAGACTCGACAGCTCATTAATCATCAAACGAACTTAATTAAACACCATTACTTTTAAATTTGTGGTTAGTAGATTCCATTCTATGGCTATTTAGTTGCAACATCTAATACATCAATTAACCAAATCTAAAACTTCATTAACTATATATGTGAACTGAATTAGTGTAAGTTTGGTTTCGCTGCTTCTAGATGGGCCAAAATTGATTCTAGGAGTGTAGAATTGATTCTGACATGTTTGGTTGCTCTCGAGTAGAATTGAATTTGCATCCAGAATTTGAGCTTTTGATTCTAAAATTGATTATAACACTCAAATGTATTGTTCAACTCATTATTACATAAATATATCCAAACATAAATCACTTTATATTCAACTCACATTTAACCAGAATCAATTCATCCAAAAACCAAAACATAGGATTAACCTTTTTTTATTTAAAAACACAAAACGGTGAAATTCATCATCAAAACCTTTTATCATTTGAATTGAATTTACAATACAGAATTAATCATATAAAACTTATCAATCAAATTGATGTTGAAATAACATTTCTGCATCAATAAACCTTATCCATGAACCAATCAATCAAAAAAAAAAAATCGAAAATCAAATAATTAGAATTGAAAAAGAGAAGGAAGAGTACCTTCAATTTGGAATCACGCAAAGCAACAATGCCAGTGGATCGCCACCTTGAGATTCTAGTGGCTTTGGTTTCAGCGTTTTTGCTAGCTATACAACCCATGTGTGGTTTTTGGTTTTGCAATTGACGAAGGTGGTGGTGGTTTATTGGCTTTGATTTTGAATGTGAAAGGTCATAGTCAAATCAAAGAGAATAAAATAACAAAGGAAACTGAAACCGCGTTTTCTTTTTTCGGTTTCCAACCACTCATGACGTACTAACTCCTATCTGTTGTACTACCACCTCGATGTTTGATATGTAACATGTCATACTCTTTTAAAAGATCTTCGTCTATATATTATTCCCTTCGATCACATTTATGCAAAAAAATAATTTTTTAGATTCGTTAAATTAGTAAGATATTCTACGTTGAGTATAAAAAAAAATGAAATAGAAAATTTTAGGAGGGTAGAAACATTTTATTTTTGCCTTAAAAGAGGATTTTGTTTTATTGTTTAGAGATTAAAATTAAATTTTGCTATATTTTTAGGTGGACATATTTTCTATTAATTAATTCCTTCAAAAAAATAATTTCTATTAATGTTTTATCCTATTATTAAATTTGAAGTGTAAATGTTTTCGTGAACTTATCTTAGTTGGCAGGGACATTGTATTATATATGCAGGGGTCTGAGTTCGAAGATCGATCACTTTACTTTTTCACATCAAAAAACTAAATTTCTAATCACCGAACTACTTCGGAAAAAAAATTGAAGTGTAAATTTCTATCAAAAAGAAAGATATTAAAATGTAATGATCTTGTCACAACCAACCAAAATAGTGTGTCATGAGTAGTATATATTTGAGTCTCTTAGTCATTTGGTTTAAGTTCATTTTTTGATCTCCCTAAAAAAAATTGTTGGAAAAAGATCGACCTTTAATTGGACATCAACTCCCTCGAGAGAATTAATCTTTACAGCGGTGTGTAGTTTACAAAGGATTTTATTTTTGTCAAGGATATGTTTAAGAAACAAAAACCGTAACGCGGCAAGCATTCTAGGCAAAATTGTTTCTTTTTTCCAAATATCTAATAAGGATAATTTTTTAGTCAAAAAGAGAAAAGATCATTTAAAATTCAAATTGTGCATTAAATTAAATTAAATAAGTAGTGTCAATTTACAAATATCTCTTACTTATAAATGTTAATCTGTCTCGCTATACTTAACTTAATTTTAACCTAATTTTCCCTCCACACTTTTCCATTTAATGTTTATCTAAAAAGTAAAATAAAATCATGTTCCTAATTATATGCTATTTTTTTGGAAAGGAATAATCGTTAACTCGTCTCGCTATACTTAACATAATCTCTTACTTATAAATGTTGACCCGTCTCGCTATACTTAACCTATTATGTTACGTTACGGTACCAAGGACGATGTCATATTATGTTACCTACTACCGTCAAATATTATCTTCGATATGGTCTAGTGTCTAATTAAATTAAAGGCTTAAATAGGTCTTTCGTCCCAGCAAATAAAGGTCATTTGAATTTTCGTCCCGGAAGTTACTAATCCTTCTAATCTGCCACTGCAAATATTAATCATTTGACTTTTGGTCCTAATTAGGTCTTTTTGCTGAGGTGGGATGTCATTAGCGACGTGGTGCCCATGTGGCAACTGATGATTGGGCGAGGTGGTCGGCTTAAATAGGTCTTTCGTCCTTGCAAATATAGGTCATTTGAATTTTCGTCCCTGAAGATACTAATCAGATGTAATTAGGACCATTTTTCAAATGATTAATATTTGCAGTAGAAGATTGGAAGAATTAGTAACTTCAGAGACGAAAATTCAAATGGCATATATTTGCAGGAAGAAAGACCTATTTTAGCCTAAATTAAATAAGTACACCAATATCTAAATATCTAAAACTTTAGGTCTAATTACACCATTAAATTAAATTAAAAAGCGATGGTGCAGTGTCTAGTTTGAAATATCTGTATATTGTTTTAAAAAATTACAAATATCTAAATATGAAAGTAAATAAAATAAAGGCTAAAATACACTTTAGGTCTCCAATTTTCTAAATTTGCAATTTTGGTCTGCCTTATTTTAAAAATCGCTCTTATAATTCTTCATCTTTCACCCTCTTTGCAAATTTGTGCCCCCCTTGTTTTTCGGGGGAAAATTGTGTCCCTTTTTAAAAAGTTTTAAGCTCGTACAAAATATACTCTCATTTAAATGAGTCGGTCTCTTCCGTAACATAATGTTAAATTTAATAAAAACAAAAAATTGTTTTAAAATTAATTTTGTAAATAAGCTAAATTATAATACTCGTTTCTTAACTCATATCGCTAAACGGTCAAGTGACGGAAGGACCAATTTATTTTAATTTGGGTAACATTTTTGACCAATTTAAAACTTTTAAAACATAAATGACCAACTTAAAACCTTTAAAACATAAGGAACTAACTTCAAACTTAAAATAAACACAGGAGACTAGACATACAATTTAACCTTAAAAAAAGAAAGAAAAAGAAAATAAAGATGGTTCTAATTCATCACAAGACCATGTTGAATAAAGGATCTTCATCTCCAAAATCAACCCAAGCCTTAACCCTCTCCAAAGTCAACCATTTCTTTTTCAAATTCATTGCTTTCTTCATATTCTTCACAATTTCCCCCTCCTCTTTAACACTAACCCTAATTTCAGGATCTTCATCAATATTCTTATCACAAATATACATAATCTTGACAATTTTGTTAACCTTCTAAGCAATCTTTCCCTCGTACACAAAAACTCAAACAATCTTTAACATCTAAAAATCATCCACACCTAGAAAATAATTCAAACTCAACCCCAAAAATCATAAACACTCGAACCCCAAAAAGGAAAGGATGAAATATGTGAATTCAAGACCTAAAAAGATCCAGTGACATATAAAAAGACGACGATTCAACCACCTTCACCGTGAGGGACGTAACGTACTACTGCGGTGGTTGATTCTCTTGTTTTTATTGCTCTGGTTGAGGGATGAAGTAGGAAGCGGAAAAAGGCACTTCATCTTCCTATGAAATCCTTACACTGATTTCGTATCTAGGGATGTTTTTCCTCTAACAGACGTTGACGTAGATTTCATTGTTGAGTTTTCCGACTTTTTGACAGTATGTGGAGGTTATTTTCGCCAACGAGGATTTTAGGTTGGTGAGGAAATTGTTGAATTGGGATGATGATGTTGGGATGAAGTCTGTTTGTGTTTGGTGTGTTATATAGGAGGATGAAGAAAACAGTGATGCCACTCTGGCATGCAAGCTTCATAAATGTCTTTATGACCTAAAACAAGCTCCCTAACATTGACTCGATCGTCTCACTACAAGTCTAGTGCAGTTTGGTTTTACAGCTAGCAAATGTGACCCCTCTATGTTCACTATGCTAAACAAAGACAATTCGTTTATCTTCTAATCTACGGTTATGATATAATCATCGCTATGAGCTCGTATGTTGTTGTTCACACACTTGTGCATAAGCTTGATATTTTATTTAGACTCGAGTAACTTGGCAGTTTGATTATTTCTTAGGGAAAATTACACCCGAGGTCTTTTTAAATGACACAAACAGCCCCTCTATTTCTATAATAGACACTAATCTCCCTTAAAGTATTTTAAATAGATAACCATCTCCCATTTCAACTTAACACCGTTAATTATTCTGTTAAATGTAAATCTACTACCTTTATGTCTTTACCGGTGAAGACAATTTTTTTTAAGAAGGTGATGATGATAATCTTCATCCAGTAAACAAATAATTCTACCATTTTTTGTAATCATTTCTTTTAGATTTGTGTTTTCCTTTCATTATTTCAATACTTAACTATCATAGTTCACATCTTCCATTGAATAATAATGACTAAAAAAGCTACAAATAGTTTATCTGAACAATGTATTTTTATTTATTCGCATAGCAATTCCCCCTACAAGGTGTTTGTTATTATATTTGACGCAGTGTGAATCAAAGCAAATAATTAGGAGGCTATGTTACAAAAAAAAAAAAAAGAGAGAGAAAAGAAATCATCACAGGCCATTGATGACGATTGTGCCGATTGAAGATACAATACAATATGAAATCATATGTTGTTGAATTTATCCAATCGAATTTATAAATACACACACATTTTTTTTTCAAACATAAATACACACACGTGAAAATTGTATATATCCCAAAAATTGGGAATTAAAATATCCACAAATACCTGATGTAGGAGAATAATGATATGAGGACAAAAAATATCCAATTGACAAGAACAAAAAGAAAGACTAATGTTTTATGTCTTTTGTGTTGCTTCCATATGGATGAAGGAGAATTTGGACATTGGCTACACTGAAGTTCAATTCATAACAGGAGGCAACATTGGTTTTTTGTTTTTTTAGTAAAAATAACTTAGACAAAAGCTATATAGTGTCAAGGAGGAGGGAAAGGTAGTGTTAAATAACAAAATAGAGAATGCGTTTTTGTCATTTAAAGAGACCTTAGTGGAGATCAATGTAATTTTCTCGATTTCTTATATATTAGGTGAATCATGTTACATATGATGCCTTGCATAGTCTCCCTCACACCTTCTTTCTTCTCACGTAGGTGCTTCCACCATCATCATCATCATTCCATTTCTCTTCAACATCATCATCCTATTTATTCCATTAAGCAAAAAAGGAAAACTTCACTACCGAATCTATCCAAGAACATCAATATGGGTCAAACACCTTTTATTCATGTTCTGGGCTGGCCAAAAGGACCTTTGGCCCATTTACTTAAGCCCAATACAATCCAAAGCCCAAACACCATGTTTGGCAACATTACTTGCGACACACCGCTTTCCCATAAGGGGGGTGCACCGAGCGAGCGAGACCGGTTCAAACAAACCACAACGTCTCTCTGCACGTTCCCTCAATAAACTCTCTGGCGGTTACACTTCCCACGATTTCGTAACCGCCAGAGCCAGATGTGCCATCACAACGGCTCTGCAGCCCTCCACCTCTATAAATAGGGGACTCATAGCAGTCCCCAAGGTAGAATCGAACTCTTCCTCTAAGCCCTCACTCTCTGATCTCTACTTACTTGAGCGTCGGAGTGCCTGCAGGTACACCCCCTCCCCATCCGCTCCAAGAAGGCATTCTGACGCATTCTACCACCACTCAAACCACCGCATTCAAAGCACCGACAATCACCTTCTGATCAGGTACGATCAGTGGCACTATTTGTGGGAAATATAAGCTCTCCCCGTTTTTATACTCCTAAAAACCAAAGCTTTTTGAAAAATTACAATGGCTGCCAACAGTGCCAACTCCCAGATACGAAGTGAGATTCGCATCCCTCAATGGAATGGCATGACATCTTCACCTTCTCCTGGGGGTACACCCAGAGGGGAACTGATACAAATAGTTCCTCTCCAAGAAAGGCCTCTACAAGGTCCTACCCGACCTACAGAGACACCAGAAGATGCCACGCCAACTGGTGCCCTCGTCAACAACCTGCTCCGCACGGTTCAACAACAGACGTCGTTAATCGAGGAACAGAACTGACGCCTGATATATCTGGAGCAAGCACGCCTCCTAGTCCGAGCCAAACGGACTCCTTCCCTAGTACGTAGCAGAAGGGGAAGGAGCCCTCACTAGTCACGCTCCAGATCCCCGCGGGATTCAGTAAGCGTTAGATCTCCGAGTTACACCAGGAGGTCGGTCAGAAGGAGATCACCCAGACGAACTCCTCCAAGGCGGTCTCCTCCCAGACGATCCCCTATGAGGAGACCCCCACCTAGACGATCCCCTCAAAGGAGATCCCTGCCAAGACGTAACAGACGCTCTTGGTCTTCCTCTAGCTCTGAGGACACTCGCGATGCCCGGAATGACCGTTACGCTTATGGTCCGTTCACACGATGTATCCGAGATGCTCTTATCCCCCGCAGGTTAGAGAAGCCTCCCTAGATGGACTCATACGACGGGACAACCAATCTGGACGAGCACATCGAGGCAATTCTCACATACAGATCGGTGCATGGCACCGTAAAATGCAAACTCTTCGTCACCACGCTGCGACGAGGAGCCATCACCTGGTTCAAGAACCTACAGAGAAACTCCATTGACTCATGGAGCGACCTCTGCTACGAGTTCACGACCCACTTCACCGCTTCAAGGACGCAACCAAAAACGGTGGCTTCCCTTGAAGCCATTGCTCAAGGAAAGAGCGAACCTCTCCGGGATTACATCAAGAGGTTCAACAAAGAAGCGGTTCAGGTAAGAGGTGTTGACGAGACAATGAAACGGTGCCTCATTGCCAAAGGTCTGCGCGAAGGCACGGACGTGAAGAAAGTTGTCTGTTTGGATCGCCCAAGGACTCTCAACGAGTTCCTAGTGACCGCAAAGATCTACATAGCATATGAAGAAGAGTTGTATGCGGATAGCCTCAACAAATCGAGGAAGGAGCAACTTGCTGCCGAATACTCCAAAAAGCCTTTCCATGAGAAAAAGAGGGAAGGCAAAGTAACTCCTGAAGGCAAAAGACCCAACAGTCACTTCACCGAGTACACACCCTTGGCCATGTCAAGGGAGAAAATCCTCGTCGAGATCGCAGTGGCCGATCTAACAGAAGTTGGTGTTAAGCCACCAAAGGCCCCATCTCAGGAGAGGAAAGGAGTCTACAAAACAAAATATTGTCGATTTCACAAGTGTCACGAGTACACCATTGATGACTGCATCCACCTGAAGGATGTTATTGAACTCTTCATCCAACGAGGACGGCTCAAACAATTCATCAAGAACCACAAGGCGAAGAGAAAAACTCTCGAACTCATCAGTGACGACACCGAAGCTGGCAAGACAGTTGCCATGTCCGTGGAACATCTGGGTGATTTCCCTGACAACGTGGAAATCACCCCCTACTCATGCACCTGGGAACAGTTTCCCTCCGCTAATGTCATCACGGGAGGAACGCTAGACATTTCCATGGGAAGCACGAAGAGAAAATTTGAAGAGCTCATGGGCGTCAACTTACTGGCCCCCTCTAACCATGGAGGAAGGCCACCTTTAGCGTTTTACGACTCAGAACTACCTAGTGGAGCCTCAAATTCAGCCATTCCTTTGCTCTTGCAAGCATCAATGGCCAACACCGATGTCCGTCGAGTCCTGATTGACACAGGGCCCTCGTGCGACATCATGTACACCGGCCTGTTCAAAACTCTTCAATTTACAGAGAAAAACCTTTCTCCATATGATGGAAATGAACTCTACGGCTTCAACGACTCCTCTACTCAGCCATGGGATTACGTGGAACTGTTGGTCACCTTCGGCGAAAAGGTGGCCAAGAAAACAATAAAGATCCCATTGTAGGGAGAACCGGGCTCGCCCAACTGGGTGATGCATGTCCAACTGCTCATCTGAAGTTGAAATACCATGCAAAAGATGGCATCATCGCCTCTCTCAACGGAGACATCGAAGCTGCAAAAAGATTTTTCCTCCAGGCTAACAAAGCCCAAAACTCGGTTTCCCAATCCAGCAAGCGTGCTGAGGACAAAGGGAAAGCTGTTGTGAGCACTCTGGATGCAAACTTAGTCGAACTTGACCCTAGGTTCACCAAGGAAGACCTTAAGAAACTAAAAAGGGAGAAGGAGGATCCGTTCAACGCGAAGCTTCTTAGACTTATTCCTGACGGTGAATTCGAGCTGGTCCCTTTCAGGAGCAGCCCCTCGAAAAACTTCAAGATCGGCAAGGATCTTCCTGAACTTGTCAAAGCACAGTTGATCGCCTGCCTCCGGGAGAACGCAGACCTATTCGCCTGGAGCGCGACCGACATGCCTGGAATAGACCCTAGCGTCACTTGTCACCAGCTGACAGTAGATCCCGGTGCAAGCGTTGTAGTCCAGCGACGTAGAAAGCAGTCTCCTGAAAAATCAGAGGCTGCAGAAAAAGCTGTAAAAAACCTCCTAGAGGAAAATTTTATTTCTGAGGCCAAATACACTACCTGGCTCTCCAATGTTGTACTTGTCAAGAAATCTAATGGAAAATGGCGTATGTGTGTTGACTATACCGATCTTAATAGGGCCTGCCCTAAAGACGCATATATTCTTCCTAACATCGATAAAATCATAGGTATTTCCTCCGGCTACAAACTTTTATCCTTCATGATCGCCTATTATGGGTACAACCAGATACCCATGGCTGAAGAAGATAAAAAGAAAATAACTTTCATGACTGAATCAGGGAACTATTACTACAACGTAATGCCCTTCGGTCTGCAAAATGCGGGGGCTACTTATCAACGTATGATGAACAAGGTATTGACAAGGCACTTCTGGGCGACATCCTTGAGGTCTACATGGACGACATGATTGTAAAATCCCAAAAAGAGGTTGATCATGCCACCCATCTCAAGAGAGTGTTCGAACAAACTCGAAAGTACAACATGCGGCTCAACCCGAAAAAATGTACCTTCGGAGTACAAGCAGGCAAGTTCCTTGGTTTCTATCTAACTGAAAGAGGAATCGAGGCGAACCCAGATAAATTTCGATCATTTACCGAGCTTCCCACGCCCCACTCCAAGAAATGCATACAAACACTCAACGGTATGTTGACTGCCCTCTCAAGATTCATGGCTCGCTCAACATGCTCTCCCTTTCTTCAAACTTTTATGAAAGGAGACGAAGTTCGATTGGATAGACGAGTGCGAGAATGCCCAAAGCATCTCAAAGAGATCCTCTCATCACCTTCAGTCCTCTCACGACCCGGACAAGGTGAAGTATTGTACTTATACCTTTCTGTTTCTTCTAACGCGATAAGCGCCGTCCTCATCAGAAAAACAACAGAGGGGCAGAAACCAGTCTACTTCACCAGCAAAGCGTTGCTAGGGCTAGAGACGAGGTACCACAAGATCGAAAAGGTGGCTCTCACCCTCCTCACAGCGGCCCGAAGGTTGAGGCAGGATTTCTTAGCTCATACGGTAATAGTCCGAACAGACCAGCCCATTAGACAAATCTTAGGTCGCCCCGACGTTGCTGGACGGATAATGAAGTGGTCACTCGAACTATCCGAGTTCGACATACACCACGAATCCAGAAAGGCACTGAAGGCGCAGGTGTTCGCAGACTTCCTTGCCAAGATGACCTTCCCAATCGGAGATAACACAGAAGAATGGATTGTCTTCGTAGACGGATCATCCAACTCCAAAGGAAGCGGAGCTGGAATAATCATTGAAAACAACAAAGGTATCGTTGTTGAAATTTCTCTTGGTTTATCTTTTCCCGTAACCAATAACACTGCATAATACGAAGCCTTTTTAGCTGGCCTACGGACCGCCCAGGACCCGGGAGCCAAAAAAGTAAAAATGTTTACCGACTCTCAGTTGGTGGCTTCCCAAGTTACAGGCGAATTCCAGGTCAAAGAGGAGCACCTCCAACAGTACGTCCAGCTGGTACTAGAGAAAATTTGAAACTATCGAGGCAACTCATGTTCCCCGTGAATAGAACACCAGGGCATATATTCTTTCGAAGCTCGCCAACACACGGACTGCTAGCTGAAACAAAACCGTCATACTAGAAGTCCTCAACGAACCAAGCGTTCAGAGACGAAATGATCAGCTCCATGAAATCAACTCAATTATTGGGATGGAGGATTGGAGACGACCCATTTCCCGTTACATAGCGAACGGGGAACTCCCTTCCGATCTGCATGAAAGGACAAAGCTGAAACGAAAGGCTTGCTCGTTCACTTTAGTGGAAGGAATCCTATACAAAAGGGGTTTCATCACACCACTTATCAAGTGTTTGGGATCTAACGAGACCCAAGAAGTCCTCACCGACGTCCACGACGGCATCTGCGGACAACACCTTGGTGCTAAAGCTCTCGTGAAAAAGGTCCTACGGGCAGGATACTATTGGCCTACCATGTTGAAAGATGCCTAAGACTACGTAAACCTTTGTGACGCGACACGGGGACATGCACCTCACACCCCCCGCTGAATTAACATCACTGGTTTCCCCTTGGCCCTTCGCATGGTGGGGCATTGACCTTATAGGACCATTTCCTAAAGCCGTCGGACAACTCAAATATATGGTAGTTGACATCGACTACTCAACAAAGTCGATTGAGGCCGAACCATTGGCGAACATCACCGCCAAAAACGTACTTCGTTTCTTCAAAAGGAACATCCTAGCAAGATTCGGAGTCCGGCCCTAGTGATATCCAACAATGGGACTCAGTTCACAAACCAAAGGTTCAAGGACTACTTAAGGAATATTGTAATCAAATAAAGTTTTACCTCCGTCAAGCATCCTCAAGCTAACGGCCTCGCCGAAGCAGCAAACATGGTCATTCTACGAGGAATACGAAGAAGGCTGGATGTAGCCAAAACTAAATGGGCTGAAGAGTTGCACACGGTCCTCTAGGCCTACAAAACTACTCCCCACTCCACTACTGGCGAGTCACCTTTTCGACTCACGTACGAGACAGAGGCGGTCATACCCATTGAGTTAACTAAACTCACTTGGCGAACCGACGTCGACACTTACTTCCCGGCCAACACGGTAAATCTACGTGAAGAGCTCGAATTTGTTGACGAAGTCAGGAATGAAGCTGCCTTGCGAGAAACAACGCTAAAACATAAAATAGCCGCTCGCCACAGCAAAAAGGTCATAAGGAGAGAATTCGATGTAGGTGATCTCGTCGTCCGACGAAACCAGAAGGACTCTGAAGAAGGGAAACTCGTAGCCAACTAGGAGGGACCCTACAAAGTTCGAATAAAAACCGGTACAGGGGCTTACGGACTCGAAGATCTCCACCAAGTCACAATTCCAAGAACTTGGAATGCCGAAAAGCTCAAAAAGTATTACACTTAGATGGCAAACAACGCCAAACTACTCTAAATGTATATACTCAGTTCAACACAATGAACTTCAAGCTCTCCAACGAGCAATTAAACGGAAGAGGAAAGTCGTGCCACTCCAAATCCAAAAAATTAAAGGAAAAGGGAAGTCTACACGACAGATTCTCTTTGGCACGACCCAAGAACAAAAATCGTGACCGGCGCACAGACTTATACATTTTAGTCCGGCAAGCCTAACGACCAAACTCGACAATGACATAAATAATTTACAGATAACCACTTTTCATCAAAATAATATTTACAGAAATTTGGACAGAGTATTCCCTGTATTTTTATCGTTTCCAAGATATGAATCCTGTCCATAAACCTGTTCCATCATCCAGAAGTGCAAAAAGACATTTTTTTTTACATAATTGTACAACTCACAATGAGACACTCTAAACTCCATATAGCTGCAGATACATTGACTGAATATTTACATAAACAAAGAGCCGTCCATCAAGGAGGCCTACCAAAAAGTGGAAATGATGGACTTCAGATCTACTTGCAGCTTCCTACTCAGCTGCTCGGGAATCTGAAAAAAATAGAAAAAGAAAGAGTAAGCCACAAGGACTTAGTGAGGAGACAACAACCACCACCGACTAGAAGGGAAACACACTTGGGCACGAGTAATTAAGTTTCTCAAAATCCAATGTGCATTTACAAATTAGTAACCGTATAAAATTCTATTAATCCAAAATCAAATAAGAATATTTCTGAATCCAATGTCGCCAACATAGCAAATATGTTACTCTTAGCTTGTTTAACCAAACAGTCATATAATGAAGTTTATCCTGAGAGTTTATCCTTTTCGTATAACCTTATTACAGGCCATCACATATCTAACATCTAGAAGCAACATGAATATTTCTGCTTGCGATTACTTTGTATCATTGTACGTGAAAATCATTATCATGAATAAGAATATTTCTAATCTCAATGTTGTAAAGAAGTGAAAATAAGATAAGATGCCTTTAGAAATTATATCGCCGAAATCATAACAAAAACCTTTAAAATTATGTTGCCGAAAACCGTAATAAAAGCCCTTAAAAAAAATATATGTTGAAAATCATGATAAAAGCCTTCAAAAAAAACAATAAAAAAAATAAATATAGAAAACTCCATTTAGTGAAAATAATCAAAATGGGTGAATCGAGAACTAGCTCCATCTCGTTGATAGCCCTCTCCTCCTAATGGTGGTCTTTCCATTGGGGCGGCTCCATCTAACGGATAGCTCTTTTCTCTCGACCCAAAACAAGTGTAAAACACTTTCAATTACGAAGTTTACCTCTCATTGATAGCCCTCTCCTCCTAATGGTGGCCTTGCCATAGGGGCGGCTCCATCTAACGGGGTATCTATACCTAATTGAAATCACATACTAGGTGCACCTAGGTCGTCGCAATAATAATCATTTTTCTCAAAATATATAGCTTTAAAACCACAATTCGTAAAATATCAAACTTGTCCAAGCACACAATCAAATCCCAATTTATAATTCTTTGCTTATAGTCATAGATAAAAATCCAAATAGAGACCACAATAATATCATTGACTTTAAACAGGTATCAAGACGAGAAGAATATTCGAAGGGTGTGTTCCCCATTTTTATAAATTCTTTGACACATG
>Ga0315914_1003430_pt1 | contig 24066 bp, 9 predicted proteins | sample MpolenodulesMG_FD_203920 | JGI IMG/M metagenome (GOLD analysis project Ga0315914, IMG submission 203920) | Medicago polymorpha root nodule microbial communities from Los Angeles, California, United States - elongated nodules | ecosystem: Host-associated > Plants > Roots > Nodule | place: USA... | reverse complement strand
CCCATCCCTTTCTGGTTCTTCTCCCATCACCCAAAACATCGAACCCACCACCATTCCCCCTTCTCCTCACATAGTATATTGGTCCCTCTTACACTTTATCCTATACAATTGTTTTACTAAAATAATTAAAAATTAAAAATTAAAAGAAATCTCTTGTGTATGTTTAGAATTTGGATAGATAGTTTTAGATGATTAATTTTTCAGAAAAAATTGAAAAGATAATGCATATGTGATATTTCATTAAAATATAAATATGTTAATGTCATTTGTAAGATATAAATCAATTATATCGAAATTGTTTGACTCAATTTGAGGAACAAAAGACTGTGATGCCAAGTTGTTCCTAGAGTAAAAGAATTGCATTGTCGAGAAATATTTGTTTGATCACAAGTTTTTTAATGAATCTGGAGTTTAATTCATCCTTACAAAATCGACTTTAGAGATGAGGATTGTTCCACTTATAAACACGTTGTCAAGTCATCTTTTATCCGATGTGAGACTTAACACACCCTTTCACACTCAGGACCGAACATCTGAAGCGTGCACATAAATGGTGGATGATCCGATATAAGAAACCTGATAACAGGTGGATCAACGAATCTTGGAGGATGCTCTAATACAATTTTAGAAATTATGGTTGAATTTAACACAACCATACAAAATCAACTTATAAAGTAAAAATTACACTCACTAATAAACACATTGTCAGGTCATCTCTTATTTGACCCACACACATGATTGAAAAGAATAAAAGAAAAATGAATTGAATAACTAAATAAATATATTTTGAAGTGTGTGCCTAAATCTTTTTATTTATCCTTATGACCAAACAAATCATGCTCTACATTATCAATCAAAATCATTAAAAATATTTAGAGTTTTCCTAAAAAAAAAAGTTAAATTTAATTATAATTATATTTAAAAGGCTTAATAGCAGTTTTAACCTCTTAACTTTTTCAAAGTTGCGATTTTGGCCCCTAAGAAAAAAAACTACAAAACCGCCCCCTAAGTTTTGCATCTGTGGCAGTTTTTGCCCCCAAGATCAATTTTGACTCGGTATACGCTGACATGGCACCCCAAGTGAGGTGCCAAGTGTTATTTATTTTTTTTGCCAAAAATTGACATTGGGGGTCAAAACTGGCACAAATGCAAAACTTATGAGGCGGTTTTGTAGTTTTTTTTCTTAGGAGTCAAAATCGCAACTTCGTGAAAGTTAGGGGGCGAAACCAGCTATTAAGCCTATTTAAAAACACATATACAATTATGGTATGTTGATCATATAAAAAGTTTTACACAAACTCTAAATTAATCTTAAGAGTTCTTTTTGGTCCATAAACAAATTAGCAAACATTGTTGAAACTCACATACAACTACAAGATTCTTGATTCAAACCCAAATAAAACGTGCAACATAACACTATTAAATTTGACAATACACAAGTTAAGTTATCCCCTACAACCGCTGATTCTTTCTGAAAATAAATAGACGAAATGACAATAACCATTAAAAATCGATCAATCCTATAACTAGGGGTTCAAACTACGATGTGTACGACCTAACAATTTCGACAATTTTGTCAATCTGAGCTAATAGACATGGCACGGCGTACAATTTTTTACATTGACAATATACAACTTTTTAATACAAGAAAATTAATAGTACTAGCAATACGCACGAACACATATATATCTAAAGAATTTGGTACGTACGTAGTTGATTGGTTTCAGTTACGATTCACTCATTCATTCAGATTCATCGAAAATGGACCACAGCGCAGATGCACATCGTACAGACTTGATGACCATAACACGTTTTGTGTTGAATGAACAGTCTAAGCATCCTGAATCACGTGGAGATTTCACCATCTTGCTTAATAACATTGTTCTTGGTTGCAAATTTGTTTGTTCTGCTGTTAACAAGGTAAGGTACCTTCACTTTTTTTTTGGTTTTGTTTTCATTTTTCATAGGTTTTCTGCACTTACGTAATATGAGATTTTGAGTTACCATGCTCAAGGTCACCAATGATCACAATTGTAAGTTTCATAACTAATCTAAAAGTGTTTTAACATGATGCACGAACACTTCTCGGATTAGGTCGTGTCTGACACCAACACATGTAATTACACTGAATCATGTGATTTTCTCAAATTATCAAATTATCAACAGTGTTGGAGTATCAGTGTCTATGTCGTGTCCGGTGTCTTTGTTTGTATCCGTGCTTCATTAAATATGGGAATATTGTTATCAAGATTCATTTTGTGGTTGTAGTGTTGTAATCTTTGATATTGTATGATTAAATAAGTTTGATATGGAGCATGGACACTCATTGTATTTGGCGCGCGCCCCAATATATGGTTACACTAAAATGTTATTTTCTTAATTTTTACGTGTTAGTGTTTACGTCGTGTCTGGTGTCTCTGTATGTGTCTGTGATTGATATACAATTATGGTTGAAGAGACATAAAAAATGGTTTTACATTGTTGTTGTGGTTGCGGTTAAGCTGCCAATCTACTGTTGCAACGTTGTTGTGGAGACTTTAAGTTTGTGTTTGGAATCGCGGTGATCGAGCCATTTCCGCATTCAGTACCAAACATATTGGCTAAGGCCTTGTTTGGATAAACAACTTAATTTTATTTGGTATTAACACCCTGGTTTCTTTGACAAGCGGGCCTAGTGATTCGGATTTTGGTTGGGAGATAAGTAAAATCTGGCCAAAAATTGTTCCACTAAAAAATCGAACTCAAGTTCTCCCAATCACTTGGATAAACCACTTAACATAAGAGCTTATCATGACAAGCGCTTATGTATAAGCTATTTTAGTAACAAAAAGATAAAATAAAAATTGTTTTCATATAAGCTATTTTGGAGAACTTATGAAAGTAAGTCGAACACAGCTAATGAAAAGTCAGAAGCTGTTTTCATATGTTCCCCTGAAAAGTCTCACAAAATTTATGCTAGTAGTTGAAGATTAGTTGTAGTTGCAGAGACATCAAAAAGTGTTTTATGTTTTGAATAGTGTAGTTGTGGCAGTAATAGTATAATATAATTTGCAACCAAGATTTTAATTGTGGTCACATTGAAGTCTTGATTGAGACATTACTGTTGCAATAATGGAACTGTGAATCTGTGATTGCACCTGCAATTTCTAGTTATGTTGATGATGATAATGAGATGTTAATGATATATTAAGTTATGAGATTTTGTTATATGTGTAGGCTGGTCTTGCTAAGCTCATTGGACTTGCAGGAGAGACCAATGTTCAGGTTAGTGTTTCCCAAACAAACTATAAGTGTATGTCTCTTTCTTTCTTTCCTTTATTGCTTTTAGAAGTCAAAATAACTCAATTTTTGGTTGGATGTGGGTTCACTGAAAGTGATTTTTAAAGAACTTGATTTTATAACATCGATTTGATTAAATTCAGTTTTCAGTGAAATAATATATGTAAGAATATTTTTACTTTAAAATCAAATTTGATTTAGCACTTGGTGTAAAATTTTCAATTTTGAGAAAATACTACTTTTTCATGATGGTTAGTGAAATGGAGGTTTGGATATAAAATCACTTTTGATTGATGATGGTAATCAAAAGTCAGTATCTTACTAAATTAATTGTTAAGAGATGAAATAGTAATGTTCTGTAGCGGAATTTGAGCAGAACACTAGATTTTGCGATCTGCGATTAGAAACACTAAGATGAAATCAATTTGGACACTCGATATTGAAATCAAACACACATTAACTATTTGGTGTCATTTTTAATTTATCTTTCTTTATTGTTTGGAATGAAGGGTGAAGAGCAGAAGAAGCTGGATGTTCTTTCCAATGAGGTGTTTTGCAAGGCTTTGATAAGCAGTGGCAGAACAGTAAGTGATTAATCATTTGGTATTTAACAACTGAGTTTAATGGCTGCTGATGATGATATGATGTTTTAACAGTGCATCTTGGTGTCTGAAGAAGATGAGGATGCAATATTCGTGGAGCCTAAGCAGCGCGGAAAGTTGTTCACTCTCTCTGTTCTTTAGTAGTGTCAATTTTTCCCATATATTCTCTAAGAAGGTTTTAAGTTGCAGTAGCGATTTTGTCACGGTTGCATTGTGGCCATCAGATTCTGTTGTAATCAAGGTTTCGATTGAATTGCAATATGCACTGTGATCAAAATTGTGACTGCATCAGTTGTATTTACTTTGTACTTTACATCGTCAAGCATTGTGTCGCATGACATGATGTTGACAGTTTAAAACCTTCGAGGGAGATTTCACTTTGATTTTCTAGTCTGATTGGTAAATATGAATTTTTATTTCGTATAATTCAGGTACTGTGTTGTTTTTGATCCATTGGATGGCTCCTCAAACATTGATTGTGGTGTTTCCATTGGAACTGTATGATCCTAATCCCTACTAAAATTTCTCTTGCAATTTTGCATCTATGTAGCACCGACACTTCATACCGAAGGCATGTATGTCTGGTGGTCAACATGTGACAGTGTCCGATACTGGCATGACACCTAGATCTGTGGTTACATTAAATTACTTTCATTTACTCAAATTATTACATGTATCAATGTATCAGTTTCATGTCTAGTGTTTGTTTCGGTGCTTCATAGATTTTGTTCTACTATGACTATTGTTACTGTTCCTGTTGTTATGTGTAGAAGGATTGATATTCCATACTAACCGGATACTTCCGGTGTCAATTGAACATTATGCAGATTTTTGGGATTTATATGATGAAAGATAACCATGAACCAATCATAGAAGATGTCCTGCAACCAGGGAAGAACATGTTGGCAGCTGGTTATTGCATGTACGGAAGCTCTTGCACGGTATAATAATATTAATAAACTCGTATCCTTATTCATTGATCGCGATTTTTTATGTCTTCATTCTAAAATTACAATGCTTAGTTACTCAATCACAATTCGAGATCTATTGATTTGCAGTTTGTGATAACCACTGGAAGTGGTGTTAATGGTTTCACCCTTGACCCTTCTCTTGGCGAGTTTATCCTAACTCACCCTGACATTAAGGTAATATTCTGCTAACTTATGGATCATTATTATAATTGTTATTTTCTCTTGATATGATTAGGTTATACGAACATGCTCATTTTGAGGTGGGGTCTAAAGTTGACTGCCTTAATAGGTTGTCCATGGTAGACCAGTATTTAAAAATCACTCGGAACTCTAACAACCATCGAATACGCCAATTGGCAGTAGAAGCTGACAGTCCTCATCTTTTATTGCTAAGATGGCGACTTGATTGGTGTCAGTTCGACAAATTCAAGGAAAAACAAATATGAGTTGAGTTTGCACAACGCCTTTCCGCTTTTCCTTGTTTTTTATTGAACTGACGCCAGTTAAGTCACCGTCTGAGCAACGAGGGCAAGAAACTTTCTGAGCTTCTACTTTTAGAAGGCAGTCTGTCGATTTTGGAGTTTGGAACGATTTTCAAGTACCGGTCTATGGTGGATCACATATCGAATTGGTCCAATGTAGAATTTGCCTTATTTTTATCCTAGTTTGGTTGAAACCAGTATTTGCTTAGAGCTTGACCTCTGCCCTCTATTGATATTTACCTATTTTTAATGCAAACTTAGTGTAATATTCAAATAGAGTATAAAATCCTGAATATCAACACCATTTGTGTTAATTGTTAGTGTCTTGTTCTCTTTGCAGATCCCAAAGAAAGGCAAGATTTATTCAGTGAACGAAGGGAACGCCAAGAACTGGGATGGTCCTACTGCTGCGTACGTCTGAATTCAGTAATGTTATAATGTTTTCAAGCACTAAGATTGAAAATTTAACAATGCTGTAATTTGTTTTTCTTTACTACAGTTATGTGGAGAAATGCAAGTTTCCAACAGATGGTTCACCAGCAAAGTCTCTAAGATATATTGGAAGGTATTATTACAGATTCTCAACCCTAGAAAGAGTCTAACATGCTTACTGCCCTTGTATTAGGCCCTGTTTGGATAAAAAACTTGATTTGCATTTTATAGCATAAGTATCACGATAAGTGCGTATGTATAAGCTATTTCTATAACCAAAGATAAAATAGTTAGATTGTTTTCCTACAAGCTATAAGTTGTTTTCATTAGCTAACCAGAGAGATTATGAACTCAGAAAACTGCACCAAGCTGTAGACTGTGTAAAGTACTAGATTCTATAATAGTATTAATGGTTATTTTAATCAACATTCATTAACATAGAATTCCTAGTTTCACCAAAATCATCAATCATCTTTCATATGAGTTTTCATGCTTTGGTGTGGAACCATTTTTCAGCTTCTTGAGTCTACATGTGATCTGATCATAACACTTGGAACTTTGTGTGAACAGACACATTAGTGAAGAGTGTATATATTCCTCATTAGATTTCAAGCATAAGAAGTGTATTGCCCACAAAAGTTGAACCATTGGACTAAAGTCTCTACTCTATACACTTGGTTTTATTTTTACAACCTTCTTATTGGTGCAAAGTATCCACCGACTTTACCGATGACTAATCTCTGCCGTGGAATCTGACTGAAAACTTTTAGTGGGGTCTCCGATCCCAAGTCCCAACCACATTTTTTATCCACAAGACTCGAACCCGAGACCTTACTTAAGAGATTTGAGTTCAGTTTCACTCGGACCAGTGTGATGTATACTTGTTTTAGTTTGTCCTTTGTATTACTTTATAGTTTTTAAACAATAGTTTAAGCTGAATAGTTAGTTTTTTTAGCATTTTCTTCTAAAAAAAAAGTTTATTCAAGTCTTAACATCTTTTTTCATCTTATGATATTTTTGTACATTAAACAGTATGGTAGCTGATGTTCATCGTACATTGCTATATGGAGGTACCTTTTTGTACCCTGCTGACAAAAAGAGTCCAAATGGAAAACTTCGGTATGTCAAATTCAACCTCAATGTTTAAGTTAATATAATTTTTATTTGGTCTAATTATTTTAATTTTAATGGCTTAATTTAATTAATATTTTGAATGCAGTGTATTGTATGAAGTGTTCCCAATGTCCTTCTTGATGGAACAGGCAGGAGGTCAGGCTTTCACGGGCAAGGAAAGGGTAATGCATCTTTACTGATTAATTTTTAGATTTTTTTTTTTAAATATATCCGTTAAATTGTGTTTGTTTAGTGCAGTAAAAATCATTTTTTAAAACAAATCGGAAATCAGAAACAGTTTTATGGAGAAGCTATTCAAAACAACTTCTCATTTTAAGCATGTTTTATATATATTTTTCTTTAGGTTCGCATTTTTCGTTAAATATGTAAAAAAATATGCAAACTTCTAAAAGCAATTGTTTCGTTTAAAAAATGTTTTTTTACAAATAGAAATTGTAATAAACGGACCCTTAACCAATAAAAAAATGTGTGTTGAAAATTTTTTCTTTTTATGAAAATAAACTTAGTGCATTTGATTCATAATAAGAGTAGAGATACATGATGAGATTTCAATAAAAGTATGGAAACAAGTATAACATGGAACTACCGTAGCCAAGCTGTGAGCAACTATACTAGATTGTCTGTGATCGAATTTTACATCAGATTTCACTAAATCAGAAGCTAACAGGTGCCTGCATATAATATTTTTTATTTAATAAATGTCTAATAATGATCGTCTTTTGGATTCCTTAGACCATCATCAATTTTACAAATTTTTAATATTAATATTGAATAAACACTTGATCTCTCGAACGCAGCACCTGACAAAAGTTACTTTATTGGTCCAATTGATAACTCTAAATCACTAAATTTCAACAAAGTGAGAAGAGAGAGGGTGTTCCCATAGCCACCTTTCTTTGCAAACACCATGTTTATTTGCTCCACGGAGGTGTCTATTTACCTTGATGTTAAATAGGTGAAACACTCACCATCGTAGATGTTCTTATAAGTTTAAAACTCATCCAATGTGCCCTGTTGTATGGTTTTACTACTTTATCTATATGGTTTTAAAGTATGATGAAGCATAATTTTTCCAATGAACTAATAAATCTTCTATACTATCAGGCACTTGATTTAGTTCCAACAAAATTGCATGAAAGATCTCCCATATTTCTTGGTAGCTATGATGATATCGAGGAAATCAAAGCTCTTTATGCTGCAGAGGCTAAATAAGAGGATCATGAAAAAAATTTCCTTTTATTTTTCACTACTTGCAAGCATTTATCCAATTGTTAGGCTAACAAGTGCCTATAAGAATTAAAACTTGTTTACCTTATCATGTATATTTTATAAGAAAACTTGTTAATGTGCTTGCCCATGGTTATAGTTCTTTAATTAATGGATAAACAACTCTAGATTAACTAACAATTTTACATGTTACTATACCAACCAGCAAAAGGGGTTAGAATCCCACAATGTGCTAAATCAGGATTCGAATTCTTGCTGAGAAAACGATGCTCATTTAGTGTACAACAGTGTCTCGAATAAAACTAACTATCTCCAGTGAAGTGAACCTAAAAGAAGAAAAAAACAAAGTCAATCATATGCAAATAAGGTCACTAGTTAATATAATCTATACATAAATGGAAAATTAAGGTGAGAACATTGTCCTTGATTGTTAGTTAGCAACTTTATTTCTTCACAAGTTAAAAAGAATGAAAAGATTTCTATCATGAATAACCAATCAATGTTATCTAACAATACTAAAATGAAATATGAGTTGAATATTGGAACCTGAATAAAACATGTATACAAAGAATTACCAACCTACTAAATTTAATAAACCCCCTTTAAGCCTTTGACAAATGCATAATTTATTCTAATTAAGAACCATAAAACATTCTAAGATTTTAAAGCTCAAGATAATAAGCAAGCCAGCCCTGGTTTTTAGTGAGAGAAACTCCAACTTCACTCTACGTTTTCTTTATCTTTCGCTCGTCGAGGAGGGGTTGTTTTAGGTCATTTTTTTGACATAGAATCACTTCTCTGCATCTTTTTTCCCCTTATTTCAATCTAAATAAGTGATTTCGTCGTCTGAGTGCGGCGTTGTGTTGTTCGTCGTCTTGTGCGGCGTTGTTTGATTCCGCATCTTATTGCGTCTTCGTTTGGTTCATATTGAAAGATCGGCTTTAGTCAATCACAAATTCGATCAATGATTTAGACGTCAATGTGGCAGATCCAGAAGTATGGGTTTTCTGGTGATTTAGATTTTATCATATTGTTTGTACACATTTTGTCATTGTATGTTATTAACTTGGATGTTGTGAGTTTGTTCGCAGATTCACCCTTTACGTTTTTAGCGAGGTTGATTTTGATGTATTCTATCAATTTGAATGAATGAATATCGTTTTATTATTGTAAAAAAAAAAAAAAAAAAAGTTCAATTCCTAAACAAGAACCTTCAGGCTAAACAAGGACTGCATCATCACCACACTCTCCACTGAAGTTACAGTGTGTAGCTGTAAAAAAAATAAGGTTAAAATTACACTATGATGCAAGAACGATGCTCTTGAATCATTTATCAATTGTTGGAAATTTTGTTGGAGCATTACTTGGTGCTTCTATGGGACTAATACTAATAGAATGACCAATTTTCTTCTTTTTTTGTTGGACTTGGTGCCTAGATAGGAATCTTAATAGAATGTATCCTTTGTTGATTATAGTAGCTACGGAAAGTTATGACGTATCTAGACTTGTAGTAGATAAAGGGATCTCATGTGATATCAAGCATGAAGACTTGTTCGGCAAGCTAGGAATGAAGGTTGGAGATTTGGGCATGTTGGAACAAAATGTGTTTAACATTACTCTTTGAGTTTTGATGATAACAAGGTATTAAAAGTGTCATTGGATATGCTAATATTTGTTCAAGTGTGCAAGACCATAGACAAAAATTTAGTGTTTTTAATTTCAAGCATAGGTTCTGAAGAACAAATAAGAGCAATGGAATCAACAAGAATAAAGCTTGACATCATCAAAAGCACCTCTTCAGAAGCAGTTCACCAGAAGCTGACGTCATCAGAGGTTCTAAAGATCATCAGAAGCTGAAAGACTGAAGAACTTCAAATGTTGTTCAAGTAAAGATTTAATTACGCCTGTCATCAGAGAAGACTAGAAACATGAAACAACAGCTATTTCAAATGGATTTGAAGGCATTGGATGCTTATTCTTTGGAGAGCGTTAAAAAAAGGACATTTGTACGAAGTGTACGACCACTATCTCCACTACTCTGTTTTTATGTCTGCTAGTACATGAACAACAGTTGTTCCTGCAACGGTGTTTCTCCAGACTTGGAATGGATTTGAAATTACTCCTTCATAGGACAATAACCAAATCAGACAACAGATCATTGGTGATTTGATCAAGCTTCAAACGACTCTTTTTGATGTGCTGGCAATCAACAACGTCTCTTTCACACCTCTATATAAAGGACTGAAGACCTGCTGTTTAGAAAATCAAGACTCATACAACAATTTACAAGTGCCAAAACTCTGCTGAAATTGTTTCACATCAAAGTTCACTTAGAATTTCTTAACTACTTCCATATCTTAGAAATTCTAGAGTCTTAAAGAGTCTGTATCTGATTTGTATTGTGAACACCACTGATTGTATATCAAGTGTTCAACCTCAAACAAATTTCTTTGTAATTCTGTTTGAATAGAAGTCGCTTGAAGTTGTACTTGAGCATAGGAAGTCTCTTGATTAAGTTCTTGAGCATGGAAATCTCTTGCAGTTGTGCTTGAGTAGTTTGAAGTCTCTTGCTAGGTTTAGTAGTGAGCAATTGTAATCAGATATTACATTTTAGTGAACTCTCTTTGGAAGTGCAAGGGGGACAAGACTACTTCCGGATTGTGGAAGGAACCTGTATAATCTCTCTCTCTCTCTCTCTCTCTGTGTGTGTGTGTGTTTTATTCGCTGCATTTAGTTTCTGAACATCACTTCAGAAGCTGAGTTCTATTTGCTTCTGAACAGTGACTTCAGTAGGAGAAAACGAAGAAAAAGCTAACACAATTCAACCCCTCCCCCGTCTTGTGTTTTTCTCACCTTTAGGGCACTACATAGTTGCATTGACCTGCAAGACTTCAAGAGATCAGTAACCTATCCCTAGGAGTCATTGTCATTCCCGTAGTGTTCAAGACCAGTAAAGGATTCGAGCGAGTCATCTATGTACAGTTTGTGCTCATCTTGTGTAGATCTATCTATAACTACATGCATCCTAGGTCGGTCGACCTTAGCATCGCTGGGCGCATTACCATCCACAATCCATTTGAAGATGAAGTATCACAAAATGAAAGGCGAAGCCGTAGCCTTCTGCGTGGATTCAACGGGAGCCTGATAGTGCCATAAGGCATTGCAAGAAATTTGGAAGCAAGGAAACACCATAACCAACTCTACCCAACTAAAAACTCTACACCAAACATGATGAGAAAAGAAGCAAGAGATGAATATATATAAGTTGATGTGTGTAGCATACGACAAAAAGCTACAAACTGAGAGCACTCTTTGTTGACTCAAATCTACACGATGGTTTTCTTAAGATAACCTTAAGATAACTATATAGAAAAACTCTTTCATTAACAAGCTCGCACACCCATATGTCTTCATGGGAAGTCAAGACAACCGAACATATCGAATTTCAGAAGCTAAGCTCGAATTCTTGCTCCCATAAGAACAAGGGTCTTCGCATTACAAAATATCACTTCCATTGAAAAATGGAAATGCTAACAAATGCCTTAAGAACACTTGATAGAAAGTCCAAAAATCAAATTTTATCTTAAAACTAATGCATTTAATACCTCTAACCTCTAGAAATTGACTTTTTTTACCTTGAATTTTTCACTTATTTTCATTTTTATCTTCTTAACAGGTGCCCTAAGCATAACCCTTGAAAAAATATATAACTTGATTTTTTGTCAATGTTTATTAATCATTATAACTCCATTACTTGATTAGATTATTTAGTTATTTTTATTAATGTTCCATTTTTAAAAAAGAGAAATGATATTTGAGCATTCAGTTTGCGACAACTTTCTCTCTCATATTTACATTATTTTTTACTTTATCTCTCTATTGGTTTGGTTTTCCGTTCAAATATCTATTTTTTCGTTGTAAATTATGGTTGTCCTATAAATTATTAACTAAATAGTTGTTCAAATAACATAAAAAACAATCGATGCGAATCGATATCATATCATGATAAACGAAAAGATTAATTCATAAATCATATTGACTATTATATCCTTTTGGCCCCCACAACATAGTTTTTATACATTGAATCATTTAAGGTTCTTTCCCTTTGTTACATTTGAATATTTGATTATTATATCCTTTTGAATAAAATACTAGTATAGTTGAAAACTAACTTGCACACCACAAACCCTTTTTTGTCTTCTAGTGCTTCACTCGTTTTCTACATTCATTTTTCTCTTTTGTTTCTTCTATCATTCTCTTTCACTTTTCCTGAATTGTGGCTTATTCATTTCTCATCATACTCTTCTTCAATTCATTCTGAGAAAAAGTTCCAATCTTTGCTTCTGGGTTTGAAGCTTTATTAATGATTAGTCTCTGAAAGGTGTTTTTTTTCTTCATTTTTTGATATCTTTGTTGTGAATTTTGTTGAAAATTGAACCTTTTTTTGTTTTGAGCATCTGGGTTGTTCTAAATTTTTGGTTTTTGGTTTGGAATATTGGTTTGTGAAAATGGGTTTTGGAGAAATGTTCATGTTTGATTTTATGTGAAGATCTTAGGGATATTGGTGTTTGAAGATTTATCTGTGTAGGGTTGGTGGTTCTGTTAGTTGAATTGTTGAACTATTTGTTTGTTAATTTGGATTGGAATATTGATTTGTGAAATTGGATTTTAGGAGAAAGGTTCAAATTTGATTTGTAGGTGAAAGTGATGTTGGAAAATTGAATCAAGATGGGTTTTGTTTTGTATGATTTTACTGTGTAGGTTTGGTGGAAATGATTTGAAAATGTGTGTGAAATTGGATTGAACGTGGAATGAGTTTATTGGTTTGGTTTGATTTGATTTGATTTTGTTGTTATTGAGAAGAAATGGAAGGGAATTTATCACAAGGAGGTATAGTTCAAGGTGGTGGTGGTTCTTTTGGTGGTTTTGATTTGCCGGGATCGATGCGAGTTCACCGTCAAGGGCAGCATCCACATACGATGAACCAACATCAAGCTCATCCATGTCAAGGGCCGTCTGTGAATTCCTCGATTAATGAAGGTTTTCCTCTTACAATGGGGACGTTGAAGAACTGTGATCAGACGATGTCGATGAACGAGTTTAGTCAGGGAGATAGAAGCAAACACTCGGGGAGTGAGGAAGATGAGCCGGAGGAAGGTGGTGATGGTCATCATCAAGAAGGAAGTAGAGGGAAAAAGGGGTCGCCTTGGCAGCGTGTGAAGTGGACTGATAAGATGGTGAGGCTTTTGATAACGGCGGTGTCTTATATTGGCGAGGACGGGACTTCTTCTGAAGGTGGTGGTGGTGGTGGAAGGAGAAAATTTGCTGTGTTGCAGAAAAAGGGTAAGTGGAAATCTATTTCCAAGGTTATGGCTGAAAGAGGTTATCGTGTTTCGCCTCAGCAATGTGAGGATAAATTCAATGATCTTAATAAAAGATATAAAAGGCTTAATGATATGCTTGGAAGGGGAACTTCTTGTCAAGTTGTTGAAAATCCGGCTTTGTTGGATGTAATCGAATATCTTAACGAGAAAGAAAAGGATGATGTTAGAAAAATATTGAACTCGAAACATCTCTTCTATGAAGAGATGTGTTCTTACCATAATTGTAATAGATTGCATTTGCCGCATGATCCTGCATTGCAACGGTCCTTGCAAATAGCTCTCCGAAATAGAGATGATCATGATAACGATGATGTGAGAAGGTCCTATCATGATGATCATGACGAGGATGATCATGATATGGAAACGGACGATCATGATGAGTTTGAAGAGAACTATGCTTCACATGGTGATAGTCGAGGAATCTTTGGGGGATTGGGGGGAACTACGAAAAGACTAAGACAAGGCCAAGGTAACGAAGATGCTGCTACTTTTGGGAATTCTTTAAATTGTCAGGAGTACCATAAAAGTTCGTATCCTCATGGTCAGATGGTCCAACTGGATGGAAATCAAGCTTTACCGGAAAACATGAAAGCAGCTTGGTTACAGAAGCAATGGGTTGAATCTCGCTCGGTTCAGTTAGAAGAACAGAAGCTACAGATTCAGGTTGAGATGATGGAACTAGAGAAACAAAAATTCAAGTGGGAGAGGTTTAGCAAGAAAAAAGACCGAGAGTTGGAGAAGTTCAAGCTGGAGAATGACAGAATGAAGATTGAGAATGAACGTATTGCTTTAGAACTAAAGCGAAAGGAGATCGGCGGCACCAGCTTTAACTAGGTTTGCTAATGCGCAAGCTTTTGTCAATGGCAATACATGCATGTTGCTCTTTCTTTTTCTTAAAAAAATAAATATATTTTTCTTATGTCTTTGGTAATCTGTGGAATATTTAGTTGAAAGTGTACAGTTTTGATGGGGTAACAAAGGAGAGAATTAAGAACCCCTAGTGATGTTTATATTTGATGCAGAGAGTTCATTGGTTAGGCTTTTACAGAAGTTGTGTTGCCTATATTTAATGAATGGTTGGTTGAACCATTAATCTTTCATTTTGGAATATGAAGTTTCAAATATTATATGTTGTCTGTCTGTCCTGACCTTTGTTTAGCAGAGTGCCACAATAGTCCGCCGTCTTAATTATTTGTTACTGACAACAGACATAGATTAGACACGAACACGACACCGACACCGACAAATGCACAATATGACACAAACATGTCATTGTCATTTGAGTGTCGGACACTGACATGTTGGACACTCTGACACGCCTTCAACCTGGAGTGTTAATGCTACATAGCTTCTTAATTATTTCTATCAAAATCAGTAAAACAGTAGTAGTGTAGATTGCATATTGTGACACAGACTTTGCCTCTCTAGTATTTACTGCTACCAAAACCATGAAAGCTTAACATTAAAAAATGTTCCTTTGACAAAGGAAACACCTAGATAATCACAGAAAGTCGTCCTTAGACCAAGAGAACATGAACACCTAACAATATTCAACGAAAAGGCGAAACAAATAATTACATAGAGGTGCAACTGCAGAATAATGTGAGAACCAATATATAACTTATTTTGAACTGGCACTACAGAAACAAATACCAGGGGCAAGAACTATATGCTGCCTACAACCCTACAACTGTAACATATAATAAGCACCCCTCTAGTTTTGAAAATTCCCTATCACTTGTTACGAAAAATGAAGTGAAAATCAGTGTTGTTAAATGACGGCCATGGCGTGGCGGATTTTTTGACAACCGCCATAGCCAATTTATGAAAGGATGCCTGCTATGGCGGCGCCATAGGTAGAAACTATTTCCGCAAAAGTTCCTTTCGAAGTCCAGTGTTTCATTTCATCTAATGCTCCTGTCTTATATTTTGACCGGGACTCAATAATTTATAATGATGCATATTGCTTATTTATTGGCCTAAAATTGATTTGTGTCGTAATAGTTGTGTGGTGTTGTTTCTAATACAAAAATGTGTATTATAGCAAATAGTTTAAGGTAGGAGTGGGAAGATTAAGTTTTGTTTCTTTTGGATTATAGGTTGTTCTTCATGCTCATTTTTAGAGGGGAAATCACTCAGATTTTATGGGCTAATTTAAATTTCATCTTAGAACCTGTTATCGCGAAAAGCTGTTTTCATGTCATCTCTAGTAGCTTGGTGTTTTGCACTGAAGGAATCTTCTTGGGAGATATTCTGCATTAGTCTAAACCCATAGGCCTGTCTAGGCTGTTTGCAGATTTGATTTTTCAAGCAGCAGGCTCAATTCTGTTATCAGTTTTCGTTGAGTGCTGACTCTTGGAGTCCCTTTTACTGCTGTTGTGGTTTTCAGTTAGTTTGGTGTTAGCTCCCAGGGTTCTAATTGCGTTATTGCTTTGGATCGGAATTGCGTGGAAGTTGTAGCGCTCTTAAGAAGTCCCTTCTTCTGCCATATTGCGTAGTATCGTAGGTGAGAGCCGTTGTTCAACAGGGAGTTTGATAGTGTTTGTTCGTTATTTTTCTATTTATTGTGCTTCTGGATTGTGTCCGTGAGCTCAACGAGTTTTATGCAGTCTTTGCAGTTAATTGTTTTTGCTTCTTCCTTGTTTAAGGAGTCTTGTATCCAATATTCATAGAGTTGTGTCATCCCTCAACAAAACCTAAATGAATATGTTTCCCTAGTGAAGTCGTCAATTGTCGCGGCAACAGGAATCGTAGCGGGATTGTTTGTTCAAAATCACTCAAAGCAACTATACTACTTGTTTTACACAAGCCATTTTTTGTTTTATCAAACAAGAAAATAAAAGAACGAAGAAAATACATACCACATAACGGGGGAGAGAAAAATGCAGAAGTCACTGATTTGAGAGGATATACACAAAAGAAATTCAAATTTTTTAAAGGTTTAGAAGAAAGAAACATGGGAAACGCAATATTTCCCCTTTCAAATCTAATCGTCTATCTTCCTACGCGTGAATTGAACTAATCATCAACAATATATAAAGGTCGAAAAACTTCATGAGTGCATATTACATAAGAGCGTTGCTAAATATTACGAAAAAACTTGTATACGAAAGTTAAGAATGTGTCTTCTGAAACATTTTAAAAAATTAAAATTATTACGTCTGTTTTTGGCGGGAATCATATGCATGTTATTGTGTAAATCAACTGCTCAAAAATTATTCTTGTCTCTTCAAAGTGTCTTTGTAAGAAAGTACAATTTCAATTAAATAAACTCGTACCAATGTGGATAATTAGAAGAGTAATAGGAAAATACCTTGCTCTCAGTGTCACACTAAAAGGGATGACAGTAGCATATCCCACTTATTTGCTAACATGCTTTCTCAAACTATGTAGGGGTGTGGATAGAAGAAATCCCTCGTTATCTTTCTCATTTGTGTTTTTCTGACTTGGGCCTTGGTTCTTTTCTCAATTTAATATGTTGAGTTTTACTTTTTCCCACCCTGCTGCCTTCTCGCGCTCCCTGCAAAAATTCCAATAATACCCCTGGTTCGGATTTCGTTTTCCGAACCAGATTGTTAGTGTTTTCGGAAAATAAAATCCAGACAAATACAATATGAATATTTTGTGTCTTTCTTTGATGTCAAGAGTCTTTGTTGACCGTTATACGACCCCCGCATAAGCTGCAATGCAATTGCAGAGGTCATATGAGCGGCCAACAATAACCATGACACCACAAACACTCCTAAAACCTACCTAAAAAACTAAAATAAATTGAAGAAAATGTAAGAAAGGAGGTGAAGAAGAATGAAGGAAAATGTTGAAGATCCAAGCCTTTTTATAGCCTTAAATAAGTCATAGGTCTTAATAACAGTCAAATAAAACGTGTTCCACATTCAAAACAATCAAAAAATGCATTCAAACTCCACTAACCAGCCTAACCTTTGGTGAAACGTCACCGGCCAAAATGATTTTGAGGGTTTCCGGATTTTATAATCCGGAAAGCATGAAGGTGTTCCGGATTATAAAGTCCGAACTCCACCAGACCCTTTTGTTTGGATCGTTTTCGTTGCGATTGCCTTGGAAAAAAAATAGAAAATTGGTACATAACATAAATAGAAGCAACATAAGACAAATAAACATTTAAAAAAAATGACATATGACATAATAACATAAATGATGAATCTTTTGGGAAGGTGTTTTCAAGAGAATTTCTTTGAGTTAGATCATGCTGCCTTGCCAAATGGCATATTCATCTGACAGGCAGCAAGATCTAACTCATAGCAACCTCTTGATATTTTTGAGTTATCTATCAATCAAGGAGGCAGCAAGGAGTATCTATATATTTTTGAAAGCGTGCTGACGATCTTCACCATGCTGGCACATAGAGAGCAATCTATTTTGCGGCAGCATGACAAAGATCTTCAGTACAATGACACAAATTTGCATGGTCTCTTTGGTGTGTTTGTTTGTATTTTTGACAGCATGCTGAAGATCTTCATCACGCAGTCAAATAGAAAGCTATCTATTTGCGACCGCGTGAGAAAGATCCTCAGCTAAATGACAAAAATTTACATGGTTTTCTTTGGTGTGTTTGTGTGTTTTGCTGGTATTGAAGCTGAAAATCGAAGAGGGTGTATTTATAGAGGTCCTTGGGTGTTGTGGACCACATAAACTCTTGGTGCAATGTGGTCCATACAAAAGAATCATATGCTGAACAATTCCGGATTTAGTAATCTGAAATACACTTACGCCCTATGTGAATCTGGATTTCAGAATCCGGAATGCGCACATCTTTGGTTATTTTATTGATTAAATGGACATCTTTGACATAAATTAAAACATAATGAAAGTTTAAATAATATATATATTATTCAAAACATAATGCAACAACTTAATTCAACGACACATAACTAACACGCAATTAAAACATAAAACACGCGATTAATTAAAACATAACTAACTTCTTCCTTTGGTCCCTCTAACAGAGCCCTGATCTCTTCGTAGTTCCTGGGCCGGTGCAAACTTTTCAGAATTTGTTCAGCAGATCTAACCAACAAAGTGTCCAGCTCGATTGGTCCTCTAGTGCTGTGCTGACAAAGAAAGAGAACATGATTCTCACGTCGTCGTCGTTTGAGTTTCATCCGGCTGAAGCGAAGAGATCCGGCTGAGTCTCACAATGGACATCGATATTCAACACCGACCATCCTCCTCGTGTCTCTGTGGTTGAGTTGACGGTTGATTTGATCAAGCTTATCCTTCAGCCCGGAGAGGGTGACATTGTTGCGAATCCTAAACAAATGGGGTGGTGTTCCACCGTTGTAGTTGAATGCCGCTAGCTTGGTGTTCGGATCAAAGGCAGGGAATTCCATGATTTTTTTTCTGGTGTAGTTTACTTGTAATGAAAACAGGGACCCCTATTTATAGAGGTATCTGCGTGTTGTGGACTACGAAAATTGTCGATGCAATGTGGGACACACAAAAGAATCCAATGTTGAAGCAATCCGGATTTTAAAATCCGAACCAACCCACCACCCTACGGAAAGAGCCAAGTTTCGCGTAGATACACCCCAGTATCGTATTTTTCCGGAATATATAATCCGGACTACACCAGACCATTTTGGCCGGTGGTCTGAACCACAAAGAAAACATTTTGCAAACGTTTTGGGCGGTGGTCAGCTTTATAAAACATGTTTTTACACGTTTTTTGACTACCATTAATGGTTTTTCAACCCTACCTTCCTATAAATACAATACATCTCCCCCACCATTTCTCACACAAACCTCTCCCACCCTCTTCTCTTCTTCCTTCTACAACGATGTGTTTTTGTCGTTGGCCTTTCATAGAAAGAGGCCTCTTTGGAAATCCATCAGGGGTCATATGATCGGTCAATAGGGAATGGGTCAGTCTGGGTGTGAGGTTGGCCTTTCATAGAAAGAGGCCTTTTTGGAAATCCATCAGGAGTCATATGATCGGTCAATAGGGAATGGGTCAGTCTGGGGGTGAGGTTGGTCTGTCTGGGTGTAAGTTTGACCATCATGGTCTCTTTCTCCCTAGAGGCCCCTGTGCCCCCTCTGTCTCCCCACCAACAGTGAAGTTATTGGTATGTCGTCCTATCAGCCGGAGCCACTGGTATAGTTTACCCCCCTCCTCCTCCTTAGAAATAACTTTAGGTTCTTATGTAATAAGACTTCAACATTATTGTAATGTATTATTCAAATATCAATAAAAATGAGTTGTTTTTATCTTTTTTTTCTTTTTATTTCTGTTTTATATGTTTATTTGCATTTATTTTACGAATTTCAAACCTTAAAATTGGAAAAATTCTGGAAAAAGACCATTCTGGATTTTAAAATCCGGATAAATCTGGAAAATTCTAACAATTCATTTTGGAAAACTAAATCCGGACCAGGGGTAAAAGTGGAAAAAAATAGGGCGCGCAAGGAAAGCCATAGGGCGGAAAAAGTAAAACTCGGATATGTTTTAGGGGTTGCTCTTAAGACACTTATTAATTGCTCAAAAACACCTCAAACTAGTGAAAATATCTCCACCGATTGATAACTATTGTTCGACAGTAAACGGTAGTTAACTATCGTTTGGGTTGTTTTTCTTTTTGTTTTTTCAGATGTCTATGAGCAATTGCTAGATGACTAAAGAGCAATCAACATATTTTTTTTTTCAATAAAAAAAATCATTTATGATTCACAAGTCTATGGCTTTTAGACCTTAACAGGCAATGTTGAGGTAAACATAGTAACCTTAACTTTTATTCATTGACATAGACTCATTAGTTAACTAGTTAATATTGACAAAAAAAAAAGTTAATTAAGTTAAGATAAACTAATGATTTGTTTGGAGATGGATTTTGGATGGTTAAGTTAACATATGTTTAAGATATTAAAAATATCAAAATAATGTGTTCATATAACAATTCAATCAAACTTCATTCATTTTTTTAACAATTTTATATTTCGCTTAATTCGTATATTCATATATAAAATAAAAGTTCTCCCATCCTTTCTCATATAAGAGTTTCCTCCCAAAACATATAAGTTTCTACAAGGCTTATTATTCGGATTAGGGGTGGGAATGAGCCGGGATTTGCTAAAATAGGCTAGGCCTAGTTGAAAAAACTAAGGCCTAAGCTTTGGCCTTTTACATGTTAAAGACTTTATTTTAAGCCTGGTCTGGCCTTTTTAAAAATCTGACGTTATCTATTCGTCTGTTTAAAAGTCTAGTTTGTGTTACAAATTTCAAATAGAATTTGTTCATAAAAAAAAAAAAAATTCAATTTGTGCAACGTACTTAATATAGAGATAAACATTAATCAGATAAAAATTAAACTAATAGAACACAATTGTAAAATTTATAGATGAATAGAAACTCAAGAATAATCATGTCTGATAACAACAAGGATTTTAAACGTAATCTAATAAACATACATGACCTTAGGTATATCAGTAGCAAGCCTTAACAGTTCACATAAATCAAATAACCATATGAGTCTTAAATGATAACTTAACAAGCTTCCAAACAGTACGAAACATCAAGAATTGTGTTGTATCCCAAATACAAAATAAAAAATTGAAAGTATGAGAATTTGAAGGATCAGTAATTCTTTTTGACATATATAAATATAAATAATAAATGTAGAAAAATGTTATATACTCATATACAGGTTGGCCTGATAGGTTTGATAGGCTTTTTTATAAGCCTAAGCTCGGCCTAATTAAATTAATAAGCTTTTTAAAAAGCTCAAGCTTGACTCATTTACTAAATGAGCTAGGTCGAACCGGGCTTTTAATAAGCCGAATCATAGGCCTCTGACGGACGGCCTGACCTATTCCCATCCATCGCGTAATATTAAATTGCGTCCATATAAATACACAAAGAAAAGATGATTGTTCATCCAACCCCTTAAAAACGCGAGATCTTACTAGTAGCTAGCTTCTAGTGGCATCTTTTGACATAGGTCCCCTTAAAATCTCGTTTGAAGACCATTATTGTACTACATATTCAATCAAACAAATATGAAGTCAAAAACAAGAGCCATGAAAACAAATTAAAAGATTACACTACATATTCTAATGAATTAATTAATTAATAATCTAAAACTCTTATGGGTGTCCTTTTACCTTTTTGTTAATTTTTTTATAAAATAGCTTTGTTTTTTCTTTGATAAGAAATGAAATAGCTTTTTGTCAATTGGAAATTTCTATTAAAAATGAAATGATAAGGTTTCATAGGCTAATGAATATACGAATAGTGTCCTTTGAGAAGCTCCAATAGTTGCATATCGTGTGCACCTCTTTTGCCTAAAATGGGAATTTTGAACTTTACCCTAAATGATATTTATTGTCACTGACGCCAGATAATTGGAATCAATGAATACCCAGATGTAGACATTTCCCAATTCCCACCATTTTCCACTTACTCTCCTTTTCTTCTTTTAAAAAAAAACTCTTTTTTTTTTAAAGGAACTAAACTAACTCACTTAAAAACTCATTTGGTTGGTTTGGTGGGTTTGGTTTGAGACTTTGGAGTATACTCCTTTTCAAAGTCTCAAATTCGATTATCTATGATCCCAATTTAGATGGATTAGTTTAGTTTCTTCAAAAAATAACTAGTCAACTCAAATTGACACCGAGAAGAATCGAACTTGAGATACTTACTCTCTTGTTCTATCTATCTATTCACTGATACCTTTATCTTAAAATAAATGAACCAATTGATTCTCTCTCTCACTCATATGTCGGGGCTTATTTTTTATCTTTGATATGTTAAAAATATTTAACGAGATAAATCAAACATCTTATATATTATAACTTGTCTTTATATAATACTATAGTCAAAATAGATAATTTATTTTAAGATAGATTGAGTAGTTATCTATTTTTTATTGAGTAAAAGAATTATTATCAATCATTGTTATACTAATAATCATTTTACAACAGTTTAATAAGAAATTTGAATTTCATTCTCCATTTCTTAATATTATAAAGTCAAATTCTACGTTAATAAGACTTAGATCAACTAACAATGTCGATATTATTAAATAATACACTTCATTCGAGTTTAAACTTAAAATCTTACAGTTTTATTTCAATTCATGTGATCCTTACTATTTTATCTACAAACAAAAGAAAAATTCAAATTCTTAGGACACCTCAAGAGCCTATCTACTAGTTATCAAAATATGAAAAATACACAACAATGACGGCATTAATAAAGCTAGACGTGGCTTATAAATAGTGACTCACTTTGTTGCTTTTATTTATCTTTAGTTTCAACTTTTATCATCTATTTGTTCTTTTATTAGGTCTTTTTTGTCTTATCTTATGTTCATCTTTATCCCCATTTGACTTTCTGATTGATATTTCATTTCCGTTCGGGGTGTATTGTTGATTTATAAAGAGAGAAGATTAGGGATAAGACAAGAAATTTTTATATTAACCTCCTATCTTAAATAGTTCGAACATAAGAATTTTTTTATTAAAGTAGTTTATTGGTTAAATATTTACCTATTAAAATAAACAAGTAAAAAATTTAGTTTAAACCCGATCAATACATATAAAATATAATGTTTTTACCAATTGAGTTAAACGCGCGTGAAAAACTTACGAATTCTAGTAAAAAAAATTTTTTTTTGTTGTCGTGATGATTTATTTTAAAACTTTTATATGATTTATTAATTTTTGAATGATAACTTTATATTCTCTTCTTTTTTACATTAAAAAAAATCTTTATGTTCTTTTTTAAGTCATTAGTTACATGTTTTAATTTTTTGAACTGTCTTTTTATTAATAATAAACATATAGAATAACAACATGAGAGAGAGAGAGCGACAAAGAGAGAAAGAGAGGTGACCTCCCACAGTTCCACCGTGAGTAGCCACGCCGACATTCTTTTTCACCGGAAGAGAGGTCCATTCGGGGGGTAAGGGGTCCAAGCAGGGTACCACAAAAGGGGTGTGATGGGGAGGATTGGCTTGATGTGAGACCACGACATAGGAAAGCGTTGCGACAGGGTGATCGAGGTTAGGTCAGGCAGCGGGAGAACAAGCGGTTCAGAGATTGGGAGGAAGCTGGTTTGCGACAGTCTTGGTATATTGATTCACGGGATGGGTATTATGGCAACGACGAGGATTACAGGTATCGGGATAGGTGTGATGAGGATTTTGACAAGGAGTGGGATTGGGCAGAGAGTCGGAGGCGCGACGAAGGTTATGGCCAACAGCAAGTGCATCAAGGTCGTGGGGAGGACGGCTTGCGGCGGCGCTCTAATGGCAGTCGTAAGCATGAATCGCGAGCGGCCGGTAATAATAACAAGGAGGGTTCTGACGGTCCTCAATTTCGACGGTTCGTAACTTTTTACTTTACCAATTTTCCGACACAACTTTCAAATTTTTATTTACGTAAAGGTTTTGAAGTTTGTAGTAAGCGTAATGTCTATGGGGAGCTCTTTGGTTTTGTGAGGTATTCTAATGTTTGTGATGTTGGTAAGCTGTTGAAAGCGGTAAATGTTGTTTACTTTGGTAATTTTAGAGTGAAGGCGAAG